>Ga0056114_1001830_pt1 | contig 10191 bp, 11 predicted proteins | sample WorMetHERISLAND1_FD_77005 | JGI IMG/M metagenome (GOLD analysis project Ga0056114, IMG submission 77005) | Marine gutless worms symbiont microbial communities from Max Planck institute for Marine Microbiology, Germany - Olavius loisae HERON... ... | reverse complement strand
TTCAGAATACTAGTACATACAGCCCATTAGAGGTATCACACTTTATGCATTATAAATTCATGACTCTTAATTACTTGTATTTTTTGACCTCTTCAATACATCAGTACTGCTTCATCAAGAGGTCAGTAGAGTTTTATTAAGTTTTGTTAAATGTTATGCATTATATAAATCCACGTTTTGCTTACTTACATACCTACTCTTATTAGCACAAATATGTGATCAAAATTTCTGCAACACAGCAGTAACTTAGATTTGATGGTTATTCTTCCGGTAAACCTTCGTCAGTCGTGTTTTATCCTTGATCTTCTTTTCTCCATCTGCTCTAGTCCTGTGCCTCCTCTTGATACGGATCAAAACTTTTGAGATCCTCTATCACCATCCCAGGATGTTTTCATTCAGTTGTTGGACAACATTTAATCCAATCCACATTATCTTCTATCTACTTACAGAAATGAGAGGTTTGCTATTCATCTAATGTGTAATTGACGGGCGGACAGACGGACATGAGGCCAAACAAATCAGACGTGAAATTCACCAGATATCAGTTTCGTCTTCACGACCACACATGCTTACCAGATTCCGTATCAGAGAAATTGCGTTAATTCTACACAAGCACAGACACACGTAATCCACATAACATAACATTAACATTAATTGACATGCAATTGTATGCCTTCAGCACTGAACCAGAAATCAAAAGATCGCTATATGCTAGTCCAGATGAGTTTACTTTGGCAGAAGTAAAGAACACAGAGGACGTCCAGGGAGTTGGTGAGAGTAGAATAGTAGCTTAATGACTTGATTTATACATACAACATAAACATGACAACCAGTTAGCATTAACTCACATCAAAAGCCATTAACAGTTTCACTCAATCTCAGTGACAATAAATTATCACAAAATTGGCCTGTATACTCTGACATAATATTCTGCCATCTCCCGCCACGGCTACCATCTTGACCTCCCATGTGGTCAGACCTGACATCTGCTGGCATCTCCGAGCGGTGGGAAGAAGACTGGATGTTGACATCCATCGTCAATCATGTTCTTGTAACAGACCCTACCCGACAGCCAGGATTCAACATTCCCTTTCATTCCAACATTCCTCGTTGTTCACTGATTCTCAACCGGTTCCAACCTAATAGTGTGGACGAGGAAGGCAGCTGCATCACTGGAGACGAGAAGGGAATGATGCATTGACAAGGGTAAGTAAGTAAGTAAACAAGAACAATTATAGTGTCCAAAGCAACTAGAGTCATTGCGCAGGCACTGTACAAACACAGGGGTAGGAAATGTTAAACAGGTGAGTTTTAAGCCGGGACTGGAAGACTGCTACGGAAGGTGCGGAAGTGACAAGATCTGGCAGAGTGTTCCAGACACGTGCAGCGGCGACCGTGAAAGCTCGGTCACCAACAGTAGGAAGTCGGGTGCGGCTGACAATCAATGATGAGGAGGAACTGGAACGGAGTCGATGACGAGCCTCGACATCTGCCACCTGACAAAGCTCGTCAGTAAGGTATGCAGGTGCAGACAGGGTATACTGTATCAACACGGAGAGCAATATACACCGGTGTGTTTACATTTCAGAGCCTTCACAGCAGACTAGCAAAGCAAGCTGGGAATATGCATGCTGTTTCATACATCCAATTCACCGGCTAGCACTGATAAGACAAGTCAGTTATGACATGAGTATAACGATAAACACACAGCTTCAACGGATTAAGCAATCAGGCTTATATATTGAGTACCTGGTATACGGGTTAAGAAACGCGATAAGGACCGTCACTAATGTCACGAACAATACCTGAAACATTCACAGATCAACAAACTCATCAACTGTCCAGCTTGCTATGGAATCAGTTCAAATGCTAAAAATAGAAATGTTCATCACAGTCAGCAGCAGTACAGATTAACACTCATGTTTACTTTCCATGGACACGCTAGCATTCCATTACACAAACTAACTCACTTCAAGTATGGGGAATTTGCGAAGGAAGCTCTTTTTGCGGAATCGACACCAACAAACGTTGAATTTGACGAAGACGGCGCCCCAGATGCCCTGCATAAGTCGACATGCGGCGGTCAAACAATAATAAGTGTACTTCACATACAGCAACAACGTCAGGAGATGAAAATAATCAATGGACAAAAACACTTAGTTCATCGCAGCAAAAAAGCACATTCATAAGAGATGCTCTGAGAGTCATGCGGCAAGTTTTAGGTTTTATACAGTTCACGTCATACAGAGTGAGCCATAACAATACTCATCACTATACGTGACCTCGACCCCTGCAACTGTTAACATGATAAATGACAGATGGTAACAGACATCACATTTGTGCAGTCACATAGCTTTACGAATCACTAAATACACACGTAAGTCTGGTTGGATTGGACTGAGCAGTGTTTTACGTCCCCGCCAACACAGTATAGGTTATGTGGGAGACGGTTTTTACAGACCCAACCAACAGAATCAAAGTAAGAAGTAAAGGAACAAATAGTACACAGACAAATCAAACATACAATAAGCAGACATGAACACAAAACACAGCAAGTCCCCTAGTCTACACTAATATGGGGTGACTAGGGGAGGGCTCCCACAGAGGGCAGGGTTGCTAGGCCTGAACAGCAGTGGGGCTGCCGCCGCGGTACCCCCACGTACGTCTGGTGACAGTGGGTGACTTTAACTTTTGACTTAGCCTTTCACTGAGCCTTTCGCTGAGCGAAACCTTAATCTGAATGCTAAAGTCCGGACTTAGACCAAAGTTCAACTTAACTTCGGTCTTAAGTCTGTACTTAGACCATAAATTTGGCCTAAGTCTTTTGCTCAGCGAAATCACTTTACTTTTTGACTTAAGTCTGGACTTAGACCAAACTTTAGTTCAGCGAAAGGCCGAGCTAAAGGGTAAGTCAAAAGTTAAAGTCACTCAGTGTCCTGTGATACACTGACTTCACATCAGCACTTTACCATTGATTCAAAGATGCAACTGAGCTACTGTTGTCAATATGTCTGAAGCACTTGCCCCGAATATGCCGAGGACGATAAAAGGCAGCAACTCAACGACGAACCACTCGTTGTGATACTCAATGTAGAACCGCACGAGATGATCGTTGCTAAACGGATTGAATGAACGCAGAACAAACGCAGCGGCCAAAGCACAGAAAAACGACCGCCACAGAGTCTTCAGTGGAAAATAATAACTCACCTGCACACATAATAACTCGCCGGTCACAAAAATAGCTCATTACATAAACACACTTATTCGCCTGTTGAAGTAACATTTTATGACAGTTGTTATATTACCTGTTTGCATCCAGCAGGATACATGCTACAGCTCATTACAGTGTGTAACCGAAAGTGCTTGTTTAACGTATAACATTCAAAATGTACACATACACATGAATAAGGCTGATATATGAGTCACTAAGGTAGGTAGTCTACACAAAAACGCTAATATAATAAGTAAAACAAAAAATTTTATAACGACAATACACAAAGCAGCAAGTTAACAGCTGTAACATACACTACAGTGCTCTCACGGACTAGTTATCAATTGATGCAGAGCATTAGGTGCCTCTAATGAGCAGAGTAGAGTATACTCCTCCTTCAGTACATGTAACTCAGCTGTACACAGGCACAGCAGCACACAGCCTACTGACAATAAGTCATACCTGGGGTCGGCACCCAGGGATAAATTGACTCGGCAGCAAACATGTTAAGTTCAACATTTATGATCACATCAAATTACACCCTTAAATGTAGACCTGCTTTAACGTCTCTGCTCGTGCAAATCACAGGTTTCCTAGGCAGACTTGTAAGGAGATGTGGTTTCCAATTCTCAAAATTTTGCTGAAAATTTTCTTCATAAAATCTTTGGAAAAATCAGAACAAAAAATAATAAAAACCGCCAGATATCTTGTGAATTCTGAGCTCCCCGTATGCAACTTTGGTCCGGAACTGGGCATTTGCTAATGAGCAATGATATCCCTGAAAACATAAAAAAAAACCAACTGCCCATATCTCGTGACCTTTTATCCTGACATAACAAGCTGAATGCTGGCTGACCTGTGCAGCACTGTGTTAAAGTTTGGCAACATTCCTACGAGGAGTAGCAATTTTGATGAAATCACCAGTGTCCATACCTCATGACGTTTGACCCTGACCTTGAGCACAATCTAGATGGAGACAACATTCTTTTTATGAGCCATTTTAAGGGTGGGACAGACAGACAGATGGACAGACAGAACGACATCGGATGCCCCTTCAATTTAATAGTTCATTGTGTTTATGAATAATGAGCGACTGAAATCTGCTATCACAAAAGTTAGACAAATGTAAACAAATAACACATATGGATATACAGACTTCTTCCAAACTGAACAGCACTCCACCAATTGGAGCACCAAACGCCACTCCAACCCCTGCTGCAGATGCTGCAGACAGAATCTGAAACAAAAACACTGAAATTATCATCCAAAATCCACTATTTTAACAAAATCCAGAGTCTTTGTACAGCATTGAGTGAATAACTGCACAATTCTCACTGAATAAATTCTTACCTGCTTCTGTGCATCTTAACCATGTAAAAATGTTAACTGTTTAAATATTTTCGTGTTTTTACAATATGCTATCATTGAATGGGACGGTCAATGATAGGAGCTGCAAGTCTGGCCAACAGCTTTGCCAAACAACCCACGCATTCAGAAGTAACTTGTGATAAAGTGAGCACTAAAGGTCCGAACACTCCCAGAATATACTGCTATACTTCCTTGTGAAAGATAGATGTCAAAAATCAATGACCTCTAATTGACAGTAAATCTTCATGTGGCTAAATAAGAGGAAAATGTTTCCGAAATCACAGCAATTATTCAGAATGTGCTATTGTAGCCTGAAAGCAAGCACCAAGACTTCTGTGTTGATGGTGAGTTTACCATATAACACAGCACTACGTGGATATTTCTGAGGCAATGTCTAGAATTTATGACATTTGGACCACACATATGAAAGAGCCTAATGCAGTGAGGTGCCTGTCTGTCCGTCAATCAAACATTTGATGAATGACAAACCTCGCGTTTCTTTGCCTCATTGTTGCCGTACTTTGGAAAGAGATGTGCAAAGACGTTGCCACAGCAGGCGGCCATGTGAACGAGAGGTCCTTCCTTGCCGAGGCTCAGTCCAGCCGACACGGACATCATCATACAGACAGACTTGATGAGCAGAGTCCACTTGCCGAGGTAGCCACGGATCACAAACCCGCTCAGTATAGTCTTCACCTGCATAGCGTTCACAGCTTGTTGACTGCATCTTATTAGTTACAGTACTTAAATACCATAGTCAAACATTTATGTCACCTGCCTCTGCAGGTGACAAATCTCGTCTGGGAACCATCTGACAGTTCATATCCATATTTGTATGCGCGGATTAGTAATCATGAAGGTTGCTGATTACTGCCGATGAACCACAGTGGTTCATCCATGCACTCAAGACACTGTTTGTTATCATACTTTCTTGAAAGCATCTCCATTGTGATTGTATGGATATACAGAGGAATCAGCATGGCCCACACCTCGCCAGCAAGACCAGTGCTACATGCCACAGACTGAACCAAATCTAGAGCCAAACTCTAACAGCAATGAAAGATACTCGGATGCTGAACGACTGAGGCAGCAGTGTGTCAGAATGTAACGGCAATCAACAGCAGAATGATCAGGGGAGGTCGGGGGAGTAAACCCCCGTGTCATTTTGACAGCCCCCATTTGATTTCTGGCCCCCGGGGGCTGGCTGGCATAGCTTTGCTCCCAATTATGTTTATGATTTATAACCCCATCTATACCTTCTAGCCTTTGACCCTCCTGGCTATTTTTCATAACTCGCATTCCGATGAAGAGTATGTGATGTGGTCTACTGTTACAGGCAGTAGAGAAGCCTGCCATGCAGTGATGTTGTCATTGAACCAACAGCAGTTAGTCCAGCAGCACAGCTGAGTGGCTGGACAACTGCAAACTACAATGGACGTCTTGTGTCTGTCAACAGATGATCTTTGTGTTAGCGATTACAATGCTGCCAAAACACTACACACAACACAATGCAATTACAAACAGTACAGAGAAGTGAGTGAAAAAACAGAACGTACCTCAGAAATGCCGGAATCGCAGGCGTACGGAGCAAAGAGCCGGACTAGAACGGCCGCTAGTAGCGCAAACATCAGAGCCCAGATGACGTACATGAAATAACTGATAGCAAAGGACTTGGTTGAATCGTCAGGCATAATGCCAAACAGCTCTGGCCACGTCTGCCACTGTATTCATTGCAACACAAGTGGTCTTACATTTCAGAACAATAATAAAATGAAAAATAATGATATGCTGTTAATAATATAAATAACTAAATAAGAGTAACATGTGACTGGTCAATGTTAAGAAGCTATTGTTTCAGTAGCCGAGATACTGAACTTCCAACCAGGACAACTGAGACTAAATATATGAATGTGTTAAAACAAGAAATGCTACTAGCAGATGAACAGTACTTCAGCAACCAGAACATCATGATCACCTGAAGTCATCCTCTGCCACGAGGTAACCATGAATACACTGTCTCATCCGACACCATTATACCATCTACCACATCCCTTCACACCACCGGCTTTCAATAAACAATACAGAAAACAAGAACCACTGAACTTGTTTTATAAGCTTTACATCCAGGACGAGTTTCAATTCAGTCCTTTGAGAGTGTTAGTTGGAAAGGGATTGTGGTCTGTGAAAAGTCCGCTTCAGTAACCACTAAAGATCTTCAGACAGAAAACTGTGCCAGATCTGGTCTTGTGAGTATGGTAAAATAGGATGGTAATCAAAACGTCGAGAGAGAATGCACACGAACCTGCGTACATCCCTCCTGGTCAAACGTTGTGTCATTCGCAACCCAGCAACACTGTTCACGATTCAACCAGAATGCATCCATGCAGATGCCTTCTTTCAGGTCAAACATCCAGCTGGTGCCGATGTCAATTACCGCTGCACACACTCCTGCAATCAAAACATAGCAGAAAGTCTGGGAACCATCTGACAGTTCATATCCACGTGTGTTGCATTAAACACAACAATAACAGATTATTTCATCGTTCTTTAATTTTTGTTTAGGGGCGGGTGTGCAGTGTCTCCAAAATCTGCTATTAGTCTGTCATGCCTGTCAATCATAATGTTGGTCTGTCCTGCATCCAACGTAGAGCAAGCAATTGCTAGGGTAGGCTACCATGAAGCAGCTGCAGCAGCATGCAGAGATTGCAGGGCAAAGGTCGAGGCCTATGCTACAGCGAGAACTCATGCTGCAACATGCCGATATGAGCAATTCTGGCATGAAGAGCTGGTATGGCTCATTTAAATAATTACACTTTACGCAAAAATTAATTTATTCAAGTCAAAAAGTCGCTGATATTACACATCTGTAGGTAACTACATACGCATCAAACTGGCACAATCTGTCTGACAATAAAGACAATAAAGAAAATAATTTTCGCAAAAAAAGAGAGAAATCTGTACCAGTGAAACAGCCGACGAGCAGAACACAGATCCAGCCAGACCACGCGTCATGTGCACTCATTAACCTCTCAAACCACCGACCCGTCCGCCAACGACCGACGATAAACCGATGTCGCATGCGGTCACGGGCAATTTCACGCTGCCAGTCGATAGTGTGGTAGTCTTCATACTGTGCAATACCTGGTGGCAGCTCATCCAGGGGATCCAGCAACGTACTCATTGACCCTGTCACATAGAGAGATGACTTGAATAGCCACAAAAACGCTCGATTCTACTTTTTCTCTTAATGGTTTGTCGGAACATTGTAGACAATTTGTATGTGCTACACCCGAAACACACTGATATCTTCATTTTTGTTCACTTTGCACAAAACATCCCACAAAATTTTTCAGCAGTTTAATATCAATGATCTAAAACAGCATGCTGTTCATACACTATTCGGCCTATTGAAATAGACCATTACATTCTAATGCCTTCTGAGCATGATTTTCAATTACCGGTATGTCATTTACCAACAAAGTGGTTTTGCACCTTAAATGTATAATACTATAACAGCAATGTAAATCTTTGCCAAAGAAGTTAGGAATGACACTTTACGTTTTTGTCGCACAAGTGGAATTCTGCAAGCCTCAGTAACATCTAATGAGCCTGATAAGATAAAAACAAAAGTCAGGCTGTATATTTGCATTTAATCGCATCTAGCTCACATAACAGCGCTTGCTGCCATGAAAGCAATGTCCTATGAACAATGCCATTAACTGAGACTGGAGGAAAAAAGCAAGCAATTACCACGCATGGTTATCATATGCTATGTCAACCTGAAATGATGTCAACCTAAAAATGCTGTCCATCAAACCTGTACGTGCATTTACAGGTGTGCTCACTTTTACTGCTACAGAAACGATGCCACACGCAATTTTCTCAGTTATATAAGACAGTAAGAAATGGCAAAGGTTACCATACCATGCGGTCTATCATCGGCTTGAGTGTTCTCAGGCGACGGCAACTCAACTTCCAGCAACTCGTCGTCAGAACTTTCACGGGCAACACGCCGAGCGACGCCTCTGGTCTTGCCAAGACCACGTGACGAGCGTCGCTGTGCTGCTGATGCTCCGGCAGCAGGCACCTCGGTCACTAACAGCGAGTCTGTCTCCATCGCCAGCGTCAATGTGCTTCACCATTCAGTCCTACGTGCACGACAAGTAACACAAGACCTGCTTCAGTAAGTGCAACTTCAATCAGCAAGATTCTTGGTACAGCCTCGCTTGTATCATATCGCTGGTTAATTTCACCAAATACCTCATCAGTCATCATGGCCATCATAGCTTTTCACAGTGAATATTTTTCAGTTCGTTTGTGGTTAATTTTTGGTTCCGTACAGCAACTAGGCCAGGCCAGCGTTCATCGGAAGCACGACAAACATTAAACAAATGCACCGCAAATCACTGGAAACATACTTGCTTTATTACTTTATGATTATTTAATTATCAGAACTCTGGGTTAGTGAAATAAATACAAAGAAGCAGTACGACAAAACTGCAAAACAAATGCCCTGCTGATGACTTATTTGCAAGGCTGTGGTGTTTTAGCCAGAAACCACTGTTAAAATGTTTTTAAAAATTAAACGAAAAATTAAACTAAAAACTCTTTAGTGAAATTTACTAACAGTAAAGAGTTCCACGTGATCCACAGGTGCCAATCAAACTATTCAAAAAACATTTAGATTGGAGGAGGAAGTTAAGCTTTAGTAATCAAGTGGTTAATAACTGGAACTGTCTGTCTGCACCTTGTGTTAATTCTGGCAATTATAATGTCCTCTTTTAAGTACGGTGAACGGTGATGATACTACTTTGCTCGCCCAAGAACATACCAGTGCATTGCATTGCATATACAAGAATGGGCTTTGCTAATAAGTTGTCTTAATAGTTAACAAGAAAGCCTAGCTAACGCTAAGGTAAGCGCGCGATAGCACTGCGTGTATGAAGGCCCATAGCGATATAATCTACGACATATCAACGCTAGGAACATGTAGGTTACAACTCTGTCTCCATCTTCATCCGTTTAGCTGTTGTTGCCTCCCAAATCTGTGGAATACCGCCAATTCTACGAAAATTCGAACTTACAGCAGATCAAGGTCATCCAAGGTCATTGATCTTGGTGTCAATCAAAAGTGCATATGCAACTTCCTATTACTCATTAATAGTAACTATGGACGTATCTCTTACCGTTTTTGAGATAATGACGCATTTAGCTAGAAAATAGCTTCTATTTTCCACCCCACCCTTGCTTGATGCCCGTAACAGAGGAACGCCTTGCAATAGCAACGTAATCTATACACCGCTGAAAAGTACTTTTAGTTGGCTACAATTCCGTTGTTGACATTATAGATCTGTCTTATACATCTATCTTCATTCGTTCAGCCGCTGGTGGCTACCAATATCGCGAAATCACGTAAAATTCTGCCAAAATTTGACCTTACAGCAGTTCAAGGCCATCCAAGGTCATCGATCTTGGTGTCAGTCGAAGCGCATATGTGACTTCATATTAGTCAATAATAGTAACTTTAGATGTATCTCCTACCGTTTTTGAGATATTTTTCATCTTTCTCCAATTTTTGCTTATGGCTGATTTTTCAAACCCCTCCCTTATTT
>Ga0056114_1001829_pt1 | contig 10192 bp, 6 predicted proteins | sample WorMetHERISLAND1_FD_77005 | JGI IMG/M metagenome (GOLD analysis project Ga0056114, IMG submission 77005) | Marine gutless worms symbiont microbial communities from Max Planck institute for Marine Microbiology, Germany - Olavius loisae HERON... ... | reverse complement strand
TAGATATTGTCACTGCACCTTCATTAAACTCTTTCGAAAATAGACTTGATAAGTATTGGCTGCAACAGGATATTAAATATAATTGTGAATCAGAATTATTAGGAACTGGGAGTCGAAGTTATATTCATGTTTGTTAGTTAAGTTATTTGAGTTATTATTTATATTTTTCTCTTTATTTTCTGATGTGGGCACAGAAGCCTGAAGGCTTACGCCCATAACATCCGCTATGTTATGTTATGTTATAACCAAAACACTGCGCAATTGTAATCAATTGACTGCACTGATTAGGATGTAGCCTAATGATAAACCTCGTTATATAACTACATATGTGTTTTATTGTTGCAGGTCGTAGAGAATTATGGAAGAGGAGGCGTATGCTGTGCTGTCAGAAAGTGTGTGTGTGAAATCTGGCTGTGATGAGAGATTGGAGAATGATGCAGACGCACACACTTTCAGTGATGCGGTTGCCATGACAACTAGCTGTGCCGAAGCTGCAGCTGTTACTACACTGGACTGTTCACAGGCTTCTGTTGATAGTCTGTCTGATGGCGAAACTCTCGGCTTTGGTATTCACACTTCAGCTGATGCAGTAAATAATGTGTCCTTACATTCTGGTGAATGTCAGCTTACACCGGGTCACATGAGTGCCGAGGAAGACTGCCATCAACAGGCTTCAAAGTCTGCTTCACTTCAAGAAGAACAGTCTACATCTGCTCACTCTAAAGCTCAGGAAACAATAGCTGTTGAATGTAGTACAGATACTAGTACTAATGTGCCTGCTGTTGCTAGTATGTCTGATTCGTGTTCAACTACAAACTCAGCAGCTGCACACGCTGAATGTAACGTGGAGGAAGTTACGCAACATTCGCTGGATACTGATGTTGTTTCAACTCCTGTCAGAAACACGGGGCATATGTCGGTGACGGACCAGACAAAGTCTTCTACCATTCTTTCTACACCGGAAGTTCAGTCCTTAAACCGTCCAGTGGTACAGTCTTCGCTGCACAGTACTCGGCTGGTAAAATGCCGGAAGACAGGTCACCGCCGTATTACGGCAAACGGGGCCAACCTGAGTCTGGGGCAGCTGATCAACGCCGTGTCTGAGAGCTGTCTGACTGATGGCCTGGATTCACCGTGTGTTCCCAACTCCACCCTGTCTAGTCGGTCCGGTGCTACAGAGCATAGAATGACCACTCCGGTCAAGTCTGAAGCAATTGACAGTTGCGTTATTAAAGACAACCTATCGAGACGTTTTGACAGCGAGTCAGCTTGTTCTACTGGTTCTCCAGTGACTGCTTCGGCTGCAGAAGCTTGCGAATCACCACAGGTTGCCGACGGTGTACACAGACCACCAAAGGCACGAAAGTCCTGTCACTCAAATGACAGCAAGGCTGTGACAGACCTACCGATAGAGGCGTCCAATCCAGCGGGGTCTTCATTCGGCACAGTCTGTCTGGCAGAACTGGTCGACACACAGTCACTGGATAAACGCGACGTTCGGAGTTTCGACTGGGACAAGATGATATTCACAAAGATGTGGGAGCGCGTTCGACCACGCAACGGCTTCAAGATGTTCGCGCACAATAATGGCCAACAACCTCCACCACACGCGACCACGAGTTCAGACGGCAAAGCTGAAAGCCTTGGCAGAGGAACACCATTGATTCCGTCGTCGGCAAAATCAACTGATGACAGTCTACAACAGAATGAGGAACAGGTTGTCTATCAAAGTTCCTCTAAAGTGGCTGGCATACCAGCAGAGTCCAGCCGAAAGCATGTATGGCGTTGTCGTAAAAGCAACTGGTCTCCGGGCAGTAAGGTGAATGGCACGGCGAGATGCTCAGGAGAGAAGTCTGGTGATACTTGTGACACAATGGAAGTATCACAGAGGAGAAGTCCTCGCTGCGTTAAACAGAGTCCCAGTGCACAGCGTTCGGATGAGGTTAGACAGTGTTACTGGTTGACTGGCTTGTTATACAGAAAGAAATATTGATTTTTTTCCAAAACAGTCTCTGTCTAAAATTACAGTTTTTGTCATTATAGTAGCAGACAGCTATTCAGACATAATATAAAAATTGCCAGCGTAAATGGAGCTAACAAACTGGGGGTTGTCACTCTAGGTAAATTTGTGGCATTTGTGCACAAAACTTGTCATTTTTACCTCAGCTGTTGTTTGTTCTGCAGCAATATGCACATAGTTGAAGTATTCACCCATCCACATGCTCACAGGTTCTGCTAAACAGTCATGTGTAACTAAGCATTTTGATGTTTAGTGTGATATGAATTTTTACAGAAAATATTATTTTGATTCAAAAACCACTCTTTTATGTTGTAAGTGCATGTTATTTGTGTTGTTGAAAAAAGTGTTTTTGCTTAATTTGTGTAGAATAAAAGGACAAAACACCGTGAGAGTTCGTCGGCAGTTGAAACAGGTACTGTTATTGCTTAGCACTGATAATGCAGACTTCATTCAGACATGCATGCAGCAGGAGCTGATCACTCTGCCTGGTGCAGCGTGGGTAAAAACTTGACCAACTGAAATTTTTGATCAACAAACACAAAGTTACAGAGTCACAATAAGTATAATACCAGTCAACCGTTTGTCACTATCACTGTTGGGTATGTTGTAGCTTGTTGATGTACGATGTATGATGTACATCACTGTTGCTGTTGGTTGGTGCACTTGTCTTATATTTGTGTCTGTTCAACTTCAACTATCTCTATCCAGCCACAAGTTGGCGCTTCACTATTAGAACACCATGCTGGACACCACCTTGACTCTCAAGTTGGCCACTGTTTACTATCAGATTACCATGGCAGAGACTATACCATTTGCCCGTATTCACAGAACTAGCCACCAGTGGCAGACTAAAGAGGTTAATTATTGGTGACCCTCTGTGTGGGTCTGCGACATTAATCTCAGAACATTTCACAAGAAATCCAGACCAAGTATCTGCACCTGGTCCTTGACTTGAACCCAGCCCACAGAGGCAGCCAGCCAGGCACCATGCATACTGTAGTCTAACCACTAGGCTACCAAGGTCAACTTAAACTGCCTACTAAATGTATATAGAATATATGTATATAGAATATATATATTTTGTGAATAATGCAGAAATGACCAAGCTGCTATTCCAGCTGTATAGGGATAAGACAGAGAATGCCAATGCACTGCATGTATTGCACACAGAACTCAAAGCTAAAGTTATGACTACCGGTACATGAATTCAGAAGGTTAAACAGTATTGCACCATACCACAACTTGGGTCCATTATCTGGCCTGTCGTGTTTTATGCTTGATGTTGTGGACACTCAAGTGAACAGGATTGAGTGCTGTACACGTTGTGTTGATTGTCTGTGGTCAATTTAGGGTTGAAGCTTCATAGGCACAAGAGAAGTTTGCTACCAGAACTGTCAGGTCTAGACAGGTCGTCAAGAAGACCCTCCAGTGGTCTTGAGGTATTTCCTTTCAACTCCTTGTTTAAACTGTTTATTTATAGATTATAGATATTACGTATTGTGTAAATATTTGCATTGCTGCGACAGATCAGATCAGTTGATTATCAATGAATGTCTTCATTGCTTACACATTGTTGATCAGGGGCCACATTCTCGAAACTTCTTAGGAAAATCTTAGGAAGATTTCTAATGTTAGGAAAATATTTGGCAAAGCACTAATCTTGAATTATGAAATAATAATGTAATAATAATTGTAATTAACACTTTTATTTTTTTGCGTTATGTTGGATGTTATTACGTGATGTTATTGATAAATTTTGAACTAGTAAGTAGATCGAAATTATGTCTGGTTAGTGTTTTCCCAGACATTGTCAAAGACTGTCCTAAGATAAGAAATCTTCCTAAGATTTTCCTAAGAAGTTTCGAGAATGTGGCCCCTGGTCTCAGCCTTGCTAATGGCTCTACCCTGTAAATACTATACGAGGTTTCTTTGATGAGGAGAGGACATTTTACAGACCAGTTAGCCACATTGTGTTATGTATGAGTCTTTGAAGTCTGATTGTTACGTTACAGTAGAATTGTTAGCTTTCTATAACTCCATGCATTGCTAGACTTTATTTTACAGAAGCGGCTAAAATAAACTTTAAAAACATATTCCGACTGATTCTACCACTGCTGCCTAACGTTGTGTGGTGCGGCATTATCGTATGCGATACAGGAAAATGCTTTCTCAGTTACTTCAGTTCACTGTTATGTTTTTGAGCATCAGTGAAGTTACTAGTCGCCTTACAGCTAGTAAAGATACCTTCAGACTAGGTGTATCTTATGATGGACATGCAGGCTGCATGCAGGGCATCAATGCCATGTGCATGCACTTGGCATGCTGATGGTAAATACACGTAGTGTGAAGGTAGCTTAATGTAATGAGTACCTCAGTCTGTTGTAGTCTTAAGTCTTGGTATCTGACTCCTCAGAATTGAAGCTGAGAATGGATCCTTATCTTGGTTGTTGGACCTTGACTACTGTAACTGTGTCACACAGAATGTAAGGTTTATTTCATATCAAGTAGTGATGCAGCTTATGTTCTAAGTTATGAAATCAGTTCACATGACAGATGTGATTGCTGCACTGGTGTTGTGACAGTATCCGCTCCATCATGAGTAGCGGTGGATGTGATAGCTGCACTGGTGCAGTGACAATATCCATTCCATCATGACTAGCGGTGGATGATGTGTGGTTATGTGTTGACACTTAACAGACCAGTGCAAGTTCATTGTCAGCTACAGCCACTTCTCCACACACACCTGTGGAACCGGTCGTCACTGTACAGGTAATGTTTGTGTTACCTGTAGCAGCTCTTGCCTTAGTTCTCATGAAATTCTCTGAATGATTTCTCCTAGTCAAGTTAGTCATCGTTACAGCTAAAACCCGTGTCCTTGTCCTTGTGGATCTTGGATGCTTGTCTACTGACAGGAGAAGAAAGATGACAGTGTCGAGCGTGTGGTGAATGTGAGTATAGAGTACTGACTGACAGGAGAAGTTGCTTTTGCACTTGTCTGACATCAGTGACTCTGTGGCTGTGGCTCTAAGCTCAGAGTCATTTAGAGTTGGAATGATTCTTGAGCAGTTTGATCTTTCAGCTGCAGTGTGTGGCCGGTGCAGTCTAGTGATCTTCTTTCATAGCTGAGTAAGCAGTTTGATCACTGGCGAGTAGTCGGACGGTTTTAGTGTGGTGAAGCTGAAGTGTCAACAGCTTGAAAGATGTGGTTCTAGTGGGTCGTCTCTTGTCCCCAGAATAAGAGACACTTCTTCGCGAGCTGTTAGCACGTTCTAGCACATCAGAGACCGTGTAAAAAGTGATATAAATTGACATCACTTATTTATTGTTGTGGAAAAGATATATGCCGTTGTTGTCCGTTGCTTACAATCAATCGGCAGAAACTGAACGCTGCTGCTGCTAATAACATTGTTTAAGACTCGTGGAACTGTACCGATGGTGAGCTTGGACAATGACCGTGACATCAGTTCACTCTGCTGCTGTAAGCTGCCTGGCCTGCCGATGCATGAGGCACAGGTCGTTGACTCCTGCCAAGCTATCAACACTTTGGACCGAAAGGTACATTTTGACATTCACTCTGGCGTGTCAAATCAACACAGACATTATTAGACTCATTCAGAGTTGGAGCCCTCAGTTATGGCCTTGCACTTGGCTCTCAGTTTATGTGGTATGATACCTACTTACGTGAGGATAGTCGTATTTTTCCTTCAGTCCAGCCAAAACATTTGCCGATGGCCTCTGAGCCAAGTCCTTGTCCTTGACCTTGACCTTGAAGGTCTTGTCCTTGACCTTGACCTTGACTCCTGTCGCTTAGACTGCATCTCTGTTCACATTCTCAACCTTCTCTGCATTTGTTCGTATATACTATTTATCTCATTTCTGATTTATTTATTTAATGAACCTGGTTTTAATGCTTTGGTTCGTGCATATGTCGATGGTTTATTTGATTATTTCAGTTTTTCTGTTGATGGTTTTATTTGTAGGTGAGCAACAGGCAAAATGATCTCTTTAACACGTTCGCTGCCAGGCCAATTTTTCCCTGAGTGCCATCCCCAGTAGGACTTAGTTTTGCCGAGGTGCCAGCTGGTTCTCTGCTGTGTTGCCGGTGTACGACTGAGTTACATGTACTGAATGACAAGTATACTTGTCAGTGGCACTTACTGATGCACATTAATTGACAAGATAACTCATCAGAGGCATTGAACATGTTAAGGTGGTGGCATGGCTTAGCGTTAACACATCTGTCTTGATCAACATTGTTACTACAGGCCGGCTAGTACTTAGGATGGGTGACTGTCAGCAGGTGGGTAAACCATCTCAGTATGTAGCCAGTGACCTAGGCTGACTCAGCCTTCTATCCTCCATGGGACGATAAAGTGAGTACCAGCCTTCGGGCTGAGTAATAATAATAATAATAAATGGTGATGGTGGGTGTAGATGATGGCAGCCTACAGGTGGACTCACAGCCCAAGTCAGTTGGCTTGGTCTGAGGGTTGGAGGCCGCTTGGCACCGAGTCTGCATTCATCGAATGAACCGAGTGAACTCTCACAATGGCTTTGCCATGATGACAGCAGTGTAAATATTGCTGTTACTAGTAACATTATTTAACATAAATGAATGGGGCTACAACAATACGTATATACGGCTGCTTTGTGGTGGTGCAGGCCTACGCCTGTCTGTCAAGACTGTCGTCTCAGCGGCACTGGGTTCGTCCTTCAAGCCGTGTTCCTTTCAGTGTATTCTGTGACTATCACCTCGCGTTGCTACGGCAACATCAATGCTGTCCATCTTGTGGCAGCTTCTGTACTCAGGTGTGCATTAGTTCTCACCTGTCACTGATTAACCCTTTGACGCCCACTGTTGCCATATGGGTACAGCTATAAAGCATCTCGTGCCAGACCGGGTTAAGCCGTAATTTATAATATTTGGCATCTGGGCACTCTGACACTCAGCCCGGAGCATCAGAGTGCCCGGGTGTCAAAAATTCCAAATGACGGCTTAACCCGTTCTGGCCCAAGATGCTTTTTGCTGTACCCATATGGCAACAGTGGGCGTCAAAGGGTTAATATTCTCACACACACACACACATGTGTTATCGAATAAGCGCCAAAGTGCAATTAGCACGCACATTGTATACTGTTAAGACGGTGAGTTGCAGGTAGTTTATGATTTATCTCTGGTTACTTATCATGTTGTTAAACTGACCTATTTATCCTGACTTAATTTGGTTCAGGCCACAGATTCTGTAACTTTACATTTTCACTGTTCAGTTCTGTTAATTTTTGACTATCTTGTGATTAGAATATCAGTGTTGCCTAGCAACAGACAACGAATCACAAGTGAGAGCCTTTCATTTGCAGTCTACTAGACGTGATAGTGTATTTATTTCCAATTCATTCAGCAGAGGGCGCCACGCCCACAACCTGTTTTGGTCTGCATCGGGATGAATTTACTTTCTCCATTTTATCGTTATTGTTGGTATGGATTTTAATGTTTTAATTTCAAGTAACATGTGACATCCTGCTGCTGTACTGACGACTGCTGTATCTACTGGTCGTGTTATGGACGGTGCTGATATTGTCTGTGTCAGGGAAAGTTCTTCCAATGTCGCTCCGGCAACTCAACGATCCATTACTTCCACGACGGATGTCAGGTGCTTGATAACGGCAAGAACTACTGTCCTCATTGTGGCAATGAGACCGACCTACAAGAGGCCTACGTGTTGCCAACAGAACCCCAACCACCAGCTTGTGTCGCACGTGATCTCAGCTTCTTCAAATCACTCCGGTATCACATCTATATTGTCCCTCTACAACTGTGAAATAGACCCGATCTGTTTCCTAGTTGTTCGGATGGTGTAAAATGTAAACATATAAAAAGAACAAACTAAAACAAACAAGAAACTAAAACTAACAGGCAGATTTTTTATTTAAGTTCATTGTTAACTAGCTGGTGCATCAACAAATCCATTACATTACTTGTGAGTCCAGACTTACTGGATGCCGTCACCTTTGCTCAGCGAATGCCAGACAGCTGGCTGTTTGTCACACTATTGTCATGTAGAGTCTGAGCCATGGTGCCTGCTGGTCCATCTCTGTGGAACATATTATTGTGTAACAATCCAGCCACATTGCTGGAATGACAGATGAATCAGATGCCAAGAAGATCTTAAGAGTTTCCCCTTGTAGAACTGGAGGAGACCTTGCATACAGTAACCTAACACGACTTTCACATGCCTTGAGTCTCATCTGTCAATCACATACCGGTACTGAACATGTTGACGTTGTGATCATCATAAAGTGATTGACAAACTATGGATACAGGTGCTTCACAGCTGCAGGTCCGAAGCTGTGGAACAGCCTTCCAGCTGATCTGCAACAAGCTGACATTAGCTTTCAACTATTGAAGCGGCTACTAAAGACATTTTTGTTCGGCTGCTGAGATCGCGGTGTATTGTGACTAACTCTTAAACTTGCGCCTCAAAAGTTTTTTTACTGACTAACTAAACTCGAGGCTCGATAGTGATAACTGTGTGAGTGTGGTCGTTGTAATGCTGAGCAGTGATGAACCTGATAAACCGCCGGTGAGAAGAACAGCTCGGATGGGTAAGATGTATCGTCCAAAGTCTCGTACAACAGGAACAGAGTCCATTCACAGCGCGACGGAGAGCGTGGCAAGCTCAACATCTTCAGGGATCCACTCCTCCACTGGTAAGTATCAACATTACCATACAGCACGGGCCTTACTAGCCACACAGGCAGTGTAAGAGGAATTCCCACAATAGACAGGTGTCCAGTAATCTGCTACGTTTTGATAAAAGTAACACTGGAATTAGAGCGTCGTGATATGCTGTTTGTATTGTAGACTGTATGTCACTGACACTTGATCGCCGGGAGTTGGAGTCAGCGATATCAGCGTTAGACCGCGACAGGTATGTACGCTATCTGATGACATTCTATGGCTGAATTCATCGACACTTTGAGGCACATCTCTGCAGAGTGCCGGCTCCTCTAATCAGTAACTTACCATCAGTTTTCTGTCGTGAATGATGAGGTGAGTAGTGTGGGTCTGGTGTCAGGACACAGTGTAGTTGTGGTCAAGGATATCTTCATGAACCCTCATCACTGTCATTACTTCTTCCAACCTTTGCAGCTCTAGAATAACACTCAGATTGATGCATCAAATGGAAACGTTTTTGTTAATCATCGGAAACTGAAATGATGAAATGTGTAGTCGTTGGACCAGTTTAAGGAAAAAAATGACACTAGAAAAACCGAAATCCTTGGCTTCAAATATGCCAAAATTGCTTACAGTGCTGATATAGCTGAGCCAATTCACAGAAGAGAAAGGGAAGAAAAGGAGGGAAGGGAGAGTACGGAGGGTAGGAGGGATGAATATAGAATAGAGAAATTCTGTCCGTCAGGTTGGATGACAGCAGTTTGTTAAAAGCTGGACCTTTGAATTGCAACCTCTTTGTTGCAGTTTTAAAGGTAATAAACTCTTTAACCTTCGTGTAGCATGTAAAGTTGATACCTACACTACAGGGTGTTTTTAATTTGCCAGATATGTACATGTGTGGTTTTCTCAGTCACAGTGTATACTGTAGGCTGAAGAAAGTCCGCGTGTGTTTCCGGAGCCTGCTGTATGCGTGCCGAGTCGGTGACGTTGAAAGAGTTGTCTACATTCTCGGTCGTTGTAGTTTGCATGTTTCAACACTTTGTATCATTGTATTGTTACGTTATTAATAATTTGACTGCAGTGAGGAGCTTGTGTGCTCCAGCAATGTTTTTGATGTAGTTTAAAACCTAAATAGATTGTTAATGTAATTTCACGTCATTTAGTTTGACTGCCGATGTCTTCAATTACAGATGGTAAATTGTGAATGGTTCCCGATATTATAGAGCTCTTGAAAGCGTCAGCATAGCATCAGCTTTATCTAACTTTATCTAGTGCTACAGATATTTATAGTATTGTTTTTTTGTTTAACTTTCCGTTTGTTGTTTTTTTTACCACACATTAATATGACCAGGCTATGCTGTATATACACCGTATCTCAGAAAAAAGTAGCACATCATACTTTGCGGAATATTTTTGCGCAGGGTTGACCGATTGCAAAAATTTCAACGGCTACAGAGTCAGAGATAATCAGCGAATACAAGTGTATAATCAATGTT
>Ga0056114_1001828_pt1 | contig 10192 bp, 6 predicted proteins | sample WorMetHERISLAND1_FD_77005 | JGI IMG/M metagenome (GOLD analysis project Ga0056114, IMG submission 77005) | Marine gutless worms symbiont microbial communities from Max Planck institute for Marine Microbiology, Germany - Olavius loisae HERON... ... | reverse complement strand
CCGTAAAGAGGCTTTAGTGACAATGGCATCAATATGTAATGAAAATTTTAGTCTATTACAATATGTTACACCAAGATCAGTGACGGACTCGACACACGGTAGCTCAACGCCGCCGATCTTATAGATGTACTTATCAAAATCTCCACGTGAACCAGATGGGCGAACATTTAAAACAACACATTTGGACGGTGATAATGATAATTACCAATGGTCCGATCACTCAGTAATTGCACATAAACAGGACTGCAAAAGATCGGGAGTAGCAAAATCATCAAACGTAGAATATAACTTGGTGTCATCGGCAAATAATTTGATTTTGACACCGGAATTTATACATCTGTATATGTCATTAATATACAAAATAAACAGCACAGGTCCCAACACACTGCCTTGTGGGACACCACTAATAACAGTGCCCATTGGCGAACAAAATTCATCAATCTTAACATATTGTGTACGTCCAATAAGGAAATTCTTTATCCAATTAATCAACTGGTCACATAATCAATAACACGAAAGCTTGGACAACAATTTGACGTGCACCACAGAATCAAAAGCCTTAGCATAATCCAGATATCCAAATGTTTACGGGAGTTTAAAGCAACATTCCAGTCTAAATTACATTCGAGAAGCATACTAGTATACAAACGTGACACCAAAAATTACGGGTTGTATAAAATCATGCGCCATAATCTCCTAAAGAGAAGAGATTGCACAAAGAAATCAGACATACATTAAATGTTGTTCTGATAGTAAATTTTACTAAATGAACTCACTCAATGTTCTTATGTATCACATAAGTCTGTTTTTGATTAGCATGTCAGAGGCTGTAAACGTATCTAGGCTAATAAGACGACAGAACAACGACTGGATTATATACATGTACAAGGTGCAGAAATATATCAATAACAATGGTTGAGTTCATTTTTCGATTAGAAAAGATACTAACATTATTCTAAATCCACATTTCGGCGATTAGCAAACTACTTACCCACAGCAGTTAATACAGTTGATCTGTTGATCAAAAAGTGAACTGAAAACTGATTAGATAATTTCTTATCCCTAGAGATTAAATAGAAACGTCTGTTCATTTGCATGAAAACTGGTTGGTGTTGGTCGGAAATGTTCAGATTAACTTTGGTGTCATGTGTCATTTCGTGTTATCTTTTTTCTTATAGGAAAATCGGGATTTTGGAACTTAACACTAAAGTTCACACCAAATATATCGTCAGTTCACTCAATTATTTACTGAGATTTTTACATAATCCCTGCCATGTCCTACAAGCGCTCCATCAGCAGATCACAGTTATAATTTAAGAGATAGACCACATAACAGGCAGCTTCCCGACCGCATTTCACATCTCACTTGGCCTAACTGTAATTTTTTGTTCGAATGTTGTCGTGAAAGTTATTGACTGTATTGACTGTATTCACTTTTTATCGTCTTGTATTTTATCTGTGCATGTCTGTTTACAATTGCGGTCAGACAGTTGTTCTAGAGACATTTGATTTGATTGTGATTTGATTTGAGTTCATGTTGACGATTAACTTGGTATTTATTTATAAAAAAGTGTCAACTACAGTGTTAATCTCTTTTATGATTGAAATATGAACTCAGCCAATGTCATTCGCTCTTTCAGTGAGCTTGGAGACGGATGTCGTCGTATACGACCAGTTGTTTACTCGTTTGCCGACAGAACCTCTGCAAAAGAAGACAAACTCAGTCGCAGATACACAGCATATTATGACAATGATTCACGACCACACGTGATGGATATTGTTGAAAAGCTTCGACGTTCCTGCTTCCTCTGCGTAACAAAACAAGAAAGCCTACGTAACGCAAACAGAAAATAAGAAGTAAACAAAAAAGGATTGGAACATAGGCCTAACTCATAAAGGTTTTACTGAATTTTAATATCACTGTTTATAACTAAGCAGTGTTAATTACTAGTAAATACCTTGTTCAATAATAATTATCATTGCATTTGTTTACTTCTTATTCACGTTGTTTTAATATTACACAATTATTCAGTCAATATTACATTAACCTTAAAACGATAACAATACAAAGCGATAAACAAGCCTTTACTTCAGCAAAGGTTGTAAGAAACTTCAAAGAAACTATATACTGAATTTCTGAGGAAATTACTATTTACACATCAGCGACATGCTGCAACGATTCGCTATGCGTCCGCAATGCGGTTCTGATCGCACTGCCTATGATCACAAATATGTTTTGAACAAGAAGCCAAGCTGTCGCTAGAATAGCCGACCGTACTGCATTGCAGCTGCAGCAGACTCTGCTAAATAGCATCTTCAGCAGCTGTTTTCGAGATATCGGGCTGTAAGCGTATTGGGGTCACGACTTGACCTTTCACGGTCACGTGACGTTATCGGTCACGTGACCATTCGATTTAGGCCATTTCCTATTTGCCTTTTCAGACAGTTTTTCGGTAAGACGCACGTTTTAGCCACAATCAATACATATACGTTACAGACGACAGACACAACACTGTAGCATAAGAGCGACCGTTAGTACGACGGTCGGCTATTACTCGGCTAAATATTAAACGGTATGCGGAATTTACATTTGGAGTATTCTCATCCAAGTTTAGTCGTGTTCTGCTATCAAGGCGATCAGCTGTTCCCAAATTTCGCGAAAGTCATCCACTTTTTTATTATTATTAGAAAGCCAACTGCCGCAAACGAACTGCGCATCTGATGGTAGAAGACATAACAGTCGATTTTGAAGTTAACTCTTATTGAACGGTAGGCTAAAACAACGCAGATGCAAGATATTGGACTTTGAAAAGATTTCAATGATCGTCAGAGTCATTAAAAGGACCATCAGAAATCAGATCACACGATTTCGTGTTAGTCGATCGATCGCCATTGTAACAATATTGTACCTTGTTCAAAGACGAGTGCATGAGCACGTCAGAATTTCGCAAAAGCATTAGGTAGTGTCGAATAACTAGGAACATGGGGTATAAGCTTAGTGAAAACTGTGAAATAACGTTGTCATACTCATCTAGCCGTTTAGACACAATATCAAAGTGTGACAGAGAGACAGACGGAATTGTTATACCATCAATATCGCGCTTTGCATAGCACACACATATACAACGTTGGGCAGGTTGCGACATGACACGAGGAAGACCAGCTTCCGTCTCTGACATCGGATGACCCGCTGTGAAGAAGATTCATTCATTTACAGAACATCAACATCTGAAAACAAACCAACTACGACAGACGGTAGCAAGTTCCACGACCCAGCGCATGAAGACGATCAGCAGGTCTTGTGCACGTGCGAGAAAAGAAGTAGTTCCAGCCGGCTGTGGGTGGAACGCACAACAAGAAGTTGTCCATGTGGCGCGTAGGAACAACGGTGAATACGTGGAAGATGTGAGAACATTTCGATGAGTGAGAGAGAACAAGTGGCGGGAGTTGCGATCACGAGCCAATGAATGGAGAGGATGAGTGCGTGAGGCGCGAACTGTGAGGAGAAGGTTGTTTGGCCGAACATCAACGAGGAGGCATGGAGACGTTGAAGTGGAATAGGCCTCGAGGTGGGCAGACCAATCAGCGTTGATTTGAACTAACCTAGAACCTGCAGAACTATGTAAACACAGCAGACGGCAAAACGGTTACTTTCGAATAGTCTGAACACTAACAAGAAAGCCGTGTTGTCGCAAAGAAACCGGGCTTTTGCCTACGTCCAATGACTCTTCGACTGTCACTGTTATTTACATTCACTGCATAAAAGTAGATTTGAATGTAAAACTATAAATATGTAACAAAAACGTGATACAGCGTGCTATCTACCTACCCATATTCCACCTGGAATTTACAAATGATCCTAGATTCGTGATGTTGGGGTCTGCATAGAGTAAACACCTACGCCAATCAGCCATGGAGTTATTTTCGAAAAATTCCAATCTATGTGACCACAACATCTCAACGTCAACAGACAGACAAACAGACAGACAGACAGACGGACAGATAGATAGACAGACGGACCACTTGCCTCGGCAATACCGCGCTGTGCGTAGCATCGCGCGGTAAAAACGATGCGATACCAACCACGCGAAGCTTGACCACGTTGGTCATAATGTTGATATTTCAGTGACCTTGACCTTTGACCTTTAGAAATCAGTTTTACTCCATAGTTACCCTGTTGCTTGTGGCTTCTGTGTTAGTAAAACTCAGTTTAAACCTTTAGTTTTTACAGCAACCATTATAGCGTTATCAGACTATTCGAAAGTAACGTTTTACCATTATAGCCTTACTTTTACCTTCACTAACGAGCTCGACGACACACGACTTCGAGCTAACGTTGACGATAGGCTGATAGCTGTGTTGTAACAACTAACAACTCGCTAGTTCACAGCTTTCGCTTTCGTACGTTTTGTCTAGGTGTCAAAACATCTTGAGAGTCGAGACTGCCTTATATCTGCATGTCACAAACCTACACGTGTGTTCTCGTAGATGTATATCCGCCGTACAGGTCTAACGTGTATGACGTCAGGTGGCAGTAAATGAGTGTTGACTTAATGAGACATGTCATATATTAGTTGATCGTGACAATAGAACACTACATGTATACTAGACGATCTACGGTCCAAGTGACCACATAATTTAACTGTTCGACGTTTTCATGCAACAGTAAATACGAGAGCGAGAGTAAGTAGCCTTAGTAAGTATAGGCTGTGTTGGATTTAAAAAGCGTTAAAAATACTGAATCATTATTAGATTAATAAGGCAACTCTCAGTGACTCCGTAACTCGCAGAGCAACACTTCCTGTTTTTAATGACAACGTTTGCCGCGTACATTGCGGCAAAACGATAAAAATTTCCCGCCACGTTTTGAACTCTCTTGTAGCGGCGGAACTCGAAGACAACTGTAAAGAAATTACCTCATTTTCCATCTTATCAGGAAGAGGAGTGTTGGTAAAATCGGCGTTTTTGTACGAAGTACACTGATACGCAGAAAACAGAAAAATTCATTAGTCGCTGTTCCAGCGCTAACATTAGATGGCTTTCAATATTCGGAAATAAGAAACGAATAAATTTACTAACTGTCAGCACTCAAAATGCGGTCATTCAACTCTCACCATCACGTATGACCTTGAATGACCTTGAACCATATATACCGTAAACAACACAAGAGACGACCTTTTCCAGGAAAGGAAAAATTTAAGAATGTTGTTGCCAAAATAAATTCGGTTTGCATTTCGCTCAGAAGATGCTGATAGCAAAAAATACGACAATTATTTTCCAGCGTCAGTTCCAGGAGTGTAATAATTTTCAAAAGATCTTGAGATTTATCGTAAGATTATTGTGTAAATTAGCAATGTCGTATTGATTATCGTAAGATTTTCTCAAGTTCGGTCATTATCGTAAGATTGTCATAAGTTTATAATTTATAATTACAGTATTATTATTTAGTATTATAATTTAATATTATAATTTAGACATACTGCACAACAGGCAGCTTCCCGACTGCATGTCACATGATATTGTAATTTTACTGTTCGAATGCTGTTATGTGATAGTTGATTGACTGTATTCACTGTATTCATTCTCTCGTATTTTATCGGTGTTTGTTTATAATTGCGTTCTGACATTATTGTTCTATTAAAGAAACATTTGATTTGAAGATTGACTGAAGATCTTTCGTAAATTAGGCCCCAGATGTGAAATTATCACTAGATATTTTACGCAGAAATTTTGAAATAGAAGTTGGATGGACACTGGACAGTACTCCTCATTCAAAGTTTGAGACATATTATGTCTCTGATGTCCCTCCCCTCCCAGTCCGCTTCCTCCACCCATGGTCGGAATTGAGGCAAATTTTCATTAATTTGTAGTTGACATGTTACAATGTCGCAACAATAAATGAATAGCAGCCGCGTAGTTGAAACGAAGAAGGACTAGACAGTACTGTGCCGATGACTTGCAAATTTAGGCCCTATACAATCAATCTGGTTATAAAATGTGGGTGGATATTAGGCCTAGTTACTATTTTAGACTTCGATTTCTGTATAACTTATTTATCAGATAAGTAATTTTTAAGCCAATACAGTTAGGATAGGTCTATCAGTAGAAGGCCCACTTGTTCCATCCACTTTATCAACTTGTCGAGTAGCAACTCTGACAGAAGAACAAACTACATCGTAAAGTACTTAATCGAGACGTTATAAACTGTGACTGGGTCAGTTCACCGGGTCACAGGTCACAGTGAAGTGACCCGTTCCAATTCTAATGCCCGGTAAAGCAAGTTTATTACATACGAAAAACATTCTGACTACAGCAAATCCTTAATGACAGATGTTCACGGGTAGCAATTACACAGTATCAACACGCATTCATGTGCTTTGACACTGTCGGTTTTTTTGTGAAAACCTCAAAAGTTCTTTCTTTGAAACGCATAGCCCAACTAAAATGACCTACCCGTAAGTCATTGTATAGTATTAAAAACACTAAAAAGCAGTAAACTGAAGGTATGCTGAAAAGTAGAAAAAAAGTAAATAATAGTGCTTGATTGAACTTACGAAAAGGAAAAACTTACAACATACAAAACTGAACTCTTAATCTCATGGAATCCGGACCCAAAAAAAATTGAAAGTTGGGGAGCGAACGAAAGCGGAACTTTTGAGGTTTTCTCCAGAACGTTCCATCCGGCAGGAAAGTTCTCTTCGCGGAGAACAGTCCAAAGCGCTGAAAGTCAATGCTGATCGGATGCTTTTGACATTATTACACAGAGACAGATCTATCATTACTTTTTCTTGGACTTGGTCAGAAATGCCGTAAGCTTTGTGGTGGGGCTGCTGGTCGGCTGTGAATGATGCCTGTAGGATCGACGTCTTGGCGTGGACCCTGCTGTATGAACGTGGCGTGGCTCTTGAGTCTCAAACAAATGTTCTTCAGCGGAGAAGTGTGACGGGACAGGTGCTTGCAGCTCCATCTCGGCGTCCAGGCCAGTCACCGCTGAATCAGGTACTGCAGCGGCAGCAGGCGGCAGGACTGGAAGACTCCCGGTCTCCTGCTGCTCAGCGACGTAGTCAACGGGCTGAGTCAGTGGGTACCCGGGACCCACAGCAAACGGATGTAAGATGGCACTCTGCGAAGTGGCGGTACGAAGGGACGAAGAAAGCCGCTGCCAGAACCATGGCCTCGTGTCTTGACGAGTGTAGTCCAGTATAGCGATGAACCGAAGGATGTCAGGGATGGCACAGTGACGGTATTTGATCGGGATCAGTGTTCGCTTGTCCGCGCCTAACACACACACACACACACACACACACACACACACACACAGGACCAGCCTATTTCCCACACAGAACTTAAGTAAACTAACGTACTTTAAATTTAAAGTCGTTTGCCGAAGCAATCACGTACACTAAAAGAGCCAGCCTAGGCTAGGCTATTTACCGAACTATTTGCGTGTGACTTTTTCAGCGTCAGCGAAAACGGCATCATTTCAACCGTGCAATTCTAACGCAAAACTTCCCCTTTTTGTCAAAAATTTAGTGAAATTAATGATTTTAAAAATTGTTTCTACGTTTAATTCGGAAAAGTAACGTAAACTTATTACATCTTTGCAATGGGGCGGGGAAAGTCCAAACTTTTACACGAGCAATCTTAATGCTCCGTGGCTCCAAGATGACTGAGGCCTATCTGTCTCTCGTCTCCAAAATGACCTAAACTGTGTCGAGTAGGACGTTCAACCTTGCTCAATCAATCAACCATCTATTTCTCTCTGACGGTGAATTCGGCCTCCTCCGCCCCAAGTGTTAGGGGGCGGGGTTACGGAGTGGGGCTGTCTCTCTATTGAGATTATCTTCAGTTATTAGCACAACGAACTAACCCGGTTGAAGCGCTTGAGCAAAGCGAGTAAGAAACTTGCACTCGGGGCTCTGTTCATAGTCAGGACTCATCACGATCACCATCTTGTTACACCTGTATCAGACACACAATACAGGTACACGAGCAAAGCGAGTGAGAAACTTGCACTCGGGGCTCTGTTCGTAGTCAGGACTCATCACGCTCACCACCTTGTTACACCTGCATCAGACACACAATACAGGTACACGAGCAAAGCGATTGAGAAACTTGCACTCGGGGCTCTGTTCGTAGTCAGGACTCATCACGCTCACCATCTTGTTACACCTGCATCAGTCACACAATACAGGTACACGAGCAAAGCGAGTGAGAAACTTGCACTCGGGGCTCTGTTCGTAGTCAGGACTCATCACGATCACCATCTTGTTACACCTGCATCAGACACACAATACAGGTACACGCACCAGCAGCAGCAGCAAGTACATCGAGTCCACGTTAAACTCTGCTATCGTATCGTACCGTATCAATGTTACTAAACTGCTGGTGACACACGTGCTCATTCAGACATTGAAAATGGCACGTTTTATAAGAGTGTCGTTTTGAGTATTTCGGAGCACCTGAAATTTAGTGAGGACGCAAAAATTGCAGGGCGCCAGAAACCGTCAAATAATGAGTTTATAATATTGAAAAATACAATGTACAAATGGGTAAGACAGGCAATTAAGGGCCGCAATAGGAAAAAATTGGCACGGGAGCTGTAAGGTCGCAAAACAGATCGTTGTTTATGTGATAGTGTTTTATGTTAAAAAGCTCAACGAATATTGTTGTACCGTGACTTGACGAGTTCAGCCAGCAGGACGTTGTCAGCGCCACCGGCGACCATGTTTCGTTCCTTGATGAACAGCTTGAGACCGTGAATGTTCTCCAGGTTGTAGATCATCTCATGAACAAACGGCGCGTCCTCGGCCGTGTAGCAGACAAACGCATCAAAGTGTTCACGTCGTCCCGTCTCGACTGACAGCACAACAGAACAGACCAAACAGATAATGACAGATGTCATCACAGTCAAAGTTCACAAGTGAAACGTGTTACGAAGAAGATCTTGGCAACAATATTTCTGACTAATCTCTAGGTTAATTTCTCTTCGTTGTCAGCTTTCAAGGGATCATTTAAATGTCGGTTTCTCGTCCTATCTTAAGTAAACCGTGTGATGTTCTTTCAATTTATTTTGATTTTAAATTTGTTTTTCACTTGTTTGTATTTAGCTTAGGTTAATTAGGCTTAAAGCTACCGTAAGTGCCCGGAGCCTGGTATGTCTTCCCAACTGTTCGTTCTTTTTACGAGTCATTTCATTGTGTACAATGTACATGTATATTATATTTTTGGTGAATAAATGTATACATCGACTTGTATAGCGCACATACGTTAACAAACCTCTAATGCGCTCGTGAGACCACTTGTCATATGGGATAACACAGTGTTACCTGCCACCTGACAGAGGTGATTCTCACGCCTTTACCCCAGCGTATTGTCGGTACTCATTTATCGACCACGGAAGGATGAAAGGCTGAGTTGATCTAGGTGGCTGGTTATACCAAGATGGTTTACCCGCCCACAGACAGTCACCCATCCAAGTATTAACCGGGCCCGCCGTAGAGTAACTATGTTGAACGAGACCACTAAAGCCAGGCCACCAACTGATATGATTATGATGTGATGTGATAACAAATCAATAATCATTGGTTGATTGATTAACTGATTAACTGTACTTAAATGCATGGAATAATTTTAGTTCATTTCCCAAATTCCGACGTTCGCTACAGTATCCTGTAGGCTAGCTGGTTACATACTGGGCCGATTAAACGTCAATAAATACAGTAGAAAAACTATACCTTCTCCGACTATGATGTTCGCAAATTCGTCCCAACTGCTATCAACTACAACATAGAAATGTCACACAATAATCATAGATATAGACATAAACCACAACATAAACAGACGGTGCAAGTCGAAACACGTTGCCTATAGGCTACCTCTGTCGAACAGTACAGTTGTAGATCTGTAATAAGGTGATCGGCAGAGGCTTATAGAGGCATGGTCTATACCAGTTGACCTACTGTTATATACTGTGTAGGCCCTACCGGCGATTATGGCCAAAAGGAAAACTTCGTTGCCGAGCAACGCACTTCTTCATCATCTGCTACCTGATAGACGTGACAATGACACTATCAATAGTTTGCGAAATCCTAAACTGTTTTCTATTCGAGCGCACACTAACAAGTATCAAAACTCCTTCTTACCGTACGCTGTAAATAACTTCATGTAGATGACGTGACTTAACGTGACT
>Ga0056114_1001827_pt1 | contig 10197 bp, 5 predicted proteins | sample WorMetHERISLAND1_FD_77005 | JGI IMG/M metagenome (GOLD analysis project Ga0056114, IMG submission 77005) | Marine gutless worms symbiont microbial communities from Max Planck institute for Marine Microbiology, Germany - Olavius loisae HERON... ... | reverse complement strand
GTTTACCTGACAACTGTGAAACACACTGCGTTAGTGGGAATCGAACCCACGACCTTCCGATTGTGAGTCCAACGCGCTACCAGTTGTGCCACCGAGACCACCGGATGTTAAACTTCTAGTGAAATGTGAAAATTCGTTGGGTGGTCGCGCTTAGTATGGCATAACTTCGTCAAAGGTGAAGGTAATTGAACAAAAATTTGTACTCTAGTGTAGAAAGGAACGTATAATAGGTGTGTAAAAAATGATTAAAAAATTCCCATCCGTTTGGGGAAAAATGTCAGAAAACCGCAGGGGGGGGGATTTTTTTTGACTCACACTGTATGACCAAGAGATGGCCTAATGTCATATAGCAGCAAGGCTGCCTTCAAAAATGTTGACAAACAGCACATGCTATACTGTAACACAAGTCACCATTTGTGATAACATCATTTTCCCTGAGTAAATTTTAAATTCCCTCAGTTTTCCCCAGAATTTTCCAGAATTAACAAATTCCCGGAAATTTCCAGGTTTTCCAGAGTTGTAAACACCCTGTATCTTTGAACCGAGGGTTGGCTGCACCACTGTCGAAAACCCAGATGGTTTCAGCATGCAGAAGAAACCTTTTCGAGGACGTCAACCGCACGCTGCTCCAGTGATGCCCAGAACTTTGCGTTGGCGCCGGACGATTGTGCCGCGGCGCAGAGTGACACCGACGTCACGTAGCAGACTGCACGCGTCGTCAGCTGTTCCATGCTAGAGTTGAGCTGCTGCGTTGAAGACGACTCAACGGACGACTCAGCCTGTGTCAGATCAACAACCTGGTCCAAGCATACACCACACGGGCCTGGCTGTCAGACCGGCGGCAGTTTAACCCTTTGACGCCCACTGTTGCCAAACCGGGTTAAGCTGACATCAATTGTAATTTTTGACATCCGAGCACTCTAACACTCAGCCTTGAGCGCCAGAGTGCCCTAATGTCAAAAATTACAAATGACGGCTTAACCCAGTCTGGCACAGGATGCTTTATAGCTGTACACATATGGCAACAGTGGGTGTAAAAGGGAAAAATAGGCGAATTGATGCTTTTTTGATCACAATTTAAAAAAATTAAAATTGTAATTTGAAAATCAACGCTAACGAATATCATTGAGGATGTCTACAACACTCACAAACGTTATTTTTCATTGACATGAAGAGACAGGCAAACATACAGACACCGACATTGTTTATGGGGTGAGACTTGATAACCAGTAAATTAGGGAGTTGAGTTCAGTAGAGTTTAACATCCCACAACGACACATTATAGGTTGTTTCAGAGACGATCTTCACAGCCAATCACTTGACTGATACAGTACACTCAGTCTTCTCAACCAATCATATGACTGATATTGATTGAGCATGGTTTTACGTCTGCACCAACACAATATAGGTTATACGGCCGACGGTTTTTACAGGTCTGATGACCCAACCAACAATGTCAAAGCACTGAAGGAGGGTGGTTAGTCATCCAGACAGGCCTCAATCTAACCAGGCTCACCTCACCTCCTGTTACAATAATACAACATGCATGCAGATATAATACAAGAAAATAATCTAACACACACAAAGTAATGTAAGAACAGTGAGTGAACCCAGTGAGATGAAGCCAAATCTGGTAGACAAAACCTGTGAGCTACTCAAATCACTGTGCAACTACAGAAAGCTACACAATACTACTACTAGAGAGCAGTTATGGCAATATTCCCTCTTGCTCCTGACCAAACCATAGCTCAGATGTGTGGTCAAATGTAGTTCGAGGGGGCTTGACTGATAATGACAAAACTGAACATAACTACGACCAAAAACAACACAAAAACCTAAACAAACGGACAAGAAAACTAGTAACATATGAACAGACTGAATCAAATGAAACTAAAGCCTGGTTTAGGATGACATTCAACCAGGAAATGGATCAGGCCTAAGCTATAGCTCTCACGGCCTGCAAAGGGTTGGAGGTTGGTTAGCAAACCAACCAATCAGAAGCTTTGATTGAGATTGACTGAGCATGGTTTAACGTCGTCTCCACCAACACAGTATCAGAGAAACAGTTTTGCAGGTCAAAAGACCCAACCAACATTTAGCAAGGAAAACCAAGAAAAAGCAAGCAACACAAAATACAGCAATACAATAAAGGAAGACACATACATAAAACACAGCAAGTCCCCTAGTCTACACTAATATGGGGTGACAAGGGGACGGCTCCCACAGAGGGCAGGGTCGCCAAGCCTGAACAGTGGTGGTGCTGCTGCCACGGAACCCCCCAAAGAAGCTCCATTTACCTGAGTGACGAGTGATTGGTCGGCCAGCAGACCAATCAGCAGCTTTGTTGCAGTGTATTTGACAATTCTCAGCTGTTGACTGGTCAGCGTATCCACGGCAACCACGTCTGTCACGGGCATCAGTGATGACCCAGATCTGCCGACCTGACCCAGATTCAATTCCTGCTCCAGCCTTAGCTTTGTCAACAGTTTGTCTGCACAGCATAACATTGCTCTACTAACAGACAACACTGAGACAACTCAAAATAGAAATCATCAACATCGTCTTTGAGGCAAGATCGGCTGTACTCGGCAAAATGTAACTTATTATTACTAGGGCTGCAGATTAATTGTGTTAATGCCATGATTAACAGTTAACCGACGATTAATCTGCCAACAACCCTTTCTCTGTAGAACGAGTTACCAAGTGACTCTGAGTCAGACGTTGCTAACAAAGTTCCGTAGCTTGCGATTTCTATCTCCGTTTTCAGTGTGTTTTTTGTTTTCACGATTGTTTACGACCTTTTCCACGTACAAGTCTTTCACAGTTAATAACAATTACTGAATTACATACTTACTGTTTATTTACTAACATAATTAAGTGCACTAGTGGTCGTGTGGTAGAGTACTGGACTTGCAATCATGAGATCATGGGTTCAAATCTCACCCGCGACGACTGCTGTCACAATGCCAACTCAGTGTGCCATCCCTCCGGGGTCGGTTAATGAGTACCAGTGAAAGCTGGAGAGTAAACGGGCATACCACGTGATGCACTAGCCCCTGCAACCGTGGTCTTGCAGCTTTGACTGGTGTCCAGCTGAGGCTAATGACACAGAGATCAGCGTCAACCTATGGATCCATGAGGACTTTGTTCTTTTAACTTCTTAACATACATACTTACTTAACCCTTTGACGCCCACTGTTGCCATACAGCTTCAACTATAAAGCATCCAGTGCCGAACTGGACTAAGGCATCATTTGTAATTTTTGACACCCGGGCACTCTGACACTCGGCCCTGAGCGTCAGAGTGCCCGGATGTCAAAAATTACAAAAGACAGCTTAACCCGGTCTGACATAGGACGCTTTATAGCTGTACCCATATGGCAACAGTGGGCGTCAAAAGGTTAACCATGCAGACAGTCAGCTAGGTGACAGTGTTGACATCAACCTCTGCTATCAATGAACAACAGCTGCATGAGATGAAGGAGGATGTTGGATGCGGAGACGAGGCGAGACTCAGCCGGGAACTGAGATGTGATGCTGACGGCAAAGCCGACATCATCTTCCATCTGATGTCGATGCTGTAACATCATCAGACCACAGACCATGTTATAACGTGCTATCAGCCTCTAGTTCACTGGTCGAAAGTCGCTACCTTGAAGAAAAGGACTACCGGTAATGCCGGCGACACGCACTTAAGAAACTAAACCAGAAACTTGTACAAGTCGTCTTGTACAAGACACTTGCACGCGTGTCGGTCAATCTTGAGTTTTTTTCTGGTACAAGTTTCTTGCACGCAATTGAACACAGCTCTATTCTCGCACAGAAACTGACCGGCACGTGACAGGAACCGTGCAACGTGATTGGCTGGAGTGTCGTTTTGGTGCAAGAAACTGCGATGAACTTGCGTCAAATTTTTCACGCAAGCTTCTGGTGCAAGTTTCTCGACCATGTGTCAACGGCATCGGTCACAAGACCGAACACAAGTATGCAATCAATTAAGTTAGAGTAGTAGGCCCAGTGGACATACTATGTTATGATATACTGTAAGAGTTGCTTGCTGCGTTTGTTGATCTACAGCTCGTATGGGTGCCGGGCATTTGCTGTTGCTGGCCCAACTGCCAGGAACTCACCGATGCTTAGCACTCATGGTTTCAGACGTATGCTTAAAACTCGGTTGTTTTCATAGAGTACTTGTACATACAGCACATTAGAGGCATCGAACTTTATGCGCTATATAAATTCACGACTTACTTACATTAACTTACAGCAACTGAAAATCAGCAAAGACTGTAGAACCAGATGAAACTGACTTTGACATGACAACACACATAGGCGAGATTAGATGTACGTCATTATTGGTATAAACACAGAACAAAAAATCAGCAGAGATACAATGACGATGGGATTTACCGCAGTATCAGTTTCCATTTCAGCTGTTGCCTGTGGAAGGTGTTTAGTTCTGACTGAGCTTTCAACAATCAGTAAACAGGTGCATGCGAGGCTGACGTCCGCGTCAAGTTTCTCAATGAGAAGACGAAACAGCGGAAGACAGCGATGACGCGGGATGTGATGTCGTGCATCAACAAACACCCGTAGGATGTCAACCGTCAGCTTGCCGACTGACACGTCGCTGCGTGAACTGTATGCCTAACGTCACACAACCTTTATCTGTCTCCTCCATGATTAAAATCCAAGTTACAGACACATACTGCATAGCAATTACAGGGTTCCCACTCTTCTACTGACAAAAATCAAAGGACTTTTCTAGGACCGCAGAAAAATTTTCCAGGTGCTGTTCGGAGCCCGCGAATGTTTAAATGCAAAGAAAAACGGCATTTACTTACAAAATTCAGAGTATAGTCCATTTCAGAAAATCACACACTGCATTTAAGTAAGCAATAGTCAACACAAAATGGGTGCTACACTATTGCTGCTTGTTTTCCATTTGAACCACTAGAAAAATACACGACTTTCATGGGTATTTTTCCAGTACTTTTCAGGAACTTAACCTATTATTTCCACAACTTTCCAGGACGGACCAAAGTGGTTTCCCACGACTTTCCAGGTTCAGGAATTTTCAAGAAAAAAATCCAGGACTTTCCAGAAGGGGTGGGAACCGTGCAATTAAGACATCTGTGTTAACCCGAGTAAAGATTAATGTCCTACTCAACATATTTATAGGTCATTTTGGGACGATATTCCCAGCAAATCTCTTGACTTGTACAAAACACTCACCTTCTCAACCAATCACATTGCTAACAATCATTCGTTCATTTCTGGCAACCACCACTTCGGGAGTGCACAGCACCAAACATAGACATCAGTCTCCAGAGTGGATGATTCTGAGCCACGTCGATTGCTTCATTCACGGAGAGGTTACTGGATTTCAGGTCTTGCTGGATAGTCTTCATCCACGTAGTACGAGGGCGTCCTGGTGGTCTCCTCCAGTTCTCCAAGGGGAAACTGTAAATATCTTGGTATCTGTTTCATCTGACATTCGTGCAGTATACCTGAACAGGGAGAGAAGCTACGGCTGATATAGACAAAACTGAACATAATTACAACCATGAACACAAAAACCTAATCAGCCATGTAAGAAAACTAATACCACGATTAAAACACAACAATACCAGACAGAGCAGCATGAATTCATGATGGTAAGACGACGAACATACTTACAGTAATCAAGGCTGGAATGACAGTGTCAACAGCTCGAGTGATCAGCTGGAAGCTGTACGAGTCGTCTTGCTGGGCAAGGTTGTTACCGACGAACGTGAAGATAGACATAGCGTTGTGTAGCACATATTCCTGTTAGACATAACCTACTTGTAGCAGAATAAACACCATATGCAATACAGATCATGGTTACCACATGCAATTATAATGTTAAATTAATGGCACCTTGAACAATGAGCTTCACAGTAAACTGTCATACGCAAATTACCTCCCCTTATTGGTCATGTGGCATCTAAAACATGTGGTATGTTTTAGATAATAATGATAGGCTAACGGCGAATTGCAAGAACGCTGCTCAATGGTTGAGCGTATTTAACTGGCCACTTTAAGTACACTCCATACTCAGTGTGAACACCGTTGCAAGAACACAAAATCCAGTCTCAAGTCAAGGTAAGTCCACTCAAATGTTGTGTGGTGAGATCAGCCGCTAAATCAGTTGAGTGGCACTCAACTGAGTGGAGATTTGAGTGGCGTTCTTGCAATCCGCCTTCGGTGATAATAAACGAACCGAACTCAGTACTCAACAATGAATGCAGTTTGCTGTGCTGCTTCATAATGAAGACTGTTACAGCTGCAATACACAGTGCAAACTACACACTGGGTAGAGAGGTGCAATTGCTGTCATCACTATCAGTGCTTGTTGCTGAATCTGAGGACTTGAGGTGTTGCGAATACACTGTACGACTGCTTCGACATTCACTGGTTCTACAACAGTGTCAACATTGTCATGTCGTATTTGACACACATTTAAGTTCTTGTTCTATTTTCAGTTTATTTTCGGCACTCACTCTGGTGCATAGTGCCGCCTTTTGCTAGACCAATTCCGTCTCTCTGCCCGTGACAAGTCTGAGCACGGTGAAAATGGTGACAGATAGGCCTGTGGTTACTACAAGGAGCCTATATATGGGAAGCCACCACCAGGCTACTCCGGGAACCCATCTCCGACCCACTACGACCACCCCTTCCCCCAAAATGGGGACTTGCAACCCCCATCTGAGCATCAACCACATTGTGGGGTTTCCCTAGCTTCCTGTAGTATATCTGTGGTGAAGGTGGACGTTTTCCTCAGTTTTCAGTTCTAGTTTTAGTTTCAGTTTTCACCCTCACTGCCTGACTGTCATGTACTCCAGTGTCTACAGTACATCTTCATACATTGGGCGACTTTAACTTTTGACTTAGCCTTTCGCTGAGCTAAAGTACAGACTTAAGTCAAAAAGTAAAGTGATTTCGCTGAGCAAAAGACTTAAGCCAAATTTACGGTCTAAGTACAGACTTAGACCGAAGTTAAGTTGAACTTTGGTCTAAGTCCGGACTTTAGCGTTCAGCTTAGGGTTTCGCTCAGCGAATCGCTGAGCGAAAAACTAAGCCAAAAGTTAAAGTGACCCATTGTGCTCAGCACTCATAAAATTAGTTGATATACTGATCAGCCACAGCTGATACCACACACAAGAACTGCATTCTCTGCCAAATACAGTGCGCATTGATTGACATTTCTGGCCCGGTTTAATGTTGTTCTCTGGTAAAAACCTTGTATATTAGTACAATTTCATTGGTGAGTAAATACAGTGCTTAATTACAATCAAAAGTATTACAATCAAAAGTGTCAGTAAAATGACTAAAAAGCTGGTTGCAGTTCGGCACAGTTTTCTAATAAACTGCAGTTTCAAAACCAACCCAGCACTAGTTGTGCTTCGTGCAAGAGACTTTACATCAACGACAATTTTTCTGCAGAGCCAATGTCTGGAACATCTTGGTGCTGACTGGCTGCCAGCGTGTGGGAATAAAATGAACTGAATTAAGTTTAATTAAATTGAACCAGAACCCGACAGTATCAAGATGTCAAGACAGTGAACGAGAGTGTTACCGGGCTGTGAGGGCGGCTTGACAACCGACCAACGACGACAGACGTTGTACAGACAGGTCAGAGTCAGCTGGACACAATAGTCCATCTCTGAACTCTCAGCTGACATCAACCTAACACAGACACACAGACAGACGTTGTACAGACAGGTCAGAGTCAGCTGGACACAACAAGTGATTATCATACTCTCAATCGGGCACAACGAACCTGATGTTTACATTCTAGTGAAGTCTCAAATTGGCGTTACAATTCGCTTACTCTTCCTGGCACAGAGTGGCAACTTCCGACTGCGAGTATAATGTAACAGTAAAGTCCTTCCCAAGCCTCATGGGCCCATAGAGTGGCACTGATCTCCGTCAGCTAGACACCAGCCGAAGCTGCAAGACCACAGATACGGGTACTAGTTCATTGCGTGGTATGCCTGTTTACTCCCCAGCTTTCGCTTGTACTCATTGACTGACTCCGGAGTGAGCTGACATCGGAACACAACAGCCACGGGCGGGATTCGAACCCATGAGCTCGCGATCTCAAGTCCGACACCGTACCACATGACACAACACTTATACTGTGAGGATAAGTGTCTTTAATGTTATTACTGTGATGAGCGGTGGCGTTGCAGGAGATTCAAACATTTTCCAGTTGGACTATCACTTTCAAATCGAATTGCACATATGGTTCAAATATTATAAGACACAAGTGCAACCAGCAGGCCAAGTTTAGTCAAGAAACCTGCCAAATGGAACTACCAAATGGTAGAGTGAGTAGATTCTCAATTGCACATCAGCACAATTAGGCTATATAGTGGCATTCATGTTGGCACATGCTGGAAAATACAGGTCAGAAGACAAGGTTAGAAACAGTCTGATACTACATAGAGGGATTTCAACGTACAGATCGGCTACAATAGTATCATTTTCACTCTGAATGCCCAACAACTGATAAGTGAAGTAACAAGTGAAGTATAGTCAGACCGAGCCAGCAAGGCACAGAGCACTGCAGCATCGTCTGTGGTGTTTTCAGATTTCTTGTGAGATTGAAGAGCTTCCAGCACGACTGCCAGTCGACTGGCGTCTAATGCTGGCGACACAGTCTCCACGCTTGACACACATACACACATCAGATACAAACGATAGTGTTGTTCACTATTGCACCAATGTTTCTAAAAATAGCTTGACCTGGCAATCTAGGTCGGTCAAATCGGACAAAAATTCGAATGCCGTGACATGCCAATGCTGTTAATGGACGAGTGAAGGTTAATGGGTGCAATAATTGTGCTTGATTAAAATTCTAACACTATTTAATGTTGACAAAGTGCATGGAAAAACGTTCATCTAAGGGCCAAAATTACGCAACTGTTTGTGCAAATTTGACCTATTCATGAACGACATCATTCACGAACAGTGCTATAGCGTAATTTTTGCCATTAAATGGACAATGTCCTAAAGTTACGCTGACATGCTGTGTCTACGATGACACAAATTGTCCATGTATTTTAAATATTACATGGTGTTAAAATTAAAATTGCGCACAATATTGCGCCCATTAACCTTCAATCATCCACTAACGTCACTGGCGTGTCACGGTGTCCAAATGTGAGTTCGATCGACTGTGCTATCTTGGTCAACCTGTTTTTAGAAACATTGCTGCAATGGCGTACAGCACTATTACGGCATGAGGTCACTTGGCAGAAATACAACCAACTTTCGGCTTAAAGTCGACTTTTCATTAATTCCAGCAATTACCGAGTTCTCTTGGCACCTTTCTTGACCACCGCTGTCAGTGATGCTGGTCCGGCAGCTGTCGACGATGCTTCACTCGGCTGAAGTTCATGGGACACTTGACTACACGTCAGCTTCAACTGCATTCAACATCATAACATCTCCACATTGTTTCTAACTTTCTCACTGTAACGTCCGCTATTCAGTTCTGTAAGAGGACACTAAGATCACCATGATTACTGGCGTCAAATTCTCGAAACTTCTTGGGAGGAAAATCTTAGGAAGATTTCTTACCTTAGGAAAATCATACGAAAATATCCAGCAAAGCACTAATCTCGAACTAGGAAACAATAACGCAATAATAACTGTAATTAGCCAAACACCAATTTGCGTCATGTTGGATGTTTTGACGTGACCTTGTTGTTAAATCATGAATTAGTAAGTATAGCGAAATTATGCCTGGTTAGTGTTTTGCAAGATATTGTCAAAGATTGTCCTCAGGTAAGAAATCTTCCTAAGATTATCTTAAGAAGTTTCGAGAATGTGGCCTCTGATGATTACCATTACCGATTGAGCATCACTCAATGACATCAACATCAAACACCATGATGATAGTAAGTTAGTAAGTAAGTGGAGGTTGTTGTGCCCTCCCTACTCGGCACCGGACCGGGAATGCATTACAAAAGTTTATAAAAACAGTTGAAGGGTTCCGTGGTACAAGCGGTTAAGTGCAACTACACCGTGACCGGAAAAAAACGGCCCCTAAACAGGTCAAAATAACTTTATGAATAGAGAATGATAGCCAATATTTTTCTTTGTATCATGAAAAGCCATCTATTTGCAATGTTTATGTGAAATTTCACGACAAACAGTCTGTCCATT
>Ga0056114_1001826_pt1 | contig 10197 bp, 4 predicted proteins | sample WorMetHERISLAND1_FD_77005 | JGI IMG/M metagenome (GOLD analysis project Ga0056114, IMG submission 77005) | Marine gutless worms symbiont microbial communities from Max Planck institute for Marine Microbiology, Germany - Olavius loisae HERON... ... | reverse complement strand
GAGGCCTGTCTGGATGACTAACCACCCTCCTTCAGTGCTTTGACACTGTTGGTTGGGTCATCAGACCTGTAAAAACCGTCGGCTGTATAACCTATATTGTGTTGGCGCAGACGTAAAACCATGATCAATCAATCAATCAATTCAGCTTTACTGGTACTTGTGGAGGTCATTTCTGACATCACTGAGCTATCCAGTCAGCCTGGGTGCTACTGATGTAGTCTCACCATACATGTGGTACATCTAAGCCATGAACAGTGTGTGATACTTGAACCAAAGTAATATTGGGACTTTCTTCTTGAACGATTGCCCATATTATTGTACATATCACATTAATGTAAGTCATAAGCCATGACCTTGACCTTGACCTTTGGATGTGACCAGTGAATCTCGGAATCTGATTAGATCATCATTTGGAAAGTGCATGCAACTGTTCTTGAATCACCTCTGGAGGATCTAAAAACAGACTATTTCTGAAAAGCTGTGGCAGCTATAGGCTTGAAGTGAGCCGTTAGAAGTCTGGGTGAATTTGACCTTTTCTGTCCACGGCTGTAATATCTATTCATTCCCGTTCATCAGGATTCTCCAGTTTCAACTTTTTGTTTAAATCTCTATGTTAGTTCTAAAATTATCATACAGACAAAGACGGTATGTTGAATAATAGATGGATGGATGAACAACCCGAAAACAGCATTAGGCGAAGGCATAGAAATTATAATATATATGTTAAAGTTTACAATCGGTAACATCTACATCTACATGAGGTGCTTCTAAATGCATGGTGTGTTTGGTGGTTTCAGTGTGAGAGTAATTTCTGGTATGAAGCAGCCGGTAGTAGCTGCTGGTTCCACAGATCGACCGTCGTTGCTGCCCGCTGCTCAGCAGCTGTCGGCCACAGTACTGTCGACATCTGCCGACAGTGAACTGTCAGCTATTCAGCGACATCCAGTGTCGTCAGTATCTTCTACTGCTGTTACGATGGCAGGTGTCGACAGCATTGCCGTGACATCTGGAACCACTGTATCCTCAGTATCGACAACTACTGATAGAGTTCATACCAAAGCTACACCAACAGCGGAGACTAAATCCACCGACGTCGCTGCGACAGATGTCGACAGAGCTCGGGATGTCGCGTCGACGACATCACAAGGCAGCATGTCATCCATGCTGACCCAGCTGTCCTACACACAGCCGTCGGTCGAGCTACTGCGACGCCGTCGTGATGCAGACATCCGCGTGAACAGCGACACTTCAACTACTAGCACATCAACACCTCTACTGAGTTCTGCTACACAAGCAGCACTCGCTGCACTTGCCAGCACTCCGAGACGGTAGGCGACTTAATCTCTGTTTCCTTGGACTTTCCGTGTCAGAACACACGCTCTTTATACCAGTTTAACTTCTGTTATAAGTCTTTGGACTATTGACTTAAGCCTATGACACATCTGAAAGTCAATTACGAAAGTAACTTTCACAAGAAAACTTACGCGAGTGCCGCATGACACACTTGAAAGTTGAAACACAAAAGTTGCAAGTTAAAATGGCGGATGATTGGTGACGGCCAGTTCTTAATCATTCTGTTCTTCTACAACGTATCCGTAACATTGTAGAAGCGTTTAGAAGATTTCAGCAGATCAATTAACATAAAAACCTTTTCGTCTGATCACATATACACACTTGACCCCTTCATGTTGTTTATCAACAATGTCACATGCTTCTCACCTGGTAAAAACTTGCATAAATGTGTATGCTACATCGGAAAGTTTTCTTTCGAGAGTAGCTTTCGAACGACTTTTGACTACAAATTTTTATTCAGTTATCTCCCACTTTGATGAAGTTATGCCATACTAAGCGAGACCACCCATTGAATTTTTTACATTTCACTCTAGAAGTTAACTTCTAAGTTTGAAAGAAAACTAAACTTTCATATGTCTTATAGGCTTTATTTGGATTGTTATTAATTTGTAATTTATGTTGAAACTGTTGTCACCCGCCATGCCACTGAGTGGAAGTCAGGTATTTACAGTTGTCATTTCTATTGGTTTGACACTGTATCAAAACATCTGAACATATTGTCTGATTTGCTCACCAACAGGTCAAATTATCATCGTAGTTCTCGCAAACACTATGATGAAATTCCAAGGTTGCAGTATGAAAAATTGGCTTTAATCATGCCCGTTTCTAGCTGTGTCTTCTACATGACACTAGATAGATTCATAGTCACATGTGGTTTATGTACAGTAATCATCATTGTACAGTGTGAGTGAAAAAAATCCCCCCTGCGGTTTTCAGACATTTTTTACAAAACGGTTGGGAATTTTTAACAAATTTTTTTACACACCTATTATGCATTCCTGTCTACGCTAGACTGCACATATTTATTCAGTTATCTCCCACTTTGATGAAGTTATGCCATACTAAGCGAGACCACCCATTGAATTTTTTACATTTCACTAGAAGTTAACTTCTAAGTTTGCTTACTGAGCAAATGACGTCACTGTTGACGTCATGTCATATCCAGCATGTTTGTTGACATTATAAAAGCAGCAGATCTGGGATGACTTGCTACAGAAAACGATCAACAAAGCTATCAACGACTTACGCAAACGTCTGAACGCGTGCATTTCGGCCGATGGACATTTTGAGCATATTACTTGAACTATGTCGTCGAGCTTAATATGGCATAACTTCGTTAACATTCGATCAAACTGAATAAAAATTTGTAGTCTAGCATAGATAGGAACGTATTAATAGGTGTGTAAAAACTGATTTAAAATTCTCAACTGTTTGTGAAAAAATGTCAGAAACCACAGGTCACAGGGGGGGGGATTTTTTGACTCACACTGTAGTTTATTTATAGCCGACACATTAAAATCAAATTGTCACAAATGAACTGCCATGTTCTTACACTGTAGAAAGCAGGTGAGTTTTTGTATGTTAAGTGAATGTTTTGGGTGACTCTCCGCGATAATGCAGTAAGTTGTTCCATGCACGAGCTCCGGCAGCAGTGAACGATCTGTTACTAAACGCGCTGATTGTCATGATACCAGACAGGAACATCGATCGGTTTAGCACAGCTATTGTCTCCCAGAGACAAACTGACGCTTGTCGGCAAGATAGTCCGGACGATGCTTGGCCTGCTAGTGCGCGGTGTGCATGTGTTGTTGACTTGTAGCGAATGCACTGCAAGTAAGTAAGTAAAACGTTGATTTATAGAGCGCATACATGCACACAACTAGGACAACCTAACGCTTAACGCCTCTAATGCGCTTCGTCTCTCAATGCCACGAACGCGCGAGCTTCTACTGTTATGAAACTGTCGATATCTGCGCGTGACGAAGAACGCTGCGATGGTGTCATGGAACGACCAGTGAACCACAGTGTTCACAGGCGGCTGGAAACGTCAGACTAGTAACCAGTGCAGCTCGTGAAGCACGTGAGTTATGTCCAGTCTACACTGGGCACAATTCTACACATTTTACATGCGTGAACCGTTGATGTCGCAGGTCGATCGAGCTACCAAAGAGAGATGAAGAGAAGGAGGTGGAAAGAAAGGCAAAAGCAAAGAGAGCACGAGAGTCCAGAAGATCAACCCAGGCATGGCTTACAATTGGACAGCAAATCTGCTTTTGTGATGACTTTTATTTTTATTTGTCTAGATTCCTTCAGTGCTTGAACATTGCTAGTTGGGTCATCAGACCTGTAAAAACATCGTCTCAAAAATGACCTAAACTGTGTAGCGTGGGACGTTAAACCTTACACCACTTATTGCTTTGTATTATGAGCTGCACAGTTTCTTTCCAGTGGACTGTGGATACCTCCGTTAATGGACGAGTGCATCACGTGAAACTGTTGAGTGTTGAAATATAAATTATACAATATTAATGTTGTGGATATAATGTTGGTTGTTATTGTTGCTTCATCTGTCTTGATAATTTCATTTGAAACTTAGATGGTCCACAGCTGATCATGGCTTTTTTTCCACTAGACTAATGCAGCTGTATTCTAGAGCCACTGTGGTTGGAGAGAGAGGGCTGCCTTCAGTAACAAAATAAATATAAATTTTATGCCAAATTTTGCCTTGAGCACAAAGTAGAAGTAGCTGCATGAAAGAAGTCATCTTAAAGCGTCTTTTTAGCAGCAACTGACTGCTGGTATGTACTGTTTTGCTGCTTCAGATTGCATTGCTATGTAGTTAATAGTTGATGTGGACCCATTCAGGCCCCGTGAGCCATAGAATAGGCCCAATCCGTTTTCTGGCCGGATGGCATAAAAGGCCGCAAACCTGGCTTTCGTTTCATTTGGTTTAGTTTGTGCATATGTTAGTAGTTTCTTGCATTGTTGCTTAGGTTTTTGTGTTGTTCATGTTTTGTCTGTGTGTGTTTTGTTCGGCCACATCGCGAGAATGCCAGACGAGACAGATGCCAAGAGTGTCATAACTGCTTCCCCTTCGGAGAACTAGAGGAGACCACCAGGACGTATGGATGAAGACTATCCAGCAAGACCTCAGATCTCATCCTGTTGACGTCCTGCCTCAGCTCTTCCAGCTGCTTGCGCAGAAGGTCGTTGGCCGACAGCTCCGACTCGTACAACTACAAGAGATCAAACAATCTCTCCCTGGATGAGGCGATAACTGTGGCTCAGAATCGTCCACTCTGGAGACTGATGTCTGCGTTTGGCGCTACGCACCCCTAGTGGTGCATGCCTCACAAGAAGAAGACGTGTTTTGCACCAGTCAAGAGATTGGCTGATAACATCGTCTCCAAAATGACGTATGTAATGTGTCAAGTGGGACATAAAACCCTACTCAACTGGACTTGACAGTGGTGTGGTGTGGTGAGAATGATACGGTGCTTGTAGGGCGTCACACGGGAAGACTTGGCACGAGCTGAGGAAGCTTTACAGGCTGCGAACGTCGACGATGCAGACACGTTGTCTGTCAACTCGGCTACTGACAGCAGTTCAAGCATCATTTCAAGCGACGTCACCGACGTACGTTATCGTCACGCGTAGTTCGTAATGCGTAATATTGTCACAGCTGTTACAGATGGATGATGGGAAGACAGCGTCAGCTACTGACTGCAGTTGGAACTGAGGAAATTAACAAATTTGGTCATTGAATTAACCCTTTGATGCCCACTGTTGCCATATAGGTACATCCATAAAGCATCCTGTGCCAGACCTGGTTAACCCGTCATTTGTAATTTTTGTGATCCAGGCACTCTGGCGCTCAGCGTGCCCAGATGTCAAAAATTACAAATGACGGCTTAACCCGGTCTGGCACAGGATGCTTTATAGCTGTACCCGTATGGCAACCGTGGGCGATGGCGTCAAAGGGTTAAAACCGAGACCCAGCTAAATGCATCATAGAGCAATGCAGAAATATTGATAAATTAAAAAGCCCAAATTGCAGCGATAGACAAAGCATGTTTTCCACTTGATAGGTTGCATCTGATATTCGCCGTAATGAAAAAAGCTAACAGTCTAAACTGATGTAAGTACAACAGTTAGTAGCTGGCATGACTAAGACAGCGAATATGAAAATGAGTGACATTACGTTTGCTTTTTGACATAATACGTCGTAGTAGGACAGATCGTGGTGATGTCTTCGCTGTAAAACGATTACTATAAATGTTTTTGCTGCTTAACTCTTTAGTCACAGTTCGTGGCCTGTTCCTGTAGTTTATCCTGTCGGCTCAAAATTACATGCTACCCTATGCTGGACTGGAGCTGGAGTCTGTTTTATGACAGAATGGCTTACGAGGCCATTGTTCAATGTTAGTATGAGTCTGTTTCACTTTTTTGTCTTGTGTTTCATAGTTACCTTGAGTTTGGTCATCATCAGCCAAGTGATAGGTTGAGAAGGCCAGGTGTTTTGTACCAGCCAAGACATTGGCTGTGAAATGACTGACAGTCTGTTGATGCTTACTGCCGCTGCTAGTGCGGTGAATGACTGCAGCTGGAATTGCCACAGTGACTGTAAGGTTTAGTTACGGCCAGTTTCCACCGTATGGTTTAGTTACGGCCAGTTTCCACCGTATGGTGGTGTGTATCTGTAGAATGATAGTGGAAATGGAACGGCACCGACGTCATGTCCCAGTGTAACCGACGTCACCGCTACAGCTCCAGGTAACTACCATTTTGATATTTTTTACGTTCTTATACTGTAGTCCGGTGCATAAATTTGCCAAATGTGCAGTCTTCTTCACTTTACAACAATGCTCAGTGTGTGGTCGATGGACTTCTCTGTGGCTGGTCCATTGCGTGATCGTGACATTGGCAGAGACAGCTATAAACGTTTACTTGAATTGCATTGGATTACATCATACTGAAGCATCCACTGCATGAGAGGTTCTACGATAATGGACAATTTACTCAGTTGTTTATAGGATGTGACAAAGCTGGGAAAAAAGTGGATTTGGTGAATAGTAAATTTACTACTCGTCGAATAGCGAATATGAATACAAATTTACAGATCAGGACCGATAGCATGTTGCAGTGACTTGACTGCATTTGAAACAACTGATAACCAGCTCCGCACATGATCACAAGAAATGATTGATCAGGTTCTTTACAATTTGCCGTCAGTATTTGAACATTGTTGAATTCGAGTACGAAGTTTGTCACGTTCGTATTTATTAACTTCTTGTTTGGTTGTCGTGGTTAATTCAGCCGACAACACTTCGTCGTCGTCGTCGTCTTCAGTCACTGATGTTACTGCTACTACGGCCTCGTCATCAGAAGTGCCGTCTTTGCCTTCATCACATCGCATGTCAGCTTCCCGTAGCAAGTACCTGCAGGAGAAAGAACAGGAACAAGAGTCTTCGTCAACAAAGCCGTTAAAGGACTCAGCAACATCAGACCAAAAAGATGGTAGTGTTATATTATTATTTGTGATTCATGTGTATTTAGTATATAGTTTAATGTATGAAGTCAAGTATGAAATGGGTATAAAAACACTATACTCATCCTGCCAGCTGTATAGGTTTAACACGACCTGTTGACTTCCTGAAGTTTCTGTACACCCTGCATGCAGTAGCATTTAATGCCCCACCGAACACAATCTAGGTCAGTTTGGAGGTCTTCACAGCCGATCACTTGACTGATACTGACGAACAAAACAGTACAGGAGAATACACAAACTAAATCTCTTATCTCTAGTAGGGTGGTTGTGGATCAACTCGTGCGACCACAAGTTCACCCCAGGTCTCCATCTTCAGATGGCTCCATGAGTTTGTTGATTTTCAGATTGGTTAATTTCTGGATTTAATCCGTGTAGTTTGTTCGGGGACGACTGCGTCTTGCACTGCAAACTAAATACAACTAAAAAGCAAACAACGCAAAATACAGCAAAGTAATCATCCACTCTGGACACTGATGTCTGTTTGGCGCTATGCTCAGCCTTTTTGTCGATCGTGTTACTAGAAGTGTCTCCGTCGCCCGTATAACCTATACTGTGTTGGTGGAGACGTTAAACCATGCACACTCACTCACTAACTCCTAGAAGTGTCGTACGTACAAACGCACAACATCACCGGCATAGCGGGAGTATCCTATTCGCTCTCCTCCTGATTCGCCTCATCTTGCACACATCACAGTCCTTGTCTTCGTTCTCGCCACCTGTCACTCCCTCGGCCTTTCACTCCAGACTTAAAACTTATCTGTTTCACAAATCCTTTCCTCCATAGTCACTCTTATTCCTTCCGGACTGCCTTCACAGATCTTAACCTGTACTGGACTAAGTGGGCACTGGCCTGTGTTTGTTTTTAGTTTTTTCTATTTATATTTTTTTGTCTACGTGTTCTAGATTAAGCTGACCACACTCAGCTTTTCAGTCCATGTTAAACTCTTCTATCATATGACATCGTATTGTTACTTTCGTGTCTTTATGCTTGCTGACAAATGTCTTACTCCACTCTTTGCAAAGCCCTTGACTCGCCATCTGCAGCAGCTGCCTCTGTCCCTCATAACTGTCATGAAGTAGATTTAAATTTCATTAACCTCAAGAGAGTCCGTGCACTGGCAGTTGTGCTGTTGTACAGCGGAGAAAGACGACCCTTCACAAAAGTCGTCGGCAATACGAGCACGACGAAAGAGAGACAGCCGACGGTCAACTGGAAAGATTTGTCTTTCTGATGTCAGTTTCACAATTGTTTAGTATGCTCTATAGTTTATTTATTTTAGTTGGAATAAGTAATTTTTGGGATAGTCGCACAAAAGAAAAAGCTGGATGCCGCACACCACAAGTTTCAAAGACGACTTGTGGGCATTACATGGAAAGACAAAGTGCGCAATGAAGACATATGAAATCAGACGAAACTACAAAGAATGGACCTCATCATCAAGGGAAGAAGATTGAGATGGCTGGGACATGTACTGCGCATGGAAGACGACAGGATACCAAAGCAAGCCACATGAGGGCAAAATTAATGGACTCGTGCACCAGAAGAGCCGGAAGGCCGACATCGAACTGGATTGACACCATATCTGGAGATTTGAAGTCCATTGGCATGGCATGGGAAGATGCAGAGCAAGCAGCAGTCAACAGAGAAGACTGGCATGGACGTGTGGCCCAATGTGTCTTTGACACGGGCTGAACTAAGGTCTAAGGTATGTAATTTTTGCCATGCAATGCCTTTGCCTAGCACTGAAGTAAGATCTTACATGCCCGCCAGTGCCGGCCCGAGAGATGTATAGTAGGCCAGATCCATTTCTTGGTTGGGCTGTATAAAAAGTCCCTAAACTTTAAACCAGTTTACCTCGGGGTTGAGAGATGTGGTCTCAGATGTGATCCATGAGAAGTGATGGCTGGCTGTCCTTTCTCTGGAACCATGAGCCAGCAGAAAGACAGAAAAAAAAGATCGGAGTTTCTATTAGAAAAGCCGCTTCCCAGGGTCCTAGCACAGTGTCACGTTGTAGTCTATAAGATGTGTAGATCATAAACCTGCGGAAATTTGTATCAAGTAGTTTGTATGTTCTGCTGTGATCACAGAGCACTCTTCTTGGTGAAGAACCTGAAGTAATGAATATTGATGTTGATGAGGTGAGGTTCATTTTAATACTTGTTTATTAATGAAGTCGCTCAACAAGGCCAAATTTTTTTGTCCTTGGCCTCGACTCTCATGGAAATTGTTTCTTTGAAGTTTAACTTGAAACTATTGGTCTTTTTTCAAGTCATTTATAACGGCGTTTTTAAAAAAGCTTTCAGTGCTTCAAGTACACTAACATTGTAGCATTAATATTTAAAAGCTGGATCATCGGGTCATTCTACCCAGTCTTTTTCTACTTACAACTCTGACCTTGGTCTTGACCTTGGTGTTGGGTCTTTTGGAACACTGGCTGAAGTCACTTAACTGACTTTTATACAGATATATGTCTATACATATTTCAGCATGAGATTGAAAGCAATTAATAAGTAAGTAAAATAAATGCACGTCTTCTTCTTCTTCTTCTTCTTCTTGTGTGGCATGCACCACTAGGGGTGCTTAGTGCCAAACGCAGACATCAGTCTCCAGAGTGGACGATTCTGGGCCACAGTTATCGCCTCGTCCAGGGAGAGATTGTTTGATCTCAGGTCTTGCTGGATAGTCTTCATCCACGTAGTTCGAGGACGTCCTGGTAGATCACATGCTGGTAGCTCAACAAGGAAAAATTGCATAAAACACATTTGGACAAGGTAGAAGTGCAATCTGTGAAACTCTAAGCCATATTATTTATTAATCTCTAAATAAAGTTGTATAATGATTTTGCAACCAAGCTTTTGTTTGCTGTACTAAGTTGAGATAAATTGTCGTCAGCTGTGGATGTGTTGCAACGCTGCAGTCACAAGACAGTGAGGTCAGTGAACAAGAAGTGCCGCCATTGGCCATTCCTTCTCAACAGGGTTTATCAGCACAATCAGACATCGACTACAGGATGGTATGTTAATATACTTCAGACTCGTACTCGTAGCGTCTGTAAGCATTACACCTCAAACAGCAGTGTGTTGCTTTAACCCTTTAAAGCCTACTGTTGCCATATGGGTACAGCTATAAAGCATCCTGTGCCAGACTGGGTTAAGCCGTCATTTGTAATTTGTGACATCCGGGCACTCTGACGCTCAGGGCTGAGCGTCAGAGTGCCCGGATGTCAAAAATTACAAATGACGGCTTAACCCGGTCTGGCACAGGATGCTTTATAGCTGTACCCGTATGGCAACAG
>Ga0056114_1001825_pt1 | contig 10198 bp, 6 predicted proteins | sample WorMetHERISLAND1_FD_77005 | JGI IMG/M metagenome (GOLD analysis project Ga0056114, IMG submission 77005) | Marine gutless worms symbiont microbial communities from Max Planck institute for Marine Microbiology, Germany - Olavius loisae HERON... ... | reverse complement strand
GCAGCATTGCGGCTTTCGACCGGGAAAAATCAATAATGACGGAACGACGCCGGCGGCGAGCAAAGACGGCAAGGTGCCCCGTGACCGGCAGATACGGACTACTGCGTAGACCCAACGTCGCCAGCCGTCATCACTCCTCAGTCGCCGTCACTCAACGACCATAACAACACGATAACTGGACCACGCTATGTCCAGGCCAAACCGGCACTAAATTACTGACTCAGAGTAGTCAGACTATAAATAGCACGACGGAGGTTTATTAATAGCCGTATCCAAATTGCGACTTGCACGAATAACGTCTCGACTGATAATCTACGGAGGACGTTCGTTCATTTGTGCTGCTGGGAGGAACAGTCTGTCTGATTCACTCAAAGACACTGCTGTGTCCTATCTTGTTTTCAGAATCATAATGATTAAAACATTTCTTACGACGCTAGCACATTCATGACAGTAAATGTTGTCAATCAGCGATGCCACAAGTATACACTCTATACTTACACACTTACTCTTGCTGCTGTTGGCCGGACTTCCTAGAACTCGCTGCCGGACGATCTATGAGACACTGAACTCGGCGCGGACGCTTTCAGACAATATATGTCTGAAGACGTTTTTACGTTCATGGTACTAGTGCATTCAGCGAATTAGAGGCTGTCACGAGAGTGCGCTATATAAATCCACGTCTGACTTTGATTCATAATAGCTACACGGAACTGAATTCAACTGGCACAGCATGGACGACGGCTGACGGCAGCATAACGACGTGTTCTGTTCCAGACAGAAGGGGCCGACCTGAGTCGGGTTAATCCGCCACAGTGCGCCATGGCAGGGGCTGACACCGGAAACGACACATTACAGATCATTTCAGTGGGTGCAGGCACTGCCAACTCCGGCCGAAGAAGAGACTCCGGTCCTTCACGGCAGCACGCAACACGTCAATATTTGATGACGTGTCCGCCAGTCGTAATTATTGTCCTCGTCAGCCTGTACTCGTTTTACGCAGTAGTCTGTCTAATTATCGCATGCGAATGGCTTTATTAGCGTAGCTAGCTAATCAATACGTAGGCTGCATCTACATTCTACGCTACGATACTCGTAGCCTCGTTGTGCACTACACACAGCATAGGCCACGTATTAACAAAACACTGTTCCGTAATGAACGAGCAGTCTGGATGTCTTTAATCAAAATCACAATTGACAATTTTGAGTAAACTTTGAAGTCGATTTTCTCGAAATTGTGAATTGTGATTTTGATTCAATTTTTACCGTCGTCGACGATTCGTGAAATTTTTACCGAAATTTCAGTTCACAAAACGACTTCAAAGTATTCGACGTCCCCTCCCACCTATATCGTAAACCCTTCTACCTCCTCTTATCCCCCTAAAAATCTCCTCGGATATGTGCGAATTACACAAGTAGCCCTTGGCATTCCGGGTGTGTGGGGCAACTGCTCCATTTGCGCCACGCCACTGGCAATGCTGAGGCCAAACATGACGGAGCAGCCAATATGCCTATAGCTGGAGCATTATAAGGTGCTCAAGCCTGCACCAGAGAACATCACTGAGTGAATCCTGCCTTTTCTACCTCATCGCAGCCAATAACTACAATGCGATACGATACGGTAGTTTACTGTGCGCTGAAACCAACTCACAGTTTACACAACTCACACGCTCTCGAACGCTGTGTGTACATGATCTGCACATGTGCAATCAGTTTCACAAGACGGTAAAACGAAGGTGAAATACTGGCGAGAAACTGACTGAAGATGAGCAGTGGAACGGTCTTTCGATGCTGTTGACCTTTGATGGTCGCTGAGCACGTGTAGTTTCCTGCGTCATCACGCACGATCTCTGTTATGTAAAGTTTAGTTGTCGACTCGCCCTGTGTCTCGACATATCGCCTACATACACACCAACACCGCCATAACGTTTCCATCAAACACAACTCGGTCATTCACGTAAGTATGTAAGTAAGTAAGTAAGTAATACGGACAAACAGTCGACACCAGAGAACCATTCGGTCGACTGGGAATACAACGTTGAACGATGATGACGATCGTGACAAATAATACACTGCCGTATAGGCTACATATGACAATACGATACGATACGATACGATAGAAGAGTTTAACGTGAACTCGAAAGCTGAATATTCATCTAGCACACGTAGCCAGAAAAAGAAACTAAAACAAACAACGCCAGTGCCCCTTTAATACAGTACAGGTTAAGATCCGTGAAGGCAGTTCGGAAGGAATAAGAGTGACTATGGAGGAAAGGATTTGTGAAAGAGATAAGTTTTAAGTCTGGAGTGAAAGGTAGAGGGAGTGACAGATGGTGAGAACGAAGGTGATGACTGCGATGAGGTGATATACGTAGGATGAGGTGAACCAGGAGGAGAGTGAACACAATGAGGTTGACGGAATGAAGAAGGGAGTTGATTCCACAGGTGAGGTAATGCAGAGTCCACTGTATTTGATTTAAATGTAACCTCTGTGCAGTACGTAACGTACTACTATACATCAGGATTTTGATTTTTATCCACAGGAAAAGAAAACCGAAGTAAATTTTGCGCATTATATTTCAACTGCTTAGTTTTACCTGCACATCTATATACAGGTGCCAACATTTAGAATCGAAATAATGCGATGGCAGGACATGCACAAACATAACAAGAAAGCCTAGCTAACGCCAGGTAAGCGCGCGACAGCCGTGTGTGTATGAAGACTTCTTTTTGCCATCTCACCGTTGTTTGACGCCCCCCAGCTGAGTAACGCCTTACGATATCAACGCAATCTACATTGTGGCCCAAAAAAGTAAGCCACAAAGTTTTGTCCATATCTTTGTCAAATATTGACCGACTGTCAAAATTTTTTCACTGGCGCATTCTGTGGAAAATTTGTAATAAAGTGGTTACTAAACGTACCACCACACCTTAACTGTGTCGCTACACTACCTTGTGAAATATAAAATACGGTATGTAAAATCCATCACTATTTGGTGAATATATGAACAACAGTTTGGAGCTTAATTTTGGCCCATCCTGTACGACAGTATCGTCTTTCTATGTTTACAAACACAGAAAGTCGATCTAAAACAAAACATAATTTAACATTCAGGATGGGCCAGAAAATTAAGCTCCAAACTCTTGTTCAGTTCTTCATCAAACACTGATGGATTTTACACATTTTATATTTCACAAGGTAGTGTAGCGACGCAGTTAAGGTGTGGTGGTATGTTTAGTGACCACTTTACTACAAATTTTTTACAGAATACAGCAGTGAAAAAATTTTGAAAATCGGTCAATATTTGGCAAAGATATGGACCAAATTTTGTGGCTTACTTTTTTTGAGCCACCCTGTATACATCGCTGAAAAGTACATACTGGGCTACAATTTCGTCGCTAACAATATGGGTCTATCTTCATTCGTTTATCTGTTATTGCCTCCGAAATATGAGAAATATGGCGAAATTCCAATAGAATTTGACCTTACAGCAGTTCAAGGTCATCCAAGGTCATCGACCTTGGTGTCAATGGAAAGCCAATATGTGACTTCCTATTAGTCAGTAATTGTAACTTTAGTCGCATCTGCTACCATTTTCGAGGTATTCACCCTTGAAGATAGAAAACTGCTGATTTCACCCACCACTCCCTTGTTTGACGCTCCCGATCGGGGGGAACCCCTTAGAATTTCTGGATGAAACTTACCCCGCAAAAACTAGAGGGACAGGGCTACTGTAAGGTTAAAATTGCATGATCCTAGCTTCAACCGTTTTTGAGATATTGGCGGCTTAAAGGCCGAAAATCGCCCATTTTGCCTACCGTGACCTTGAAACCCGGGTCAGGGGTCACTCAAGGTCATTGATTTTGGTACCAATGGAAAGCGCGTGTACACATTCCTATTAGTGATCAATGGCAACTTCTGTCCTATCTTGCACCGTTTCGGAGATATGGCGGCTTAAAGGTCGAAAACCGCCAATTTTACCTACACCCACCTCATTTAACGCCCCCGCTCTTGGGGAACCCTCAGAATTTCGGGATGAAACTTGCTCTCGAAAAACTAGAGCGATGGGGCTACCGTATGGTGAAAATTTCATAATCCTATCTTCAACCGTTTTTGTATGATCCACCCGTGTGACAGACGGACAGACGGACGGGCGATAGCATATACGCGCTATAGCATACATGCTGTCGCGCGTAAAAATTTTTTATGACAGACACCACGCGCCAAAGCGTCGCCAGTGTGCGGAAAATTTCCAAAAAGTGCGTACAGGCTTCTCTCGTTTACAACATAAATTATTTTCCCATAAGTCTGGATGCAAGCGGTCAAAATATGCCACATATGTACGGGCGTCCACGTGCCGGTAGACCTCAGAGTGAACACGACACGTCCAGCTGACAACAACTAGCGAACAAGAAGCCCAGCTGTCGCTAGGATAGCCGACCGCACTGCCTCATAGCAGACTATCTGGTAATTAGCGATTGTTGGTAAATAGCATCTCCAGCCGTTTTCGACATACTGGGCCTTAACCGTATTGGGTCACGTTACGTGACCATTCGCCATTTCCTACTTGCTTCTTTCAGACTGATTTTCGGGAAGACGCACCGTTTAGCCACAATACATACGTTACGCAACGCAATGCGGTTACTACAGGCCCTACTTCCGTCTCCGGAAAGATTTCAATGTCACTCACGCAGCCATAATTATAGCGTTCTAGTTGGACAACTTAAAATAGGCCTTGTTACAGAGAGACTATATACACTACACTGCGTATTAGTGAAATTCTACACAACTCAACAGCATCACAAATAAAAATAACATGTTCACTGTTCACTACTCTCTGTAAATTACAGGCGGTTATAGCTAGATTACAGTAATAATATCGTCGAACGTGGAATGGTAATCGTCGCACGAGATCGTAGAAATTGCCAGTTAACGTCGACAGTAATGACAGATCCGCACAATTGCTGTCAATTACTCTCATCACAGAATACACAGTGGGCTTGCCAAAGCTACTGGCCTATCGAGCCCAGTAACACAACTGCTATACTCAGCAACAGCGTAGGCCAAAACCTGCGACAAGTGTGACCCAGTTAGCTGTATGACAGATTTGAAGGCCGACATTTAGAGGCGCAAGAACAGAATGGAGCAGAAGAAACATAAAGGCCTAGTTCCAACATTAAATGAAGGGGCAATGACCTCAACTTTTGTTCCATTTTATGCGTAAGATATATTACACTTGGCATGTGCTAATTGCTGCTCTAGAGACTTATGCAAAAAACTACATAATCATTGTCACTGCCTGCCCATGACAGACAAAATACACTATATTATTATTATACACTATTTCGCCGGGGCTCTGCTCTGGTGGGCCCAGCTGGGATGAGGGTTCATGACGATCCCAGGGACATTCCCTACTTCATATCACACCCTCGCTGCCTTCTGCGACTCTTTCCCCGTCCAAACTGCCTGAGTGTCCCCGGGGACCCGATATTTACATTAAACTGCCTGAAACACGGTAATGGTGGAAACTTGGCATTTTTGGTTCCTCATTTATTTTGCGGGCACTTAAGACCACCAGAAATCCACATAGTTTATATTGGTGATATGAACACATTATGTATAGAAAAGTTTTGAGAATGTCTCTTGAACGACATCGGTAAAAGTGCGTCTAAAACAACACTATAAATAGAAACCGTCCAAAACGTGGCAAGAAGGGTGGCCGCAAGTATTAATCAAAAAAGAAGTGAATACATTGGCGTGCAGAGGGATGCCATGAGCAATGTGTGATTCACTCAGAAACAGTTGAAATCACAACGAACTGTGCGGTAATGGTGTGCCAGAGTGTCATCTCTACGGAGTAAACAACAACAATTCGTCCACCTCCACACCATAATAACGAACTACACACTGTGACTCAAAAAACAAGACAGTTGATGTTTTATCATAACTTCGCCGGATGTAAATCAATTTTCAAAATTCTTTCAGCGTAATATTCCTGACACGACGTTTTGTGTATTGTAATAAAGACTCGCACAACAAGTGTTGCTACCTTGTGAAAGCCGAAGATTCAAAAATGCCACTAATTTTGGTGTCATCACAATGAACAGTTGTCGTTACAGTTGATAGGCATAAAGTATCATAACTTTGACAAATATTTAGTGATGTTCAAAATTCTTTCAGCAACGGATTCACAATGGAATTTGCGATGTAAGTCGGTTAAACATTTCCCCGTTTCCTATAGTGTGCTGCGGCACTAACTTGTGAAAGTTATGCTACGGATGTCTGAATCGGATTGTCATAAATAACAAGCTTCGTGTAAAAAAAATTCTCCAGACACTTCACAAATCACTAACAACAATCAGTGGGTAGGCCTTTGTCTCGGTAGTATTCTTTGTTGACTTTATGCGTAGATCCACGAAACGGAGTATGAACATCAGTTCAGTTCGGCACATAACGAACTCACCAACTGTCGCGTGTATTTAATCTGCAAGCGAGCACTGCAGTGAACTGTCTTTTTCGTGGTCGCTGATGTATACGGATGATTTTCTAGGTATCTTTCAGTGGAGTGACAGAAGTAAAACAACAATATTTTAGCATATAACTAGTACTAAAATATCATTAAAACTGGAAGTTTACTGAGTATATAATGTCAAATTTGCTAGCATTTTTGAATCTTCAAATTTCACAAGGTAGTGTAGCAACGCATTCCAGGAAAGGTGGGAGACTACTACCGTAGCACGTGTCCTCAGAATCTTTTGTAAATCAGTTCACATTTGCCAAAGTTATGATAAAACCAACACCAAGTTTCCTGTTTTTTGACTCACTGTGTACTTTTGAAGCACGCTGCATAGTGTGAAATTGTGAACAGACAGTAAGTAAGTAAGTGCACTAATACACAACGTATCTCAAAAAACAAGCAAAATTATTTTTGTTATAACTACGTCAAACTTCCACCAAATCTGACAATTTTTGGCACAAAGATGGCAAATTGTCTAAAATTATATGAGGTGTACTCATTTTCCACCTCACCTAACTCACGTCAATGCACTACCATGTTAATCGCAGATGTTCCAAATTGTCACATAACGCGGTAGGCCTAATTGTTAGTGCCAGATTGCTCACAGTTGCATCATCAATTCGACAGAAGGCGTCACATGATTTAATTATTTTGTAATTTAAATGTTAACCGCTTAAATATTCTACACTGAAAGTGTACAACAGCTCATAAATTTTCATCTGCATTTTCATCAAATGGTTTTTCAAAGGAAGATAAGATTTTGATCAAAAATTTACAACAACTGAAAGGTTACACTGCTGCTGCCCATTTTCTTAGAGAACTCAGAACTAAAAACTGGACAAGAGCACAAATTCTGACAATTCTGAAACGAACTGTTATACAAACTTATAATTCTGCTAAATAAACCATATGTTGGTTTACTGTATGCTATTAAGTCGTTTGAAAGTTTGCTGGAGACTTATAATTACAGCGTTATGTAACAATTTGAAACATCTGCGTTTTACACGGTAGTGCATTGACGTGAGTTAGATGAGGTGGAAAATGAGTGCACCTCATATAATTTCAGACAATTTGCCATCTTTGTGCCAAAAATTGTCAGATTTGGTGGAAGTTTGACATAGTTATAACAAAAATAATTTTGCTTGTTTTTTTTGAGACACGGTGTACAAAAGTATATAAACAACTGTCAGAAATCGATTAAGAATATGACTGTATTGCTTGAATCACAAAAAAAATCAGAAAAGTCTGGTGAATTTCGAAGATGTTTATTGTGCCTGACGGATAGAGCAGACTGCATAGACGGTGCTTGTGTCAAATGATAACGGCAATGAACAGGTTGGCACAGAAAACACGCCATGTCGTGAGAGTACTAAAGAAATGAATTAAACTGAAGAAGCAGATCAGTTAACTATATAGACTAGTACGACATTCTACGTAAATAAGTGTGCGTTTTTTTCAACAGCTGCGTGCATCTTACTGCCGGGCCGCAGTGACTTGCTTAATAAAATGATCACATTGTCAATAGACGCGCTTCATCAGTGATCATTGTGAGACTGAGCGGGCATCAGTCGTGACTCGAATAGAACATCACTCATCATCGACGCTTCGCCAGAAATTCACCGCCGCTCGCACTCGTAGTGAGATTAAAAACAAAGACACGACGACTATTTTCTCATGATTCATGAATACAGAACTTCGAGGTAAACAAAAAAAGCCGAATAGAGCGCTTGACAATGAGTAGTGAGCAGGTCCGCATGTCTTGGCAGCGCGGGACACAGCCGGAGACCGTGCTGCGAGGGTGTCAGCATCCTGCATCTGCATCCATCGGAAAAATGGGGAAAAGTTTCGTCAACGACCACGTATTCTGTGGACATACCGACATACTTGCGCGATCATATAGTAAATACTTAGAAAGTGTTCTCAGCTAGGCGCCTATTCGGTGTAGGCCTGCAGATGCTATAGTCACCATAAGGGTATGACCTTGGTATACAGTTACACAGCTTTCTTAACGTAACATGCAACAACAGCTTAAACACGAACTCGACGACAAAAACACGCACAAATATGTAGCCAATGCATATTCATCAATTCTTTTGCTGTTTGATGGGCGGTTGCAGAAGATGCTGTTATCCCCAAAGTTACGTTTAGAAAGTAAGCAGTAGAACAGACAGTAACGTTTTGGATCCAATGTTGTGATAGCGGTGTTAGATGCGTTGTGCAACACGGCGTGGCATAGGCAGTAAAAGTTACATGAAAAAATATTGTGCATGGAAACGATGCACCAAAAGGCATTGGTGTCCGGGCTGGGCTGTGGAAAGCTATAATGCGCCACCAGACTCCATAGCCGTTATTTGGTGAGGAGAAGGGAAGAGAAAGGGAGAGGAAAGAAGCGGGTTGAGAGAAAATGGGAGGGTAAGACTAAGATGTAAGGAAGGAATGGAAAAAGAGGTGAGGTGAAAGAGGACAGACACGGAAGTGGAAAGGTACACTGCAGTATTTAAAATATTCCTTATTTTAGGGCCCGCCAAGCCGTGAGAATGACAGATTGGCAAGTACAGTCGTGGCACAAGTACACGCAGATAAGAAGTATACCACAATATTTACCATAAGTAATAATCTGTAACAATCAGAAATTTTACGTAGGCCTATGTATGAAAATCACACCTCGTGAAGTCATAAAATAATGTTTTTAAGTAAAACGAATGTAACGGTTAGTCACTTATTTAGACATATTGTATATTATGCAGCGCTATAACTACTAGTACTTTTTCGCAGATACAAGTAACAGTAGCCTATAGCATTGCGTAATTAGTAAACAATTAAATTTGGACTTCAAAGGAAACTTCGAGTGAAAGTACAAAGTATTAAAGCTTACATAAATAGACGCGTAATAGTGCGTGCACACACAAACACACGCATGCCAACAACAAACGTCGCAGTTTGACTTCAAACTCACCTACTGTAAACAGATCAACATTGTTTCAGTGGCGCCACGCGATGACATGCAAAGAAAAAACACATTCCTCAACGGTGTACTTCGTTTGTTACATAACAGCTGCAGAGTAAAACCAATGAGTCTGGCAAAATAGTGCATAGAAACTGAGCTAAACAGGCACTATCTTCTGCAAGCAGGTAGAGCAGAGCAGAAGAATGTTATTTGCATACTAGAACCGTGTAGTTAAAGGCATATAGCTCGATATCACCATGGTCAATGGTCATGACTACCGCCCATCCGGTGATCGCATGGCAACATTTTGACAAACAAATGAGAAAAAGGCCCCATAGAGGTCTATACTTTCTCATTTTTGAATTCAAAGAAATGGATTTTGCCGTTAAATCACGCTGCAATGGTAAAATGGTAAATGGCACATATATGGTGTATAGTATGCAGAACCCGACAGTCAAATAGCAATGGTAAGAAAAAGTCGCATACCAAATTTGAAGTCACTAGCTCAAGTAGTTTTCGAGATATTGCGCTCTAAGCGTATAGGGGTCACGAGTTTGACCTTTCAAGGTCACGTGACGTCATCGGTCACGTGACCTTTCGATAGCCCATATGCCATTTCCTATCGGTGGTCCTTTGGAACCAAGCCTCTATCTCTAACGGTTTCCGAGATATTCAACGTCAAATGTAACGCAATGGTTGACGTGACCTTGATACGACCTCTAAACAAAGGTCAAGG
>Ga0056114_1001824_pt1 | contig 10198 bp, 5 predicted proteins | sample WorMetHERISLAND1_FD_77005 | JGI IMG/M metagenome (GOLD analysis project Ga0056114, IMG submission 77005) | Marine gutless worms symbiont microbial communities from Max Planck institute for Marine Microbiology, Germany - Olavius loisae HERON... ... | reverse complement strand
CCATTAGAAAGAGCGATGGTAGTTTCCTATAGGCTCTCCATTGTGACCGTTGCGCTGTCTGTAACCATTCGGCCGCAATTTGCGATCGAATGTCTCCGACGCTCAAGTCAACAGGGGGTGGGTCACTTTGGGCCCAAATTTAGGGGCGTTCCCCTTGGAGCAGACCCGGCATGTTGGGGTTGCAAAGAGCGAACATTCCGGGCTACCTAACGGTGAAATTATTTTTGAAGAATTCCAACCTATGTGATCACAATCCACCAACGTTACAGACAGACAGACAGACGACATGCGATCGCAATACCGCGCTTTGCACTAAAGTGCATCGCGCGGTAAAAACGGTGCATTTCATATTGTTCAGCTGGAGATAATTCATTCACTTAACCTCCGGTGTAATGTGCAGCTGACGCGTGGTCCCTGAGTTTCTTGTCGTTCTAGTGTTTCCTCCATGCATCAGTGTTAATGGGGAGATGTTTTATGCCGAAATTTGTAGAATCGGGCAAATGACGGTTCGTGCAGCAAAGCAGCTTGATATCATGAACCGAAATTTGCCCCCCCCCCAAAAAAAAAGAACAAAAAACAAACAAGCATTTGGTCTTTTCGTGACAAGCAAGTGCGGTGGCAGTAGATCAAGAAATACTGGATATATGTAGGGAAACTAACCGCACTGTAGTTCGCACTGTAGTTCGAGGCGTCGATTCAGAGTGTGCGAAAACTATTAGCGGTTAACAGTTCGTCGACCTTCGCTCTTCAGTCAATCGATTGCTGATGTACGCTCGTAGGCCTAGCCTACGCTTTCTGATGTCACCAACGAGGACTAGATCGACCGAACGATATCGGTCGCTGTCGCTGTATTTGCCGTGTTACTACGCCAAACTACAAGTCAACAGCGTCTGTTTGAAGACAACGCAAAACCGGATTGTGCCGCTACACAGTGCAATAATGTTTGTTGCAGAAAAACTTTTTTTGTTTCAGAAATGGCAAAATGATGCGCGCTGAAAGTCAGAAAATTAGCATCTTGAGCCACCCCTTTTATTGCCCACCATGTATATTGAATTTTGTATTAGTCCATATCTACACACTGCACATGAATTTCTTTTCTGAATGCCGTATACGAAGAAATCGTGCGCGAAAACTCAGCATATTTTCGTTAATTTTGAAGCATTTTCCCAAAATTTGTGTGACAGTTTTGGCGCCAGTCACTGACGTATTTGCGTTCTAAGTCATCAGAAATAGCGCCAAGCCGCGGTCTTTCGGTCTTCTCTCTGATTTGATACTATACTACATGCAAGAAAATCAGTATGAACTTTGCTGCTTAGCCTATCGTGAGTAATTTGTTTTTTTCCGCCAAAAATTCTAGTTGCAGTTGCAGTTGCCATTTCCGTATAACACACCGCAGACGAGTTTGACGACTGAGAAATGAGTCATCCCTCCCTCGCCGCATCATATAGAAGAAGAAGGAGTAGTAAAGAGAATAACCGACCGAAGTGCCATCTTCTGACGGCTTCAAACAGAAATACTGTTGAAATTCGGGCTAAGCAATATCGTGGGCGGTGTGTTTTCGTTGACTATACACAGAATGGGCGTACGTATATGAGAAATTGATCCGTCAATTGTGGCGTGATCCGGTTTGGATTTATACGGTATTCAGTGACCGTGTGCATTGGACTGATTGATGGCTTACAATTGTGTGAATGTCGCGCTGTTCTGTCGTAAACGTAAACCGTGCTTATTGCATTCGTCTAGGTTGCTGCATTTTTACGCATCCCGCCACTGTGCAGTGTGCGCCATTGAAAGTCACTGCTCTACTCGATGTATTTACCCTTAGGTCACGTGATCGTAAGAAAAAAAGAGCGAAAAGGTCAGTTGTTAAGGTCAGCGCATTAGAGGTTTTTCTTAAAACGAGATGCGCTATATAAATCCACGATTTACTTACTTACTTACTTACTTACTTACAGAGGTCAAAATCTGACAGTAGCTGTTGGGAAGGCATTTTTCGTTTCCATGGCCTGTTAGATAAAGAGCTCATAATTGTGTGTCAAAAAGACTGTCTTACTAGTCACTTGTAGGCTATGAGAATTTTCATTTCTTCATTCATCCAACGCGCTATTGACGTCGGTGGTTGGTGGCATAATGCTAGTTGCATAAAGTGAGATAGTGTCAGCGCACTGTCGGGGGTACCGCGGCGGCAGTCCCACCGCCGTTCAGGCCTGACAAACCTGCCCTCTGTGGGAGCCGTCCCCTAGTCACCCCATATTATTGTAGACTAGGGGACTTGCTGTGTTATATATTCGTGTTATATATTTCCTTTGTAGCATCTCCTTCAGTACTTTGACACTGTTGGTTGGGTCTTTTGACCTGTAAAAACCGTCCCCCATTTAACCTATATTGTATTGGAGGGGACGACGTAAAACACTACACAGTCAGCGCACTGTAGTAGAAGACTATTGACAATTCTGTCCGACGTGCGTGCAGGATGCGATAGCGTGAATCGCTGGACGAGCGTCGCCGCCGCTTCTATGGCTTCTATGATTACCACTGCATGTTGTTATGACTAACGAATAACGATCACTCGCAGTTCTCTGTGTCTGAAAGAAATGCCGCAGCTCTGCGTGCATTGATGCAATAAATGACGGTGTCTTAGTGGCGCAGCGGTTTTTTTGATCAAAAGCGGTTGCGTGTTCTACTCCCGGCCGGAGCGCTAGCCTATCAAGTCACTAGGTCAACTCAGCCTTCCATCTTTCCGGGGTAGCTAAATCGAGTTCCATCCTTACTGGTTGAGTTAAAGTGGGGGTGTGTTCGCTTGTGTCGGGTGGCAGGTAAGATTGTGTGATCCCATTGGCAAGTGACAACCCGTAGTTCTGTCGTGGGGTTTCTCATTAAAAACTTATCATGGCTTTAACGAAAGTTACGTTAAGGTTCGTGTGTCAGCGATTGGTTTGTGGCGGGTAGTTGCAGTTTCGCTACCTTTGTCGTCACGTTGACGTTTAATACGTATTATAGTAATCAAGCTAAAACGGTATTTTAAGGTATTTTATAAAGTGAACATAATTATTTTATACTGGAACTAGTTTCATTGCAAATAAAATTGTCGTTTTACTATTGTCAAATTTGGGAGCAGCTTGGGGGGAGCACCAGGCGTCCTTCCTGAGTGTGGGATCGTGCTGGTGACATTGTAGACTGGTTGCTATACAGTACATGAGCCGAGCTACTGTGTGATAATCAGGGCTAAGCAGAATAATGTAGTGTACCGCCAGAAGTTTGCAGTGCTAAATCTGTGGGTGTTTCATATCATAGTTAACGAGCTGATTGTTCTGCATAATTTGTATGTTCATTAATACTGTTGTCCTTGGTCCCTTGAGGCTCTTGAGTCCTTGTTGAATGTTGACACCCCTGATGACTGTTATCACCGACTGAAGTGATGCATGATACACGCACAACAGACTGTGCTAGTTGCCATGACGACGCTGAGTACGCTGTTAATAGTGACATGAGATCTGCGCGGCCGGCGTGTATGGCTGCCGGTGAAACACAGCCGTGCTTGTGCTTGTGCTTGCTATCGTTGATCACCTGCTGCACCAGCTGACACTTCTGTTTGTTGATCGTCAAGTTGGACGTGTCGCAAACCACGTTAATGAGTAGCCTACATCTGAAGAGTAAACAACTACACTGAACAACAACTCAACAGCATATGGTTGTTGTTGTTTGTCGTGTCGTCTCACTCATCTGTCAGGGGTACCGCCCACCGCGGCGGCAGCCCCACCGCCGTCCAGGCTTGGCGACCCCGCCCTCTGTGGGAGCCATCCCCTATAGTCACCCGATAGTATTAGCGTAGACTATGGGGATTTTCTGGGTTTTTTTGTGTGTTTATTGTTGTCTTCCGTCGGTGCTTTAACACTGCTGGTTGGGTCACCAGACCGAGATGACCTCTACTGTGTCGAGTGGGACGTCAAACCTTACTCAACTGAACGTGTCATCTGTCAGTTGATGCGTGGCTGACGTCACACCGACTGCTGCTGCTGCTGACGTGGGTGATATGACTGACCACTGACCAGAGATGACCACTGATTGACGTCGTCTTTGGTCAGTCTCTCTGACACCAGTAACCAGACAGTGCTCGCCGTCCAGCTACATGATTAGGCGCAGGTTCTCCTCAAAGCCTCTTAGTTATTGTTTCTGTCGTAGTCAATCATTGATCATCAGTTAAGTCCAGATGTCTAATTAACCCTATGACTCCCACTGGTGCCATATGACTATAGATATAAAGAGAATCCTGTGCCAGACAAGGTTAAGCCGTCATTGTAATTTTTGACACCCGGACACTCTGACGCTCGGCGTTGAGCGTCACAGTGCCCGGATGTCAAAAATTACAAATGACGGCTTAACCCGGTCTGGCACAGGACGATTTACAGCTGTACCCATTATGGCAGCAGTGGTCGTCAAAGAGTTAAAGGGTTCAGTCCCGATTCGCCGAAACGCTAACCCTAACCCTAACCCTAAACCCTAATTTCGGCGAATCGGGAAGACACCAGTTAAAGACTGATAAAGGATACAGGTTACTGGATATCATTGACGATGGTGACTCATTGCGGCATGTTTGTGAGCCGGTGATTAAGTGTCTTGTGTATTGTTGGGCGCCGACAGCGCGTGTCCTATTCGTACACTGCAATAATCGCGTTGCACTTCCGTTTCGGAAGAACGCAGCTGATGTGATTGTTTACGAGCAGAGCGTGCTCCTCGCGTGTGACAAAAAGTGATAAGTCTGCGACGTCATTGCGTGCGACGACGTGATAGCGTGACTATACAGGCTTTGGTCGACATTCTGCTGGTTGGCGAGCGCTCAGCTTCAGTGACCCTCGTATTGTCAGTCGACGTGTCTGACTGTGTGTCTGTCTGTCTGTCTGTCTGTCCACAGTTTTTCAAAGTGCTTCTTCTCCGGCAGTTCCTGTCGGAATAAGCTGATATTTTAACACAGTGTTCTCCTGTATTGTATGTACACCGTGTCTCAAAAAAGTAGCACATCGTACTTTGCAAAATATTTTCGCGCAGGGTTGACAGATTGCAAAAATTTCAACGGCTACAGAGTCAGAGATAATAAGCGAACACAAGTAAATAATCAATGTTTTAATTTTTAACGTGCCAAAGTGCTGCCACCTGGCGAATTAACGTGTATCAAATTGGCAACTGTGCGTGCAGTGCACAAGAACTGCACATTATTTTGAAGGTCTCTGATCATTTTTGCCCTTTTGTTGCTTGGTTATTAATTGCATTGGAAAATAATTCTTTTTTTTATCAAATTTCTATGACGTCACGTGACCCAGAAAGGTCAAACTCGTGACCCCATTACGCTTAGAGCGCAATACTGTCGAAAACAGCTGGAAATGCTATTTAGCAAGTCACTAATTACTAGACAGTCTGCTGTGAGGCAGTACAGTCGGCTATCCTAGCGACAGCTTGGCTTCTTGTTCACTTTATAAGAACTTAATTCACAGCTTTATTCTGCATTATCTAACCTTCAAGAAACTTCAAAAAGCGTTAAATTCGGTTAAAATTTAGCGAACTTATGGTGCTAAATGTAATGTGCTACTTTTTTTGAGACACGGTGTATAAGTGATCCTCACGGATAGTGGATCCACACCTTATGACGTCATTAATGACGTCATGAAATTTAGCACCTCTGAAATTTCAAATGGCGTGATAATGTGTCTGGAACGTGTCGTCCGATCAAGTTCGTGTTTCATTCTAGATGCAGGGAGCGAACCACGTCGTCTAGCGGCTTATTGTTAATTTACCGTTGCTGCTTAGCAATAAGTGGACCGCGCTGCTGCAGTACATCTTAGCTGTATTATTTTTATGCTCGTAACTCACCTCGCTGTGTTCTGTTAAGCACTTGTCGCGCAGTTCGTCTGCCTGTGACCGTGTTATTGTGACCAGATTGCTCTTCAACAGCTGGAATGAATTAGTCACTAGTTATTTTCACGTTCATAATGTGAGATCACAAGCAAACCAATAAATTGTTTACATTCGGGCAGGTAAGGGTCACGGGAGGATGTCGTCATCACTTTTGTTACTTTGATGCATCACATTTGGACGCGTTTTTATCAGCAAGTTTACACAGCGATACGATACGATATACAATATGGGAGAGATTAATGTGCACGAAAAAGCTGGCGGTGTGGTGAGCTGTCTAGCACACGTCACTAAAAAAATATAAAAGAAGGAACTAAAACAAATAAACGCCAGTATCCAGTAAGTCAGGTTCGAGTCCAAGATCCGTGAAGGCAGTACAGAATGGAACCATAAAGACTGCGGCGGAAGATGAAGGTCGTGTAAATGTAAAATAAATAACTCATGAATAAAGTGGGGCAACGCAAAAGTATTCAGTTATATCGCGTGTCGTCGACTTTTTTTGTTGCTGGTGCTAAATTTATTTTCGGTGAAGGTAGTTCTGGCGGCATATTGCGCACATGAGACGGTGGATGGAGATCACAGCCACCGGCTGTGGGCAACGGATCTTTATCCTGCAGTTAATAATGCATGCAGCTGAACAGCTTCTGAAATGACTCGTTGTGTAGTCTGTTATTTGCTGTATGTAAACAGCCTGTATCGGACAAGAGTTCCCCAAGGTAGTGTAGTGACTAGTGACATTTCTCATACGAGATGGCTATTCGTAGGTTAGGTGTGTTTGTCAGATTACGCGATTTTTTGAAGAATATGTTTGCCAGAAATTATCGAAATCAGATCATTCTGACCTCAGTTATATGAATAACACGAAAATAGTAATTTTTTGAACCGCTCTGTAGTTTGTAGTTATATTTCTGGCTGAAGTTGTTTTTACGATGTTGGTTAAGTAACGTTGCTGAAACTTCAATACGTGTAGGCTAATACGTGTAGGGCAGTAGTTAGTTAAGCTTTTAATTCGCTTGTTTTTCGACGAATGAGAAATCACGATTTATCTGGTCCGTCCGTTACTGTACTGTGTCCGTTAATCTGATGTCGTTGGTGGCTGACCGGCGGCGTTTACGATATAAACTAAAACAGAGATAATGTCGTCGTGGACGGCAGTCGACATCTCTGTGGTGATTTGCAGGCAGTGTTGCATCAGTTAACTGAAACTGAAATTGTAACATAACTGAAAAATATCCCTTAGTTAAAGAGAAACTAAAACTAAAACTGGTAAATAAAAAATGTAACTAAACTAAAACTGAATAATGATGTGTAGTTAACTAACTTGATCATTCAAAACTGAAAAATTAACTACCTGAAATTTCCAAGTTCTTATTCCATAAGTTTTGTCTAGTTACTTAATACTCAGTTTTAAGTTAGTTACTTATTTGCTTTCATAGCATATGAGTCACCAGTCATCGGCCCTGAACACTTGCTTGTCACTCTGGTTGCTGACACCACTGGCATTGGAATTATTGGCATATCCTGCTTCCAATGCATACGTTGAGATAGTTTTCTCGGTCTGTGGAGAGCTATGCTGCTTCCTCGGAGTGAACAAGATGTTTTACAAGATCTAATTAGTCTTGCTTTAGTAGCCTTGCTTGTAGTTCTTATACGACACCGCAATGTTTTCAGTGTGATATTTTTGTGGTATCTCTAGCTTTTTGTGTACTGTGTGTTGACTGTGCGTGCTCTAGGCCTAATGTGTGTAGTTTCTGCGTGCATTTGTTGACAACAAAGTGACAAACATATTTGGATTTTTGCCAGTGAAACTGTAACTGCAACATAAACTAAAAATGTAAACTGTAACTAAACTGAAACTAAAAAGTAGAAAAACGAAACCTGAAATTACACTGGTTGCAAGACTGTTATATGCTGTTTCTGCGAACAACCTCATCTCTGTAGATCAGCCGATGGAAATTTGCGGTCAATGCGAGTCTGGTCCGGCCATTTGCATCCTCTTAAGCTGACTTTCCATTGCAACGACTATTCGGAAACACGTTAGCAGTAAACGCTAAGTTGGGTGAACAGAGCATTGTTTTCGACACGACATTCCAGTGATATGTTACTCTAGTAACAGGTCACTGCGACATTCAATCTCAACATGTCGCGATGGAAAGTCGCGTGTCAGACAAGTTAGCGACTGTGTCGGAAAGTCTGATCACGTCTGATGCAATTAACTGAATTAAGTGGTCTTGACACGTTTCGGCAAGACAAAAAGACTCTCCAGCCAGCACGTTCCAACTAGTTGGCGACTTGTCTGCAACGAGTCTTTAGCAAGTTTCCAACAAATGGACTTCTCGTTGTGATGGAAAATCAGCTTTAGTGGGCTGTGCTAGCCTCTGCATGTTAACGGAGGCTCGTAAATGCCCGTGGCTATAGCTTTAAAGCTATACGATGCAAATATAGATGTCGTTACATCCCTGATAGACCGTATTTAGCGAAAGTGAACTAATACCATTATTATGCGGCCCTTTCTAATAGGCTGCATTAAGTGTTGCACCCCGCCCGTCCGTCTGTCTGTCTGTCCGTTCGTCCCATGCATTCGTTTACTCGGAGTCGGAGAGCCGTAGAAACTTCAAATTTGGTGTAGATATAACCTGGACACGAGTTTTGAGATCATAGGTCAAGGTCACTGGGAACGAAAATGTAAAAATCGTTTTTGCGCACATCGTGGAACATGGACCAATTTACGTCAAACTAATCCACTACCAAAATGATCGGCGACTCATTTTACACAGATCGTCGAATACATTTCACCAGCGAAAATGCGTCATTTTTGTGATATTTGTTTGTCTGCCTGTCGATCATATACCGCACATAGCCACACACCTTTTGTTCGCTCTGTATTTGAACGCCATAGAAAGCTCATATATTGGAGGTTACGCCTTACACTGGTGAATGGTGAAGTAATTTTTAGTAAAACATAGGCACGGGATGGACAGACGGACGGACGGACGGGCGTCGTGCATCGCTTTACTTACATGCAGAGGGCCGCATGATAAGTAACGAAAACGCTGGTCTTTCCTGCGTAAGTCGATCTTTGTCCGTTTTCAGCCGTCTCTCTCAGTCGCTGGCTCGTTGCTCATTGTAACAACGAACGAACGATGAACCTGGTTGCTATATACGTGACATTTCGCTCTACTCCCTCCGTGTGGCTATTTATACCGCCAGGCAGACGGGCACAACAACTAGGCCTATACACACTTGCTCTTGGCACACGCCGCAGTATATCTAATGGCCGTCACTTTCTTATTGCCAAATAATTATGGCCTGTTTCCCGTTTATCCCGAAAAATCAATACGATGTGTTCCAAAAAAAGAAGCCACCAAATATTTGGCAATAACTTTATCAAATCTAAACCAATTTTCAAAATTCTTTCACTGCTGAAAAGAGGATGAAAATTTCAGCAAAACCGCATAATATTTTCAACCACATCTTAACTATGTTCTGTCCTAATTTTGAGATTACATTGTAAAAGTTATACAGGATTTAGTTAACGTTTGTCGACTTTTTAGCTGCTTTATGTTACGCGACGTTCGGCTGTTATATGAGTGTTCTGTCTGTGTCTTTGTGACATGCCTGCATCCTGGCTAAGCGGCTTAAACTCTTTGCAGTTTTTATGCCACCTTATGCCGGGATTTTGGCGACAAAAGTTATGAAGGAGTCAATTGGTTTCAGTTTCGTCAGAGATGTTAAATGTAATTGTAAAAGCCGCCCGAATGTATTATACGATAAGTCCGCCTCTGTCAGGTGCAATGGAAGGCTGTTCCGTCCATAGTCCGGGTCCAGCAGCTTCGATTCGAATGCTATATCGCCGAATGTGATGTATGTCCGCGTCACAACGCATGTTGGGCTCGCTGTGCAACGTAGTCGTCGCTCACGAGCATGCATGACAAGCGGCAGTCGTCGGCTAGGTACGATGGCGAAAGAGGCCATTCAATGTCGTGAAAACGTTACAGGAAAATAGATTGTAGAGTACATCTGTACACACTGCTGATATTATAGATGCCGAACAAGGTAACACGCGGCATCGCGCGGTTTCCTTGCGACAGCACGGCTTTCTTGTTAGCTCATCGCAGTCTGTGCATTGTTTTAATCAACTGTCATTAGCATGCCAGGTGATGCCTCCAAACGGAAGATACCCAGTTGATGGGATGCTACACCGTGTCTCAATAAAAAAACAAGCAAAATTATTTTTGTTATAACCACGTCAAACTTCCACCAAATCTGATAATTTTTGGCAGAAAGATGG
>Ga0056114_1001823_pt1 | contig 10200 bp, 7 predicted proteins | sample WorMetHERISLAND1_FD_77005 | JGI IMG/M metagenome (GOLD analysis project Ga0056114, IMG submission 77005) | Marine gutless worms symbiont microbial communities from Max Planck institute for Marine Microbiology, Germany - Olavius loisae HERON... ... | reverse complement strand
GCTGTCTAAACTGTCCTATTTCAACGTGTGGCTGGCGCATCTCCACTGCTAAACTGGTCCACGGCCGCGGGCCAGCAACCGAAATGCTCCTGTCACCAAGGTGTGTTCTTGTATGCGGGACAAAACAGGTGTCGATGTCCGCAGATCGTAGTTGGCGTCGACCAGCGTTTGAGACGAGCTGGCAGTCCTCGACCAAGTACTGTGCCGTAGTGTTATGCAGCGTCAGATAGATGCAGACAGCCAGCTTGAAGTTGACACGCTGTCTCACCGGCAGCCATTGAAGTCGTCTGACAACAGGAGTGATATGGTCACGACGCCGGGTGCATGCAACGAGCCGAGCTGCTGCATTTTGCACCAACTGCAGACATTGAAGCTGTAATGCCGCTCAAAAGTGAATTACAGTAGTCCAGGCGACATGCAGCTAGTAGTGATCAACCAGTGCCTCTGAAGTTATGACCATACGTCACTACTGAAATCTGACTATTGTTGTTTTTACCCTGCCGAGGAGTTTAAAAATTGAGAGAAGGCCTCTCCCGAATGTTCAGAGATCCTCCTTCCAAGATGATGGAGGAGGTGACAAGCTGATGCGTTATTATTAGTATTATTATTTTGGCCCTCAGTACATATAATCCTGAGGAAGTTTACTTGTAAAGTGGAGAAGAAAATACAGTGAACACAGTCATCAATTTGTGCAGACTATGGCTGGCAAACTGTCGTGCAGAAGGATGGCATTGAAGCGCTGCACCAAAATGAAGATCTTTGGCTCAGAAACTGGTCTCTCAAGCCTCGTCTGAGTTTGCAGAAATTCTCCTTCTCGAGTAGATGACGAGCTGACGCGTTAAAAACGCCCAACGTTTCTACTGCAGTTGGCTCAAAGATGTAACGAGCACCGAGGTTGACATGTCTCTCCTCTTTGTGGGTGGATGCCATTATTGTTATTGTTATTGTTATAATTTTGTTATGAATTACTGCTAAGTCTGATGTTCAGTTTGTCGACAAGAAACTAGTTTGCTTGTTTCTCATGCTGTCTGTTGTAATTTCAGGATCACCGGGTCCTCTTGGACAGAAAGGCCAGCCGGGCCGGGCAGGAGGGCCAGGTGTCGTAGGTCAGACAGGTCAGCAGGGCGTTGCCGGCTCTCCTGGACCTACTGGGTTTACAGGACCAGCTGGCGCTGCTGGGCAGCCAGGCCCCGACGGATCAGCGGGCAGTCCTGGGCCTGTCGGTCAGGCTGGATTCCAAGGTGCTACCGGACTGAATGGAAGAACGGGAGCCACTGGACAGCCGGGACCGGCTGGACCTGTTGGACAGCAGGGTCGACCCGGACAGAGGGGTCAGCCTGGTGGACCTGGTCAACCAGGTCAGTACTAACCATTATAACTGACACAGAGAGACACACGTACAGAGACACACAGACACACATACAGTGACACAGTTGGACATTAGGGTCGGCCTGGACAGAGGGTCAGCCTGGTGGACCTGGTCAACCAGGTCAGTATTAACCATTATAACTGACACAGAGAGACACACGTACAGAGACACACAGACACACATACAGTGACACAGTGGGACAGTAGGGTCGGCCTGGACAGAGGGTCAGCCTGCTGGACCTGGTCAACCAGGTCAGTATTAACCATTATAACTGACACAGAGAGACACACGTACAGAGACACACAGACACACATACAGTGACACAGTTGGACATTAGGGTCGGCCTGGACAGAGGGTCAGCCTGCTGGACCTGGTCAACCAGGTCAGTAATAACCATTATAACTGAACATTTCTGGACGGAGCCATCGATCCGACAGATCTCTCTACTTTCGGTTTGATCTCTTATGGGTGAACAGTCCAATCCTGGATTGACAAGAGCGGCCACAGACATCACACGTCCAGACACCTTGGTTCGACGATGCGTCTGCCTTGCGTCTAGCGCGCTTTGAACGTAGTGAGTCTACGCGCCTGTCTTTGAAATCAATGACAGCGTTCCCGACATCGTGAGCGCCGGGCTGATTTGTTGAATGGAGCGTGGCTGAGTTCCCGTTGATCAATACTGCAGGCTTTCAGATTAGTCTTTAGACTGTCTTTATACCTCCTGACAGGACCTCCTGGAAGGCGTCGGTTGACCATCAGCTGCCCGTAGAAGATCTGTTTGGGGATCCATTCCTAGTATCTGGCATACGTACGACATGACAAACCCATCAGAATTGCACCTGAAGGAGCATAGCCTCATAACTGAACATAGACACAGAGAGACACACACATACAAAGACACAGATCAGTGTGTGGTGTGGATAACTGTAATGAGATTTATGATAGACTGTGTTTGTAAAACTGCTCCTTAACTGATAAGTGTTTAAGAGTGTTCTTGGAACGATCTGCTGTTGGGCTTGTCTGCGGTATACTGTGCAGTGTCTGTAGTTGCAATGTATGTTATACAGGTGAAAGGGGCAGCCAAGGGCCGAGCGGACAGGTTGGTTCACCAGGTCAAAGTGGACAGCAAGGTGTGAAGGGAAGGATTGGAGCTCCAGGTGATACAGGTCGGCCTGGCGTTTCAGGACAAGTAGGATTCACTGGAGAACCAGGAAACGTTGGACCACGGGGTTCGCCAGGTCCACGGGGTGACATCGGATCTCCAGGCAGCCCCGGATTCCAGGGTGTTGCCGGAGACACTGGAATGACTGGAGATGCAGGCACTCCAGGTCCACGTGGATTTGACGGTTCCGTGGGCGCTCAAGGTCAGCAAGGTCGTCGTGGTAACACTGGAGCCACTGGCCAGCCTGGACCACGAGGACGAGTCGGTGGTCCAGGGCCAGCAGGACAGGTTGGAGAACCGGGACCAGCTGGACCAACTGGAGAACCTGGAAATGAAGGTTTGTAAATTCTAATTTTAGAATTTTATATTCGATTTTGTAGCAGAAGCAAGCTGAGCTGTGTTAGCAATGACAGAGCCGTTCAGTTATAGTCACGTGACTACGTCCCTCTCAGTGCAATATAGCATTATGTATCACTCAGGGGAGGAGGCTGAGTGTAGTTGTCATGCACCATGTCCAAATGGGTAAAGCAGTTGACATGTCCTCAACCATTACAAGATACGACACTGCACGTCCAGGTTGCGAGTTCAGCGGTAAAAGTACCACTCTAGAAGTAGTCCGAGGTTTTACCAGCTGACAGAGATGACGCTGCTGGATAAAGCGATTAACCCTTTGACGCCCACTGTTGCCATATGGGTACAGCTATAAAGCACCCTGGCCAGACCTGGTTAAGCCGTCATTTGTAATTTTAATATCCGGGCACTCTGACGCTCAGGGCTGAGCGTCAGAGTGCCCGGATGTCAAAAATTACAAATGACGGCTTAACCTGGTCTGGCACAGGATGCTTTATAGCTGTACCCATATGGCAGCAGTGGGCATCAAAGGGTTAAAACTGTTTTGTGTGGGTGTCTAATGATGATGTGCTTGGTGTGCTCTGGTAGGTCGTCAAGGCAACGTCGGTCAACCTGGTGTCAGTGGCCAGCCTGGTACAGTAGGGCGTCCTGGACCGGTAGGAGCACCGGGAAACCAGGGCTTCCAGGGCAATCCTGGTCAACGGGGTCCAGCTGGCGACACTGGTGCCCCTGGTCCAGATGGTCAGCCAGGCCAACAGGGTCCTCAAGGACAGAAAGGTTCTGCGGGCAGTATTGGGCCAGCGGGTCAGCCAGGGTCAGTGGGTCAGGTAGGTGTTGCCGGACGACAAGGAGAACGAGGTGACGCTGGCTCGCCGGGTAGTGTTGGACAACCGGGTAACGTTGGTGCAGTAGGAAGCCAAGGTTTGATATTCACATGCTACGTAATGTTACCAGGAATATATTATATTGGTGGAGAATTTGGTCTGGTTAACGTATTATTCGTGAGACCGTTTGATGACATTGTTGCTGATAAAACTCCTGTCACGTTTGTTTGAGAGAAAAGGAGCGTGGTAGGCCCAATGGCCACGGTGCAGCTGTGCAAGCCTCAAGTCTCTCTGACATTCCGCCCTCACTGCAGCACGATGTCACTCAAAATTTCCTGAATGAAATCCCCCCCCCCATAAATGAAAAAGGCAAACTGGTAAAAATTACAATATGTCCCCGAAAATTGGTGCATGAACATCAAATTCTTTGAGTAACTATGCCAGAAAATCTGGGTAAAATCTAAACCGGAAGTAAATTTAGTATGCTGGCAGCTGCCATGTCGGATTTGGTTTTGGGGCCATATTTTTGCCCGGTATAAGATAATCACACCTCATTTGATTAATTATAGACAGCCATGCCAAAGAAGAGAAAAGATGGTCAAAATGTACTTTGATTAAAATTCAACATGTTTATGCCTGCCAGGATGAGAATATGTAAAACATACAGTAATAACTCTGCCAAGTACCGGGTACCACACAATTTGCACAGAATTTGGTTCATGCATGGTGGCTTCAATATCTTTGAAATATGTGTAAAATGTAACCTGGAAGTAAATTAAATGTGCTGAATGCCGCCATATTGGATGTTTGTACTTAACGATGATAAAACTGATAAGATACTACAATGTAATGTAATGTAATATAAATGAGACATTATTATAGAGTGTTGTAAGCAGCAGAAAGCTACTACAAGGGCACTTTACAAAGTTGGTAGGCTGCTATTCCGTGCTCTAGAACTGCAGCAGTGATATGGTGAGTGATTAGCTTCTGTAGTGATAGACTGTTTGATAACAGAATGGTTCTGTACATACACAAAAGCAACACCATTCTGGTTTGTACTTTAGCAGAAGTGCTTGTTGGTGACTTGTAGGATCGCGTGGACCTCAAGGACCTCAGGGACCCCGAGGTGAGGTGGGTCAGCCTGGTCCAGTCGGACAGCCAGGTCAGCGCGGAGCTGACGGTGATATTGGTAGCCAAGGACCACAAGGACCACGAGGTGATGTCGGTCTGCCTGGAGATGTAGGTGGTCCAGGGCAACCTGGGCCCCAGGGACCTCGTGGAAGTGTGGGTGCACGTGGTGAGCCTGGAGACACTGGAGACCCAGGAAACCCTGGCAGGAATGGACAGCCTGGTAATGATGGACCACAAGGACCAGCGGGTCCTGTGGGTGCTCCAGGTCCGCAAGGATCGGCTGGAGCAGTCGGTCAACCTGGTTTTGTTGGAGCACCAGGTCAGCGTGGACAGCCGGGTCCAGATGGACAACGAGGCAGAACTGGAGATACTGGACAAGCTGGTGACGTCGGAGACACTGGATCTTCTGGTCCGTCAGGATTCCAAGGAGCTAGAGGTGCTGTGGGATTGCCTGGAGACACAGGTGGCGTGGGAGATTCTGGCCCCGTTGGACAAACAGGTACGATTGTGAGGCCCTTATCTGTAAAAAGCCATTATCTCAGCTGTAATAATGGGACCTTATCTGTATAATTATGAAACCTAAACCCTAACCTTAGCCAATTTTTACAGATAAGGGCTTTTATACAGATAAAGGTCTATGATACGATGTGGCCTGATTGGAGAGGAATAATTCCAACAGTCACACGACATGTGGTGACAGTTAAAGCCTTTTATTCTCCTTGGTTGTTAGTCAGATGACAGAGTATGAAATATCGACAAATAAGTCGATGAAATGACAATAATCCTTGCACTCAAGTTGCAGTATTTTTTCTACGATTTGTGCAGTCATTGTATTTTTTAATGGTCACTTGATATTATGGCTGTCATTGACGTATTGCTGTATCTTTAATTGGACACTGTGATACTTGTTTCTTTCATTAAAACTTTTCCAAAGGATCTAAGCAAACGAAAAACGAAAATACCTTATTAATGTCCAGCAGCATAAAAACATTTATAAAATAAAACTAGCATGCAAATGCACAAAATATGACACAGTGGTAGACCGGTAGTCAAGCCTCAATATTTGAGCCTCAAATTATTATCACTCAACACTCCTACATCTCTTACAGAGAAACATTTGGTTAAGCAATGCTATTAAAATTGTGATTCAAACTTGCATTACGACTTCCCATAGGACTAGTTTGGAAACTAAGAAATGTTGTTTTTCTTAAACTCGAGTCAGTCTCAGTGTCGGTTTAAAACCAGACTTTTGTGTTCAGATCAGCTTGTTTTTAAACTTTAATTTAAAACTTCAGTTAAAGCAAACTGAATGTGATTTGTATAGTTGAACATTATCGGTGCTAGCTAGTTTTTGTCGAGATGACGGTTGTCGGAGCTCTGAACAGTATTAGTGAAGAGTTAGTTGACAGTCGGTGTGCAGTCGGTGTTGTGAAAGTCCATTGCTTGTGTCCATGCAGGCATTGTCGGAGGAACTGGTGCCAAAGGTTCACGTGGTACTACTGGAGCAACAGGCATTCAAGGTGCGACAGGCCCGTCAGGAGCTAAGGGTCAGAGAGGTGATCAAGGATCTGTCGGAGATGCTGGACAGCAAGGAATTCCAGGTCGGGCTGGACAGCCTGGATCTCCTGGATCCCAGGGACAGCCCGGATCAAATGGACAGCCGGGAGTTCCAGGATTCACTGGTTTACCAGGACAGCCGGGTCGACAAGGAGCGCAAGGACAGCGTGGTGCACAGGGTTTACCGGGTCCGTCTGGATCACCCGGAACTCCTGGTGAAGCTGGTGATCCAGGCACCAATGGTGCACCTGGTGATGTTGGTCCTTCAGGACAGCCTGGACCTAGAGGTGACCAAGGTGTTCCCGGAGTGGCCGGTCCAGACGGTGCACCAGGTAACAGGGGCAATGATGGCCCTCGAGGCTCTCCTGGTACTCGAGGCTCTCCAGGAGACACTGGTGGGATTGGAGCAAAGGGCGTCGCTGGCGCACCTGGGCCAAGAGGTCAGAAAGGTTCCTCGGGTTCGATTGGTTCCGAAGGTCAACCAGGTGCTGTAGGCCAGGTCGGCTTTACTGGCTCAGTTGGCTTTACTGGCGCTACTGGAGCGCCCGGAACACGCGGAGTTGCTGGAGAGCAAGGTCCCGAAGGACCAACCGGTTTCACAGGGTCTACTGGTCCACAAGGGTTTATTGGCAATCGAGGCCCGAATGGCGACCCTGGTTCACCTGGTCCAGCTGGCAATGTTGGTCGGCCAGGCCAGACAGGTTTAACTGGCCAGCAAGGTTGGACAGGTCCTGTTGGAGTGAAAGGATTTGCTGGAGCACCCGGTGACGTTGGAGCACCTGGCAATCCAGGCCAGCCGGGTGAGTTCTTCTGTTAATGATCCTCCAGACCTGTCTGATTAGTCCGTCTGTTGAGCACTGAGTTGTAACTGACTGTGACAAGAAATCTGTTATAACTGATCTCTCTTTAGTCGGGTGGTTGTGGATCAACAAACGCGACCACAAGTTCACGCCAGGTCTCTCGATCAGATGCCTCTATGAGTTCATTGATTTTCAGACCGGTTACTTTCTGGATGTAGTCCATGTAGTTAGTTCGAGGACGACCTCGTTTTGTACTGCCGTGCGTTGGTTGATATAACACATAGGTTCTTGCATGTGGAGAGTATGTGCCTCAAACTGTGTCCAAGAAAGCGGAGTTGACGATCACATACTGTGTCAATAAGTCCATTCCTGGAGACTGTCGTATTGCACACCTTGTCTAATTGCTTGAGTCCTCCTTATAACAGATACATTAATGAAAATGAAGTTGTCCATGTTGTCCGTTCACTAGCCAGTGTTGGTTGGTTGCTGTAGGCAATGCCGGGCCTGATGGACAGCCCGGTCAGCGCGGTGATCCTGGAGATCAAGGCCAACAAGGAGTCGTTGGTTCTGTCGGTGCCACTGGCGATCGTGGTGACACTGGCCAGGCAGGCCAACGAGGAGAACAAGGTTCACCAGGTCCAACTGGATTCACCGGAGCGCCTGGTCGGGTAGGATCCGCGGGATCTCCTGGTCCACAGGGATTGGCTGGCAGCAAAGGACAGATTGGTACTCCGGGTGGAACAGGACAGCCAGGTGCGCAGGGTCCTCAAGGAGACACTGGACTTGCTGGATTCGCTGGTGGTCCGGGACTGCAAGGCGTCGTTGGATTCACAGGCCAGCCTGGTGACACCGGAGCGTCAGGAAGACCAGGCATTGGAGGCGAACGTGGACAGCAAGGTAAGACGTGACGAGATAGAATCCAATCCACAGGTGTGTATGGTAGTCTATGCAGGGTTAGTGTTATTTGTGATCACTTTTCTAAAAACGTGACTGCTGTGGTGTCAAATTTATAATCACCGTTGGTACAGTAACTTACTGTACCAACAGTGATTATAAATTTGACACCACAGCAGTCACGTTTTTAGACGGAACGATGCTGTAAAACACTGTTTTTAGCTGCATCTTAATTTGGCGATGTTGGACTGTAGAAATTTCGTTGCATTTTAATTTGGCATTTTCTCGGGGTGTATACTTTGCACGTGACTTTAGCCATGCAAACGGGATTGTGCATTGCCGTCCAACTCGAACTAGACTTCTTGTAAGGCAGTAAGAAGACAGTGACCAGTTACATTAACAACTGTCAGGACTAGTATTGCCAACACTACTGTAATCTGCAGCTAGGTTACAATGAAAACAACCACAAAGTGCTACTGTAAATCCAAATTTTCACTGGTATTTAATTTCACGATTTTATGCTACTTGCGAAATTTGTGAAAATTAGATGCACACAAAAAAGTAGTGTTTTACAGTATATGCATAATGCATCCAGTCTAAAATGTAACGTGTGTAATTGTGTATATAACCATGATTCTAGTTGCACAAATTTTGACTGAAGAGCAGCAAACGATGGACGTTAGATTTGATCAGGTGACGTCACATGGTCACGTGACCCTGGTGTGCTGTGCTTGCTACAGGTCCACCCGGACCAACAGGACAGCCAGGTCGACGTGGTGACGACGGCAGTCCTGGCCAGCAGGGAGCTGTTGGTCCAGCGGGTCCTACCGGTCCTCGCGGCTTTGATGGTGGCGTCGGTCCAGCTGGTCAGTTGAATGCAAACTGTGTCACTTAGTAATTAAGCAAGTAAGTAAACGGTGACTAATGTTTATTTATAACACATGACGAACACACATCACGGATGGAAAAACTGCGTCAGTTTAATTCTATGGATGGATGGATGGTTGAGGTTTAGCGGCATTTTTAGCACGCAAATATCGGCTTTATCATGCCTAGAATAGTTTAAAGTTTATCATAAGGCCGGTGGTGGGTACGAAATAAATTATTCGTTTAGGATAAGTATTATGCAATAGATACTTTGAGATTAGAAGCTGAATAGAAATTCTGCCGCATGATATCAAAATGTACGCAATTGATCAGTAATATATGTTCTACAGTTAAGAAAGAATTACAAGGTATAAATACTGGGGGATCTTCATCCGTTTAGAGGTAAGAGTGGCTTAGATATGTATGACCTATACTGAGATTATTAATGATTAATGATTAATTACTAATCATTTGTTTAATCATCTGATTGATGTTGCTGCTGATGGTTCATCGGCTGCAGCTGACCTCAATCAGCTGGTTCTCAGAGTTAGTTTGTTTACTCTGTTCATTAATTTGCAGTATAACACTAAACATTATCGTTAGCAGTTAGTTTCATTCGAAAGTTCCTATACTTGCTATATAAAACTCAGCCATTCTTTTATTACTGTTTTCAGCTAGAATGACATGAAGCTGCCTGACCATGACACGTTGACTTTTTATGTGACAAGTGTGTTAATGCCTGGCTCAAATTTCATCTGGGTCATGCCATATGACTGCCGTGAACCAGTCACAGTTGTGTTTATTAGGTCGGTTCACAGGTCGGACCACAGATTAGCTGTGGTCATCTAATCTGTGTTGATGCAGTCAGAGTTGATCGGTGGTCAGCTGGCTAGTTGCTATGGAACTGGCCGTCAGTCGTCACTTAATTATGCAGTGTTTTTGTTTTCATCCATAACTTCATCAAGCCAAATATAGATTGTAACAGCTTTTATTCATCATGGCACTGCTTCACCAAAAGCCCACACGACGTTTGTCAATATGCCAAGAGAACCCTGGCTCGACTGCTTGTGCTACCAATGGCTGGAAATTCGTGTTGAATTATTATGTGTGTTAAATGGGAGGCAGTTCCTATTCCGACATGCCATTATCATTGACAGAATTCTATGCATAATGTTAAAGTCCAACTTAGCATAGCATAGCGCTCCATGTGGCGAGATTATTATCAGCGTTATACGCCAAACGAGC
>Ga0056114_1001822_pt1 | contig 10203 bp, 8 predicted proteins | sample WorMetHERISLAND1_FD_77005 | JGI IMG/M metagenome (GOLD analysis project Ga0056114, IMG submission 77005) | Marine gutless worms symbiont microbial communities from Max Planck institute for Marine Microbiology, Germany - Olavius loisae HERON... ... | reverse complement strand
TTTTTGGCTGTAGAAAATTTTGCCCGAGGGTGGCAGAGTTTGGGGACTCAGAATGGCAAACTACATGTAAAAAGCTATCATATGATGTAAAAATCAGCTTGTACCCAATTTGTTCCGGGTTCATCAACTCTGCCCCCGGACTAAGTGTCCGCCTTTGGCTTTAATGCATGCACGAAGACGTAAGTAAGTAAGTAAGAGTATTTAACGTAGATAAATTTAGCACCGTTTCACATAGCATTATCTCGGGCTTAACCATGCCAAGTTGTGGCCACAAATGTGGCCTAGCAACATAGATATTCCACTTTTTGTAGGGGTTCCCGTAATTATGAATCACCGTGTATAATTGCAAACTGCTTTGTCGCCACAGGTATGATTTTTGGCGAGTGTAAATCGCTTCTACGCTACTAATCAGTAGATGATGGCGAGCGTGTCTGTCGAAGCAGCCGCTGTAACACAGCCGACAATAATTACTATTATCAAGACAGAATGCATGCGCGCTTCAATCGGCTCTATTGCTATTTATCCGTTTGGCGTTCGGCAGTGCAGATGCTTTGTTCGTCGAACTGCTATCAATTATCACGCCGCATCATCTCGATGCGTGCCTAACTGGCTGCTGCTGCTGCTGCTGCGTGGAGGTAGCTGGCAATGGGATGAGCTGCCGGCGTGTCACTGCTACTAATTGGATAACAAGATGCACGCACGCACGCGCGCACACACGCACACCTTTTGATGACGTCACCACATCCCGCAGTGACGTCATCGTTTTAGTTCACTGCGAAACATCTATCACAAATTGTTTGCGCATAAAAGAAGTGCATCGCGGCCGGACGCGAGTGAATTACAGTTGTAATATTTTTCAAATAATTATCTGTTAATATATCATTAACGCACCTGTAAACTGCTCACAGTGGCATCACTTTCCGACGGTCATATACAGAGAGACATAATGCGACCTTGTGGAGTGCACTGAGGTAAACCTTACGATAAATAGCAAAATTTAAAAAAAACATAACCGCATATTGCTCGCTTTTGTTAATTATATTAATTTTGTAGTAAGTATTGCGCGGATTGTCTTGTCTGTTTTTGATTAGCCTATATTTCGCATAATGTTTAGGATCGTGTGAATTATTTATGCATCGTTTTTATTGTATAAATATCGTCTGTTTTGTTGATTTTCGTTACATGTATCTGACTCTGCATCGCTGCAGACTGTGCGAGCTGTTATGACAAGATTTCGGTAATCACTGCGATTGCAGAGACAGACAGGTGAGATGTGTCTGTGATTGGCACTACAGGTGTGGTTCCAGAACAGAAGGGCCAAGTGGCGTAAGACGGAGAAGACGTGGGGCAAGTCGAGCATCATGGCTGAGTACGGGTTGTACGGCGCCATGGTACGGCACTCGTTACCACTTCCAGACAGCATCGTTAAGTCAGCTCACAACGGTGTTGAAGAGTCATTGGCTCCGTGGCTTCTCAGTAAGTTTCACGTCATGAATACACTGTGACTTGATGCTCACCCGCTGTGTGCTGAACGCATTCTGTTGTCCAGTTATTTGTCAGCCCGTACACACGCCGCTATACATTTTCTTGAGATGACAACTCTAGAGCGGCCGGAGTGAAGTCGACCAAAGTTTGCATAGTGGACCACACAGGTAAGCTGAATAAATTATAACTAAAAAATGTCAAAGGTCATAGTTATGTGACAGGTAAAGTTTTCAGGTTTTAGATAACCGTTGGATGCATTTTATCGGGAATTTACACACAAACCACACGCAGTGGCACATTCTTCTAATTTCTTTTATAACTGAAGGTCCATTAAAGAAGATTATAGTTTCATAAGCGGAGATGCATTAGTTCTAGCTGCTGTCGCCATGTCAAGAGAGTGACCACGCACGTCGTCTAGTCGCGTGACGCCGTGTGACGTGAGCAGGTATGCACAAGAAGTCGATCGAGGCGTCGCAGAAGCTGAAGGAAGAAGAAGAGCGAGAATCGTGCGACGACAGTATCGTCAACAGACTCATCGGCGAAGTGGATATGTACCAGAGACCGTTGAGTCACGGCAGCGACGAGGACAGGCGCAAGGAAAGCATCAAACTTCTGAGAGCCAAGGCGCAGAGCTACAGCGCTCGCATGCTCCACGGCCTGCAGGATACCGACTCGCTAGTGACGTCACTGAGTGATTTCTCGTCCAGTGGTTTCCAGTCTCCCTGCGTTACCATGGTGACGACAGGATGCTGAGTTTGACGTTTGACTTAAACCTTTAACGTCTACTGTTGCCGTATGTGTACAGCTACAAAGCATCCTGGGCCAGACCGGTTTAATCCGTCTTTTGTAATTTTTGACATGCGGACACTCTGACGCTCAGCCCTGAGCGTCAGAGTGTCTGGATGTCATAAATTACAAATGACGACTGAACCCGGTCTGGCACAGGATGCTTTATAGCCGTACCCATATGGCAACAGTGGGCATCACGGGTTAATCTGTAATACATGCCAGTTATCTGCCACTGCTGTGTAACTTGCATAATCCTGTAATTAACAAGTGACTAGTTGCCAGAAAGTGGGCCTGTAGTTATTTGACGTTCTTTTAGATAGATTTAGGCTATTCAGGCTGTTAAATTAACTGCATGATTTACGTCACACGGAATTGAACTATGTTGCACTAAGTTGTGCGGAATCATTTATAATCATAGTCATAATAGTTGACGTATGGCCTATGAATGTCGGTTTGTGACGTGACTCAGAGTTTTAAACTGCGAATATCCACAAAGCGCAATTTTAACTTATTTGAAGTTGATTGTCGTGTTAAATGTTTCTTAATTCTTATCAATAAATTCACGCATATAAGCATGTAAAGTTAACTAGGCCTATAAATATGGTGTTGCTCCTATGGCATGGACCAAAGAGGCATTCTTTTCTTCGTGGAAGTGCTAATGTTCCTGCTTTCCATCTGGCGTTATATCGCACGTCGGATGAACAGACGGACCGGCGATAGCATTTACGATAAGATACGATAGAAGAGTTTAACGTAAACTGAAAAGCTGAGTGTGATCAGCTTAATCTAGCACACGAAACTAAAACAAACAAACGCCAGTGCCTAATTAGTTCAGTACAGGTTCAAGATCCGTGAAGGCAGTGCGGAAGGGCGCGCTGGGAGCGCGCTATGTAGCCTATGCCGCAGTCCAGTCGCGCGCTGAAAATTTAGCCGCAGCCAGCTGCTAGAGCAGAACAGTGCCTCTGTCACAAACCGTACTTAGGGAACAAATACTGTTGTTGACATTGCCAGTGAAATCTCCACTTCTGATCCTGAAGATGAATTTTTCACTTCCGACCAACTGCTATTACCATTACTGCAGACTGAGTGCTCATGTCGTATTATGACAGTGATGTCAGCGAACTGAAAGCAGCATTTCACGGACTGAATACGGCACTTATTGCAGCTATAATGCGGCCTGCAGACGGTTATTTAGCATCGCTCATCGCTGGACGTGTGTTTGCTCCAAACCGTTACACAAGGAACATTTTAACCGGGGCGTTTCTAGCTGCAGCAGATTGGGGTGGCCAGCGGGGTGACCAGATCTGTATTTGGGGGAGGGGGTGCAACTTGCAAGAATTCTGGATGACATAATACATGATTGAGTGAATGGAGTAATTTTACACCTGCTATGCAATGCCACGCTGTAAATACAGGTATTATGTAACCTTGCTACCTTGCAACCAGTTTCATTGGAGGCACAGGGGGGCCACAGCTCTCACAGGGCCCTGGCCACCCCTTAGAACTGCCTCTGTTTTTAATAATAGTTGTGTTGTTGCTGCGCTTGAACAAATCAACAGCGCTGTGACATGACTGTGGGTGTAAGACTGATAATTCAATGTTTACTTTCATTTGTTCACAGAGTACTTCTCACAAGTAACTAAAAGTATTTTGCTTTTTTTACTTTAAGTATTCTGTAAAAGTAAGAACCTCGATCTGAAGCCACGCTGCTGCAATTTGACGAATATTTCACTGCAACATCGCGCGTTATTTGCGCTCTGCGTTAAGGCGCTTCCAGTGAATTAGGTTTCTGTGGTGCAAGAAGCTGATTTGCGGCGACAGCTAATCTTGAGTCCATAGCGTGACTTAGGCAGACCGTCGTCCGCCGCTGATAAGCCATTTCCGAGCAAATCTCATAATGCGCTGAGCGAACGAGTCGACACGAAACGTAGAATGAATTGGCAATTCGGCGCTAATAAACCGGTGTCCGGTCCAACTAACTACCGGGAAGGCGGGAACCACTCATGCCAGTGTCCGACACCATTAGCTGAAGTACATAGACGCCTTGTGAATCGCATAATACCTGGACAATTGCAAATCTGGTTATTTATTGAGCATTCAGTCCATTCGAAACAGTACACACAAGAAGCCAAGCTGTCGCTAGGATAGCCGATAGTACTGCCTCACAGCACCTTTCGGGGGTCACGTGACGTCATCGGTCACGTGACCATCGTCATCGGTCACGTGACCATTCGATAGCCCATATGCCATTTCCTATTGGTGGTCCTTTGAAACCAAGCCTCTATCTCTAACGGTTTCCGAGATATTCATCGTCAAATGTAACGCAATGGTTGACATGACCTTGATACGACCTCTAAACAAAGGTCAAGGTCATTCATTTTGGTACCAGTCGATTTCTCATATACGACTTCCTATAGGCTGTCAATAGTAACTTTTACACTAGGACGCACCGTTTAGCCACAATACATAACGTCACAGACGACATACAGACAGACGATGACGACGGACGCAACACTATAGCAAGCGCGATCGTTAGTACGGTCGGCTAACTAGAAGTCTGTAGTGATTAAGCATGCGGATCAACACAAGCCTGCCAATGCTGTTATGTTAAAATTGTTGCTGAGTGACTCTATCATTTTCATCGTAGAACGAAACAAGCATGCAACTGTGTGTTAACTGTTCAACGCACGTTGTCATTAATTTACAAGAAATATTTTAGATTGTGACTAATCTAATTACTCCTGGCACATTATTCACTCCCATATTCCTGCAAAGCTCCTGTCTATATAAAGAAAGTGGCTCGGATAACCAATTCTAGAGACATATTCATTCGTCGATCGTCAATATATACTTATTTGCAACTTACACTGACCTTTTCGCTACCTTAGGAAAAATGAGTCGCGTACAGCTCAGTTTCTGCCTCTCTAAGAATTTAATTTTTTATTTATAAGCTGCTATGCTTACCCCATTTAAAACACTCGGTTTAGAGTTCAGAATACGCTCTACTTGGGTAACTTTATATATAGACAGCAGTTTACAAAATCTATTCGTCCGCCAATTTCCAAATACAGTTTCGCTCAAGTTGAAGTCACTGTAACCGCAGATATTGCAAGAATAAGATCTCCTTTGAATTCATCTATTGCATGCCTCTTCACGGCAAGATATCGCAAAGAAACTGACAGAAACTGCACACATCGCTTAAACTGAGCCGTATTAGAACGATAAATGTCGCAACCCACTAGGCGAACTAGTTGGAAACTAGTTCGCAACTAGTTCGTAACCCGGGTTTCCAGCTTCCAACAGTCGCCTATGTGGGTTGCGGCCTTAAGGCGACCTAAGTTATGTCTACTGTTTTGTTACACTTAAACATTGTTCGCAGTCATTTGATGTCACGTACAGTAGATCTTAAAGTGCACAAACACGAAATTGCATATGTCTAGCAAACGGTGCAAGAGAGGCCTATAGTTACAATAAAAGACTATACAATTCAATCGTGTGTGCTCTGTCTGAGATTTCCAATGGCCTTGGGCGACCTAATTTGAAAATCAGTTCAGCTGTATGAAATCTTTCTGAATCCAATGTAATGGAGAATATGACATCTTTTTGCTGCAATGTTATTATCGATGTAGTGGATCATAATTATTTGAATCATCGCAACAGAACAGAAGTGAAGAACTATCGAAGGTCATATGGCAGTCGCATACGAAATGATACATCGGAAACATACCAAATCAAATCACATCACATAGAAGTTTGTAGTGCCACTACTACTGTCAGAGCGCAAATGCATTACATTGTCATCTATGAAAGAGCAGAGAAATAAAAAAAATCTGTCAAACACAGTTTGTTTTTTGAAAGTTGCAGTGGAGGTTTCGTCTCGAGTGTCGGCGGCGAGAGCGTTCCAGCACGTATACCACACAGATGGACCAATGGACCAGAGAATGAAAAGGCTCTCTCTCTCTCTCTCTCTCTCCGAACTTTGTACGAAGACGTGGTATCTCGTAAACAGAACTCTCGGTAGATCGCAAACGTCGCGTATAGATCTAGCTGGTCGAAAACTGTTTAGCTATGTCAGCCAGATACTTAGGTGTGAGAGTAAAGACGGTATCAAATACTACAGCGCCATTTTCAATGACCTCAAATGACCTTTGAAGGTCATCGTAGCTGTTGAAAGCCTCCCGGTGGGCAAAGTTAGGATTAATATCTCATGCGACTATTAGAAGCATCTTGCCTAATGTTACACTATATTCCCATCAATGTTTAAGGACTTAGGTTATAGTTGACGTTGTATGTATAGCTGTGAATTTGGCATCAATCTGCATGAAACACACACATACGCCCGGCTATATAGTAGGTACTAATTAATAACCAGCACATAACAACTAGAGGCTGCATTACAGAAACACTGCAGTATAGAACGCAATGAAGCGCAAGCATCGCGCGTTTTCTCCGCAATGGCTGATCTTCTTGCCAGGGATGTTAAGATCTCGAGACCAATGTTGTCTCGACACTTTTTTTGGTCTCGGTCTCGGTCTTATTGTAATCGGTCTTGGTCTCGATCTCGGTCTCGTGAAGTTCTGGTCTCGGTCTCATGTGAGCTGGTCTCGTGATCTCTAATCGATCATTGGGTGCTAAATCCTAAGCATGTAACTTAACCAACATGCTAAAATTCGTACTTGTTACTTACTTACTTACTTACTTACTTACTTACTTACTGAATTTACTTTGTTTCGCCAGCATGTTATTCTTTTATACATTTGACTACGATGGTCTCGATCTCGGTCTCGTTAGTTTCAGTCTCGGTCTCGCAGGACTTAGATGGTCTCGGTATTGGTCTGGCTCTCGGTCTCACTGTCTTATGGTCTCATTAACATGCTTCCTGCACACAGAGTCCCGGTGGTGAGCAGGTCACATGCATGCAACATTGGCGTGGAGGCTGGAGCAGTGGAGGTTTTGCTAACAGCCTTAACATGCTTCCCAACACGTCATTCGTGACTGGGTCTGGCGAATTTTAAGGCCAAGAGTCTTTGCACTGCAGTATAGGCCTACTCTGGATCTGAAGCCACGCTGCTGATATCTGCGTGACTACGTCACATTTAAATTCTGTAAACGTTTGACACAATCAGCATATATTTAGCATAAAGTAGGCATATTGTTAAAAACCAACCGAGTCACATAGGAGAAGTCTGCTGCATTTCTCTCGTACGCATGTCGGGGAGACTGCCTCACGTGTTCTACATATGCGTGGCACCTGCTGAGCGCATTGTCAACAAACATAGACAACACTTTCTTATTCCGTCGTTTGCTAAGACAACATTCAAGCCGCGGCTGCTGCGAACTATTCGCTAGAGGGCGTATCTGCGAGATGACTGTTACATGTCTGGCTACTCGAGTTATTCACATGCACTCGCTGTAAAACACATCTCTCTTGAGGTTTCATGTTTATACAACGAACTTTTTACGCACCAGCAACTTCCACATGCTACAGTAACTCCGTAACTCACTGTTGAAACTAAGGTTGCAAGGATGACAGCAATAGTGGCGTAGCCTATAGCCTATACTTAAGGCCGATACACACGTAGCCGTGCGCACGGCTAGTGCGTATAGGCCTTTAGGCTTCGGACTAGTTCGAAGATAAGTAAGTTGCAATTCATCATCATCATCATCATTTCATTCTCACACAAGCATAGAAAATGTACAATTTCTGTCAGTGTTACATACTGGAATGTTAACATTATTTTAAACAAAAATCAACTATTTTGTAAAACTATTTTGAAGAGATTTTCGCCATGTCTGACGATCAGTTATTTTCGAAGATAAACAGCAACAATCTGCACATTCTACAACAATTTATGCCTGATCGTCCAAGTTTAAATTATGAGCGAGACCTCATAATAAGACATTAATAGCCAAAACAACCCAACTTAATGACCAGGACTTCATCATTAGAAGACAGTATCTATAAAGACTTATATTGACTGCATTTTAATATATATTGATTGCTCTATCTGTTTTACTGTTGTACACATGGTTGCGTTTGTCAACTTGATATTAAAGGAAATGATGAATGAATGAATGAAGACTGAAACATATGAAAAGCAGACAAGATACCAATTTTGCTGATCTAAGATCATTGTGACATTGTGAAAGACGTACATAGCCTGACATATAATACGATAAACTGCTGCTAGCCTATATGCAAATTAGGGACCTAGCTGCGAAGCTTCGTGATTCGATTCGATTTCGAATCGTACGTCCGATTCGATATTCGATTCGTATTGATTGTCCGATTCGAAATTTTCGAATCGTCCGCGTTGTCAATCGTCATTCGTAAAGAAACGATTGGTGGTTGTTAAATTTGCATTTAAAGTCGACTTTAGGGAGTAAAATAAGCGTACAACAGCATTGTTTGACGCGTTTTATGACTGAATTGAAATAAACAAGTACTCAGTTTGAAGTTCCGTAGTCCGTACATCACTCTCGTTCGTCACAAATACAAAATACCGATGGATTAAATACAACACGCACGTTCAGAATGCTAGTCGTCACTCGTCAACATATTATAGGCCTGTAACAGGCTGTACGGTACGCCTGCAGTCCGTTAGGCTGTGTTACGGCTTGCGTGGTATGCAGCCGATTCGATTCGAGATTCGATTCGAACGAAAAAAAAACGATTCGCAGGTCCCTAATGCAAATGACATTTTGCAGTATTTACAGCAAAATAACATATCTCAGAAACTGTAAAAAAGGAGACAAATATCTAAAATAGCATAAACCTAGAGTAGACCTACTATACATTGTACTTTTAATAATAGCACAGTGAGCTATTATGCTTCTTGATAAAATCGAAAAAGTTGTCATGCAAACTAAATTAAAAGTTAAACAGTTAAAGTTAAAGCCGTTTGTAGCCCAAACGTTGTAGCTCGGCATAACAGCTAACATGGTACCGCGTCAAGCAGTGATAACATGCAGACTAACGTGCCTGTGGAAAATCGATTTCATTTTCAGCTCAGATTACTGTTCTGGTGCATGGTTAGAGTTGTTTTACAGCAGAGCGCGGTATTGCTAAGGCAAGTCGTCTGTCCGTCTGTAACGTTGAGGTATAGTGGTCATATAGGTTGGAATACTTCGAAAATAATTTATCAGACGGTTGGTTAGCCTGGGCTTTCTTCTCTCTGCAAACCCAAACATCACGCATCTACTCCAAAGGGAATACCCCCGAAATTTTGGTCGTAATATAGGAGTGGGTACGGGAGAAAAGTGGCTTTCGGAGTACAAAAGCTCTAATATCTCTGAAACGGGGCAGAATAGGACCAAGGTTAGGCCTACTGCTGAGGACCAATAGGAAGTCCCATACGCTCTTTCGATTGCTGCCAAAATTAACGACCTTGGATGACCTTGACAGGTCATTATGCACTCTGGTTCAAAACATGCGCCATCGTGCTGAAAAAATTAGGCCTATGTTCAACCTCATGTCAGTTAAGCCAGTGCTATAACGGCCTTGACCTTTCCGAACTTGAAGCAAATAACAATCGATTGAATCGAAGAGTAGGCCTAAGAGTCATTGGGTGCAGGAAAAAACACGCTGCATCGCGCGGTTTCCTTGCGACATCAGCACGGCTCTTGTTAAGACTATAACCACCAGTACAGTCTTCGCCGTTCACACGTCTAATTGATCGTGAAAATAGGTCTAATCGGATCGCAATATGCAATGTATAGCAATGTATCGAAATGCGTTCACCAGTGGGCGCCACAGCACGAGGTTGAATATGCCTACACCGTGTCCGGAAAAAACGGCCCCCCTAAACCTGTCCGAATAACTTTATGAATAGAGAATGATAGCCATTATTTTTTTGTATCATGAAAAGCCATCTATTTGCAATGTTTGTGTGAAATTTCACGACAACCAGTCTGTCCATTGCTGAGATA
>Ga0056114_1001821_pt1 | contig 10203 bp, 5 predicted proteins | sample WorMetHERISLAND1_FD_77005 | JGI IMG/M metagenome (GOLD analysis project Ga0056114, IMG submission 77005) | Marine gutless worms symbiont microbial communities from Max Planck institute for Marine Microbiology, Germany - Olavius loisae HERON... ... | reverse complement strand
TCAGCCCATCTCGCCCCCTAGCGGCCCCTGCAATGCGCCCTGATTCTCTTCCGAGACTTTGGCGCTATATAAATCTCTTACTTACTGACTTCTTCTTGCTAACACTGCACTTCAAGAAATAGTTACAGATGCAAAGTAATCACAATTTTTATAAAGACAGGTCCACGTCTTTAACGCAACAGCATCAACACTGCTATAATTGACCTGATCAAGAGACACATCAAAGGCAGAATGAATTGATTGATTGAGCAGGGTTTAACGTCTCCACCAACACAGTATAGGTTATCTGGAAGACAGTTTTACAGGTCAAAAGACCCAACCAACAGTATCAGTTCAATGGTGAGTTTTGTTACATCAAAACAAATGACTGAAATGCATACTCTGTCCAACTGTTTTTGAAGTTCATTTACAACTGCGTTGTTGCCAGGAACACGGTAGATTCCCTCATTAGTCAGACCACGGTCCTCAATGATACCAATGCACACTTCCACCAGCAGAGGAACGTCCTTCAAGTTCAACCGTATACAAACAAATACAAGGACCTGCAGGCTATCATCCATGTCATAATGAGTGACATCACCGGCAGAGACACCACAGCAAGTATGAATAACAATAACAGTGTCAACAAGAAGAAAACCAGCAAAGTGAAATGATGTAAAACTTTTCGCAAAAACTGTCACACTGCTTGAATGATTGGCTAAAATACAGGGTGCTTCGTTGAAAAATTCTCATATGCTTACTGGCTTGGACCTGCATGCATAAAGGCGGGAGCTATTCTGAAGCACTGAAGTAATTCTGTCCAGAAACTGTTCCTAACATTATCAATGACTCAAACTGGTTTTAGCCGACCGTACTAACGGTCGCACTATTGGTACACTGTTGCGTCCGTCTGTCTTCATCGTCGTCTGTGACGTTATGTATTGTGGCTAACAGGTGCGTCCTAGAGCAAAAGTTACTATTGAGAGCCTATAGGTAGTCGTATATGAGAAACTGATTGGTACCAAAATGAATGACCTTGACCTTTGTTTAGAGGTTGTATCAAGGTCACGTCAACCGTTGCGTTACATTTGACGTTGAATATCTCGGAAACCATTAGAGATAGAGGCTTGGTTCCAAAAGACCACCAACAGGAAATGGCATATGGGCTATCGAATGGTCACGTGACCGGTGACGTCACGTGACCTTGAAAGGTCAAACTCGTGACCCCAATAGGTTTAGAGTGCAATATCTCGAAAACTATTTGAGCTAGAGGCTTCAAATTTGGTGTGCAGCTTTGCATGGAGAATGCCGAGCGGGAGCATAAATAATTTACCTGAAAGTGGGCGTGGCCTATGTCATGTGACCCCTACAATTTTTGGCATACGATCGAACATATCTCCAAAACTACTTAAGCCAGAGACTTCAAATTTGATACACAGCTAGCTTGGTATAAGGAATTCCGAGTTGGCGCAAAAATAATTTTCAATAAAAGTGGACATGGCTTAGGTCACGTGGCCCATACAATTTCAACTGATTTCTTCAGCGACAGCGGCCAAAACAACGCGATGTTAACGCGAATGGTGGTGCAATATGGCAGTCACTACACACTAGCAATATGTCGATGAGATGTGACTGCATGGAGTTTCATGGGCGCACAATGTGCTATTTAGCAACAATCGCTAATTACTTGAGTCTGCTGTGTAGCAGTACGGTCGGCTATCCTAGCGACAGCTTGGCTTCTTGTAACAAAAACAACAGAAACGATAATTACGCATGCGGCAACGTGTTCAATAACCTGATGCAGTGACGACATGACGCATGTGTGAAGTGGAATTCCAAATGTCTTCGGTGCCTTTGGCACGTGTGGAACAGTCTCGGTGTTGGTCAAAACACCAGCGGCACCTTGACGCACTAGAGCAGCCACTCTCCCTTTAAATGACCGCCGCTCCTTTGTGCGCTGGAATGACGGATCTTTGTGGCAAACACACCATCAAGGACACCAATGTTAACATGTCGACATGAGTGTGTCAACCATGGTAAAGTTCTTCTAATGTACACGAGTGACATATTAACGACTTATAGTTATCTCAGAAAGTTAAACCAAGACAAAGTTTATTAGCAGTATGGTTAAGTGCATGCCTCAATTAGACATCATCGTGGAGACAATCTCTTGACTTGTGCAAATTAGGGCTGTAACGGATTTAGTTTTTTCCAATCCGGCCGGAGCCGAATTATGCCGGATTTGGAATGACAAATCCAGACGGAGCCGGATTTTCAAACTGACTAATTTTACTAATTTAATGTGTAAAACATTATGAACGTATGAGTGATTTGAGTTTTTGATTATTTTTTTGTGCAGCAGTTATGGCTACATCATTACATGCACTCATGCAGTAATTTACGTCACAGCAATGTAAGTAGTACGTACTATACATAAGCAAGAAATATATAAATAATCAAATCCGGCAAAACTATCCGGCTCTGGTGGGATTTTTGCCAGAGCCGGATTTCTGCCGGATTTGCAAAAAGTGCCGGACTCCAGCCACAGCTGGAGCCGAAATCCGGTACAGCCCCAGTGCAAATGCAACTAAACTACCAAACAACAGCATACATCCTGGTTAACCATCACAACGACTTACACATTATACACATTATCTCACCATGAGTGTCTTCGGGCGGCTTCTTTTGCTTGCTAGACAGTGATATGTGAGACCCAGTCAACTTTGTGGCTAGAGACCAGGCACTGAGAGACTTCTTGGACTTGTGTGATGAAACCATGTCACCGTAATCTGATGCTAATAATCTATGCATCATCGACCCATACACTGTAGTCTCTAGCGCAGTTGCTGTCGATTTCTACAAAAACAATTAAAAACTGCATTTCTCATCAACAAATCCAAACAGAATTTTAATCAGCAACTGGCATTATCACAGTAAATCTATAACACAATATACGCAGTCTGCCTTCAGATTGTTTCTGTTCTGTACAGAATGACAAGAAGCCAAGCTGTCGCTAGGATAGCCGACCGTACTGCCTCACAGCACCCTCGGGGGTCACGTGACGTCATCAGTCACGTGACCATCTGATAGCCCATATGCCGTTTCCTATTGGTGGTCCTTTAGAACCAAGCCTCTATCTCTATCTCTAACGGTTTCCGAGATATTGAACGTCGAATGTAACGCAATGGTTGACGTGACCTTGATACGACCTCTAAACATAGGTCAAGGTCATTCATTTTGGTACCAATCGATTTCTCATATACGACTTCCTATAGGCTCTCGATAGTAACTTTTGCTCTAGGATGCACCGTTTAGCCACAATACATCACGTTACAGACAGACGACAGACGGATGCAACAGTGTAATAGTGCGACCGTTAGTACCGTCGGCTAAAAATCAAACATACAAGGATGCAACTTAAGACCATTCAACATTTCACACGATTAACTCGGATTCGGTACTTCTGATATTTTCTGCTATTTAATAAATCTACGTAATAAAAAAATATCATTCACTGCTTGCAAAATTGTGCATGCATTTACTTTATTCATTATAACATTCCATATTCCAAACTGATTCAAAAGTACTACACTTAACACAATACATAGAGATGATGATGACGAGTCATTGAAGTCAATATTCACCCACTCTTACAGCTGTTTAACAGTCACGAGCGTGCTTATGGTAGGCGCTGTTGAACAATTCAGTTATAAGCTCACGACGAAATGAGGATGGAAGTTATGTGGCAGAGAGTTCCACATGGATGGTCCTACAACAGTGAAACGGTAAGGACTGTGGCAGATTGTCCTAGTAACTGAAACAACCAGATCGCCGTCAACAGCCGAGCAAAGATATTGACGAAAAGGGTTGTCAGTGACCGGCTGACACATAGTCGACAGATAACTGGGTGCCAGAATGTGCAGACAGTTGAACACGACCACAATAGCACGCTGTATACTTTGACAGCTGTATCGATCAACAAGCAAAGACTTTCAATAAAGAAACCTTTTCACCAAAGAATGCGTTGAGCTTCTGCACCAATCCATGGTCCACCGCTGCTGCAGCATTTCTATGCCACCAAACAAGCACACAATCCATTAGTCCTGTATGTCATCATAAATGTTTACTGTGCACATACAAACATAACTTGAAGAACAGGTATACCGACACTGTAAAACTCACACATTTATCTGCCCTTAAATTAAATTCATCGATTTCACATCTAAATTTTTTGTACCCCTTGTATTCTTACTTTGCAGCGGCTCAGTGATGTATCAACCAGAAATGTTCTTGAAATGCTAACGCAGAATAACGTGTCATATCGGTACTTACACCCTCTAGTTTTGCATTTTTGTTTACACAAATGGCATATGTAGACTCTAGTTACGAGGAATTAATTGCTCAGTTTTTAAATAAATTTCTGGAGAATTAACAGTGAAAGAGCTACCTACATTAGTTTTACAATGTCTCAATAAAAACACAAGCAAAATTATTTTTCTTATAACTACGTCAAACTTCCACCAAATCTGACAATTTGGGGGTAAAAAAGACGGCAAACAGTCTAAAATTATGAGACCTATGATGCCAAACTAATTTTCTGCCGTGTATGTCCAGTTTTTCGTGGACTTGCCCAGGTGCATTCATTTTCCATCTTATTTAATTCATATCAATTAACACGGTAATGCATTGATGCATTACCGTATTAAACGCAGATGTTCCAAATGTTACATAATGCTGTAAGCCTACTTATTAGTATCAGATTGCTCCCATTTGCACCATCAATTCGACATGATTTAATTATTTTGTGGTTTAAATGTTAAACCGCTTAAATATTCTCCACTGAAAGTACACAACAGCTGATAAATTTTTGTCTGCATTTTCGTCAAAATGGCTTTTCAAAGGAGGATAAGATTTTGATCAAAAATTTACGACAGCTGAAAGGTTACACTGCTATACCCATTTTCTTACAGTATTCAGAACCAAAAACTGAAGAGCACAAATTCTGAAATTCTTTTCAAAGTTTGAAATGAACTGTTACACACTTATAATTCTGCTAAATAAACTATATTTCGGTTTATTGTGTGCTAATTACGTCGTTTGAAAGTTTACTGGAAACTTATAATTACAGCGTTATGTAACAATTTGGAATATCAGCGTTTAACACGGTAATGCATTGACGTGAGTTAGGTGAGGTGGAAAATGAGTGCACCTCATATAATTTTAGACTGTTTGCCATCTTTGAGCCAAAAATTATCAGATTTGGTGGAAGTTTGACATAGTTATAACAAAAATAATTTTGCTTGTTTTTTATTGAGACACGGTGTAAATCTGAGCACATCTCTGTCAACTAACTCTAACTGGCTGATAAAATTTGTACCTTACCTTACCTTACCTTTGGGGTGGATGCCACCCGTAGGTGGGCCCATTGTGCATCCCCGTTAAGCCAGTAGTCTAAAGGTTCTCCCAGAAGCTTTAGTAGCTTCAGGAGTAAAGAACAGCGTATGATACATAGACCAATGTAGTTCATAGGGTAGAGACCTATTAAAATAGGCCTAGTGAGTAAAATTACACAAACAACCCTATAGGGTTAAAACACCTCTCAAGAGTTTCACACCCTTATAGTAATTTATAATAGAAGAAAAACTAAAAAAATAACTCCAAATTGCCATAAGGTCTTCTTAGAAGTACTAATTTGTACCATGACAAATGGAAATATTGACATGATGTATCAATTAAGCAATAAATAATAAATACATCATTAAAGTTTTTGCTGAAGACAGTATTTTTGTACTGGTTTGCAATTATTGCAAACATATCACAACACATCAGATTGCAGGAGCATACAAACAGGTCCAGTCTAACAGGTCCAGTAGACTGGACCAACAGTTTCAAAAAATGCAGGTATTTTTAAACTTCCAAGAACTCATATAAACCAATCCAATACTTTCCTTACCATTTAAGTCACACAGCAGCTGCATGAACATGTCACAAAGAAAATTTAAACCAGTAATTAAACTGAAAAACTAAACACAACAACAGTTTCAACAGAAAATATTTTAAACTTCTGCAAAAATGAACCAAAATGTAGTGATACTACCCTCTCTCCCAAAGCTGTCCCCAGTTGGGAGTGGACAGCCCTTCCTCACATTTCAACCCAGTTGTAGTCTTTGTCCACTCAATTCTCTCCAAATGAAAGATGTGTTGAATCAATAAAAAATTACATCCTATGCATCTGTAATTCTGTAGACAGTTTCATTTTCATTTAGTTTTAATAAAATAACAGACAAAATGCTGTTTACACAATGAATAAGAGCTAAAAAATGAAATTGTCAATAAAGAGTATCACAATACAGTACTGAAGAAGTCAATCAGATGTCAATAATCAATGCAATCAATACAATCAATCAATGAAAAGTAGATTACACTTACTGTTCACTGGGTAATGACGACTGCTCCGCTACAAAACAATTTACAGATTTACAAATTTCAAAACAATAAAATATTACAAACAAACAATTTTTTTAAAGAGTACTAACTACTTTCCTGGTGTGGTTTAAATAAATGCTAATTCGGTGTCTTCCCGATTCGCCGAAACCCGTTTCGCCGAAACCCGATTCGCCAAAATTAGGGTTAGGGGTTGGTGTCTTCCCGATTCGCCGAAACCCGTTTCGCCGAAACCCGTTTCGCCGAAACCTGATTCGCCGAAAATAGGGTTTAGGGTTAGGGTTACACTTAGAGTTTAGGGTTATGGTTTATGGTTAAGGGTTAGGGTTAGAGGTTAGGGGTTAGGGTTAGGGTTAGGGTTAGCGTTTCGGCGAATCGGGTTTCGGCGAATCGGGACTAAACCGATTATTCTAAGAATCTTGTATGTAGGCCTATCGCATTAGAGCATGATAACCAATAACACACACCCATGATAAATCTGTTGCCCAAATGTCGTCTCTCGTATACTTTCACACCACATCGCACCATTTCTATCAACACAGTTAAGATGCAGTCCTGAGTCAGTTAGGGTTAGGTGTGGTTGTGGGTCTGTATAAAGTCAGCACACATGGTTTGGGTTAGTGTGTTAGTTAAGCAGAATGTCGCGATATAGTGCGTAAGTATACTAGACTAGACCTCAAGTGTCTTCTGTCATTTGCCCACTAGCTGGAAAAATCGCTGACACACCACCTCACTAACAGCCAACTTGCCAACATCACAAAAACCAAATGACACTTTTTCTATACCAAGTTTCTAAATTTTTTCAATCATGATATGCATTTGTGTTAGACATCAGCATTGTCAGACTTCTATTTTGTAGGTTGTCAGCAAGGTAGTGTGTCAGGAATTGTCCAAGAATCACATTTGCCCAAACATTCTACAGTGGTTGTTATCCAGACATCATTCGTCCAAATGTCTTGTTGCCCAGATGGTATTCAACCAAACGACTTCTCACTCCAATGACTATAGACCATTTTACATACCATCACCAATTAGCATCGGTGTAGATGAACTCCTGGTTGGTGCTCTAAACGACGACATTTCCTGTAGACTATCCAGGTCATCTGACAAAGAGCTTGTCGACTTCAAACGTCCTAAATACGATGTATCGTCATCAGTTTTCGAACCCCGATGTTTTCGTGTGTCTAACGTCAAAGCCGGTGACGGTTCAATACGAAGTGTATGGTACGGAACTGAAGCAAGCAACAGCTCCTCACCACCGTTAACCGGTGACGAGACAGACAGCGTGTGCGTACGATCAAAGTCTTCTGGAGCTCGGGACATCATAACAGGTTTCGCCGTTAGCTCTGTTTTGTACTCGTGTGACTGAAAATCGTTTGCGTCACCCACAGTAAAACACATCTGTCCTTCAGTCTGACTGTTCGCAGAGTCTAGTCGCGCAGCAGGTATAGGCGCTGTGTTGAGTATCAACGTCTCATCGTCAGGAGGCAACGCCTGCCTTGCAGTAAAACGACTGCCACTTGCATTGTATTTTCCAGCTATTTGGCCTCCAGACCGTTTGTTTCGCTGTCTCGGGGCCGGCTTCAGTGGAACAGCCGCGCGTTCACGAGTCGCCGTTGGCGCCGTTAGAGTCGCCGTTGTCTGTTCTCCAGACAGCAAATCTACGACAAAATCAGGCGTCGCGCCTGCGACAGTCGTCTTGACGTCAAAAACGTTCTCCATTTCAGTAATTCAGTTAATTATTTTGTTCACATTTAACCGGAAAAACCTGTCATGTAAACTAAAATGTAAACAAAACAACAGCAGTGTTTACGTGTACGGAACTAGTACGCGAGAGTGGCGTCTGATGTCTGCTTGCACTTGCAGTCACTCACTCAAGTGTATGGCAAGCCAAATTAACATTTATTCATTGTCGATATCGACAATTCGAATTGTAGATATCAACAATTTCAATTGTCGATATCAACAATTGTGAATGTTGCCAAGGCACAGGGGAGAAGATGTAATGTAATTCATATGGTGGCCACGCTGGTGCTGGATTGGCGCCAAAGATGTTCGTTTTTTCCCAGCCATAAACAACGAAAAAAATTTGATTAAGATTCATATCTATGCGCGGATTAGAATTGTCGATATCCACAATTCTAATTGTCGATATATCGTCAATTCTCAGCAATTGTTGGTATCAACAATTGGAATTATCGATATCAGCAATTCGAATTGTGTATATAAACAATTGTTGATATCCATGCATAATTCAAATTGCTGATATCAACAACTCGAATTGTTGATACTGTAGCAGAAATAGACCTTCTTCCCCGCCTTCGTTAGGCCTAAGTAGAAACGAAGTCCTTTAATTTAACGCCATTCGCCTTCGTTCCTCCCTAGTAAGCCTATCGCTGCGACGCCTTCGCGTCCGCGCGTCGCTGCTGCTGCCGCCAGTATAAAAGCCGAAGTCGCGCCAGACGAAGCAGTCAGTTGGACGGAACTGACTCGGGTGAAGGCAACTGCCATGTTGCAGAGCCGGCCTTCATTCTACGGAAGAGACGACCGTCCACGAAGTCAGTTAGTTACGGAACTGACTCGCGCGAAGCCAACTGCCTAGTTGCAGGGCCGGCCTTCGTCCTACTAATGAGACGAAGGAAACACGAGCTAGCTTCTGTAGACGAAGGTCATTGAAGTCATCGCTATCTTCAGTCCTTGTCGAAGTTCAGTCTAGTGAAAGCTAAGGCCAGGAGAAGCCTGACAGTGAAGTTCCAGCCGTATAGTCAGCAAAGTCTTCGTTCCGCTGAACGATCGTACCGACCCCAGACCGCAACCCACATGGGAGCTGCCGAAACGAAGGCCGGGCATGAAGAAGAATACGTAGATGGAACTTCGGCGGCACCATGGCCCCAGTTAGACGGGGTGACGAGACCCACGACTTCGCCCGCCTTGGATGATGGTAGAAGAAGTGAAGACGGAGAAGGCCGGGGCGGTGCGAAGTCCAACAATATCAGCAATTCGAATTGTGGATATCGATAATTATGAATAAATGTTAATTTGGCTTGCCATAAAAGTGACTGAACGTATGCCGACACTAGTCTACTACTCTAGTTATAAATACAAAGACCAATGTTGTCACTTTTTGACGCGTCGTAGCCCTACGTGTCAGAGCGCTAGAAAAGTGGAGCCACCCTAAATAATTGTTTAAGTCGACAAGATGGCAGAACGACCGACTCGTGATGCGTGCTCTGCTCAGTAGGCCCGTCTTGTGTCTTGTACAAAAAGCCAAGCTGTCGCTAGGATAGCCGACCGTACTGCCTCACAGCACATTTTGGGGTCAGGTGACGTCATCGGTCATGTGACCATTTGACAGCCCATATGCCATTTCCTATTGGTAGTCCTTTGGAACCAAACCTCTATCTGTAACGGTTTCCGAGATATTCAACGTCGAATGTAACGCAATGGTTGACGTGACCTTCATACGACCTCTAAACAAAGGTCAAGGTCATTCATTTTAGTACCAATCGATTTTTCATATACGACTTCCATATAGGCTCTCAATAGTAACTTTTGCTCTAGGACGCACCGTTTAGCCACAATACATAACGTCACAGACAGACAGACAGACGCAACCACGGATAAACGCAACACTGTAGCATAAGCGCGACCATTAGTACGGTCGGCTAAAAATTATCACACGCTCGATCACACGGTAGTGTGAGAGTGTTGTAAGGACGACCATCAAAGTCAATGGGGAATGGCAAAATTTGACCCTCAGCCGACGCTAAACCCCTGAAC
>Ga0056114_1001820_pt1 | contig 10204 bp, 8 predicted proteins | sample WorMetHERISLAND1_FD_77005 | JGI IMG/M metagenome (GOLD analysis project Ga0056114, IMG submission 77005) | Marine gutless worms symbiont microbial communities from Max Planck institute for Marine Microbiology, Germany - Olavius loisae HERON... ... | reverse complement strand
GCAGTGATATTCAGTCCAGTCACAGCGCTGAGACAATGGAATACACGTCCCATCACCACACATGAACTCATCACTGCTGCACTTCTCATCTGGAGCCTCCGTCGGACGCTCGGTCGGACCAACTGCTGCTCAGCAATCAGCATACACAGTAAGCGATAGAGTAGTTCATCAATATTTTCGTGTGCGTGTGAAATCATATACGAAATGTCCAAACGTATCTTCAAATCTCATCTCGCACATCTGGGATAGTAGTTTTTGTGATGCTGTCACTGCTGTCAAAAGTTCGTCTGTAATGTGATGTATTGTGGCTAAACGGTGCGTCCTAGAGCAAAAGTTACTATTGGCAGCCTATAGGAAGTCGTATATAAGAAATCAATTGGTACCAAAATGAATGACCTTGACCTTTGTTTAAAGGTTGTATCAAGGTCATTCAATTATTGCGTTACATTCGACGTTGAATATCACAGAAACCGTTAGAGATAGAGGCTTGGTTCCAAAGGACCACCAATAGGAAATGGCATATGGGCTATCAAATGGTCACGTGACCGATGACGTCACGTGACCTTGAAAGGTCAAACCCGTGACCCCAATACGCTCAGACTCAGAGCGCAATATCGCGAAAACGGCTGGCGATAGAGACTTCGTTCCAAAGGACCACCGACAGGAAATGGCATATGGGCTATCAAATGGTCACGTGACGGATAACGTCACGTGACCCCAAAGGTGCTGTGAGAGGCAGTATGGTCGGCTATCCTAGCAACAGCTTGGCTTCTTGTCTGTTTGTGTCCTCCTCATCACTCCGCATCGTGATTCTCGCTTGGGTGCAGCGACAACAAACACGATTGCATCGTACGTACAGCAGTCGAACTCGTCGGATCCGTCAGGACAGTCAAACCGATGATCACAGCGCAAAGTAGCATCAATGCACGTTCCGTCCTCACACGTGAACTGAGACGTAGCGCACTGCTCTGAACTGCCTGCAACCGTCGACAATACTGCTAACAACTAACCATACGACTTACGACTAGACTACGATTCAGCCTGACGTTGGCAAACGTTGTATAACATAAGGTGAGTTCCACTCAGGTTTTACGTTGCGATATGGCGTTTTTGTGCAATTTTTCACGACAAAACTTATTGATTTCTTGTCACGTAGCTGTCATTACTCATAGTCAAAATCTGATTCAGTATACACAAAATTTCATCGTAATGTAATCTGACATATCTGTGAAATATGACGGTCGATCGTCATCTTTGATTTTCGACATTTGTTGTTTGCATCAAGTTGGCTACAGTAAAATGCGATGTTGCGTAAAAATTCAGATAAATCAGACAACTATTCAACATGGCGACCGTCCGCCACGTTGAATTGTCAAAATTTTGACCTTTACGTGTGTCACCAGTCACCAGAGTTATGATTTGTCTCAGTGATCCGACCAAAACTCATCAAAATACGACAGATTTTCACTGCGAAATACCTACACACATGTAAGTAACAAAATATCACTGTTACTTTACGAAAGTTCACAATAATCAGTATGCAATTTTGCCACTGTATGTAACAAACGAAAAGTTAAAAGCTGGAGAGGCAAAAACAGTAAGCCTGAACGTCCTGGGCTGAGAACTTACCACATTCAAGTTCATCGCTGCCGTCGACACAGTCGTAAGATCCATCACAGCGTTGACGAATGTCGACACATTTGCCGTCTCGACACGTGAACTGCTCGTCGGTACAGATTTCAAGCGTTGGCTCCACTGTTGCATAAAAAATCATAATCTGCCAATTCGTATTTTATATGTAAATTCATTTCGAGAGTTATTATTAGAATTATGAAAGATAAGCAACTCGTCGGGATTACTGTGTGACTATTGACGATACAGTGAAGCAGCGACTGACCGCAGTTGTATTCGTCCGTTCCGTCACTGCAGTCGTGTTTTCTGTCACAGACAAACTGCGACGGAATGCATGAACCATCTTCACATGTGAACTCTGTTGTTTCGCTGCACTGATGTGTCGGTGGCACTGTCGGAGCAGCTGCAATTAACAACGTCGTAGACTATAGTCACTGAGAGGTTGGCAATCACCTGCATTCAGAGGGCGTACACACTCCTTCAATGATCTCGTCTTGAACAGACGACAACAGCTCGAACTGCTCGTGTCAGAACAAGCGCTCGATTTAGCCTTGCATTCGCTAGGGGATTCATCGTGGCCTCTCATAGTCGCATTTTCATTTATTACACTTTTCATCGAAAATTTAACCTATTAACGGAATTGACAGTTCATATGTTTCAGCGCCTGTTAGCAGATGCCTTGAAGAGTATTGTCTTACAAGATGTGATAACAGTAGAGAGAGACCAGTGGTCGTAAAAACACAATGACGTGACTGCCTTGCTAAATTATTATGCGTCTACAGTGTGAGTCAAAAAAAATCCCCCCGCGGTTTTCTGACATTTTTTCCAAAACGGATTGGAATTTTTTAATCAATTTTTACACACCTATTACACGTTCCTTTTTACACTAGATTACAAATTTTTATTCAATTACCTCCAACTTTGACGAAGTTATGCCACAATAAGCGCGACCACCCAACGAATTTTTACATTTCACTAGAAGTTTAACTTCTCATTCGCTTACTGAGCAAATGACGTCACTGTTAACGTCATGCGATATCTGACATGTTTGTTGACATTATAAAAGTGTTTATTTTATAGTGTCTTGCCACAGACAACGATCAACGACAACAAAGCTACCAACGACTTACGCAAACGTCTGAATGCGCGCGTTTTGATGCGTTTTGGACATTTTGCGCAAATTATGTAAACTAGGTAGTCGCGCTTAATATGGCATAACTTCGTCAAAGTTGGAGATAAATGAATAAAAAATTTGTAATCTAGCGTGCATAGGAACGTGTAATAGGTGTGTAAAAATCGATTAAAAATTCTGAACCAATTGTGAAATAATGAAAAAATATCAGGTCCCTTAGGAGGGATTTTTTTGACTCACACTGTACAGTTGACGTCATCACACACTGTGACAGTCTTAACCGAACCACGATATTAACGCTGACCAGCGATCCTTATTAGCCGTATCAACTGACAGCATATACTTTCACAGGAAGCGCCAAATCTGATCTCTGTTGCACTGTTATGTATAATAAGCAATAAACTGATTCGTTTAGGAGAGATACCGGATGGACACACTGTGAAATGAAAAAGAAAATGTGAACAGTGCGATTGTTGAATATTGAGAATATTGAGCCTGGCCTACCACAGTAAAGTTCATCGGACTGATCGTGGCAGTCATAGTGATGATCACACTGGAGCGCCATGTCAATGCACGTTCCATCATCACAACTGAACTCGTGAGACTGGCAAACTACAACAACAGTTGTTCCTTAATCAATTAATCAATCAATCAATCAATCAATCAATCAATCAATCAATCAATCAATCAATCAATCAATCACTTAATTACTTAACTAATTAATTAATAATTAATAAGATATAACAATAAAATGCTACAAATGCACACCATGGATAAACATCATGCTCACTCCAGATGTCCAGGCTGGTGTTTTATAGTGTTGACATAAGTACTACATATTCCAATCAACATCCTGTTTCGTAATGAACCCAGTTAAGAATAAATTAGGTTCAAACTCCATTGTAGAAACACGACGAGGTGAATTCAATGTCTGACCATCAAACAACTTCCTTTCACGACATGCTTCAGCTTCAAAGAACGATAAGTGACAGTCAGAAAACCAGCCACCAGTTCCACATCATACGAGAAAAGAACAAGATCAATTGACGAAGAGTTTTTTTGCATGACGCATGCGTCTTGCAAAAAAGGTAAAAATAAAACTGAAAATCTATCGCACGTTGAGTGAGTCATCGATAATGCGTTGATCCAAGCCATGATCTCAGACGTCGATGAGATGCATTGCTGCTTCACTTCATCGATGTTGTGTACTCCTGTCAGGTAGACTCGCTCTGCATTTCTCCTCGAAGTCTGATTAATCAACCACGTCCAGGTATCCAGGTATAGACTGTAACAGGACAACATATCTGGTAAAATAAACGATCGCGAATGTCTCCGTTCCAGAAGGCTGATTGTCTTGCACGCATAGTCGGCTTGTGCACTTGTCTCGCTGGAAGATAACGAACTCGTCAGAGATCTGTCGCATCACAAGCAGTCTGCTAACTTCCGAGTAAGAAGCACGTTACTGTAGCATGTGCCATTACTTCAGTATCAACAAGTATCAGGTCCCTTCACCCCGACTTGGGCACGCTGATGAACATTATCAATAAAACTAAAATCGATAATAATATACGCATTAGTTTGAATAGTTTCACAGAGTAGTTTTACGACATGTTCGAAATATCGTAAAAACAGCATCAAGTTCTTGTTGTAAATTTACTGTTGAGTTCATAGTGAAAATTTTAAAATTTGGCCAAAACGTATGAAAGTTCTAAAGGAACGTTGACTCGATAAGTTGCATTTGTTTGACTGGCAGTGTATTATGATTGTCATTGCATAGTATACTCACTCACTCAGAACTGTCACATAAAATGCTCACTACGGCTGAGACAGTGTTAGATAACAGAAACGTCAAACTAAGAAGCGTTCGTCGAGATCTGTTTGCAAACCTTCACATCTCTGTTCATCGGAATTATCTCCACAGTCGTCGACGTCGTTACACTGTAACGACGCGTCAATGCATCTGCTGTTGGCACACTGATACTCCGTTATGTCACATTGTCCTGCACACACACAGCGACTTCACACTATACGATTACACTACATTATCCGTATTGTTGACACAGGAAGAGACAACAGCCAAGCAGCAGCCCCCAGCTTTAGTCTTCAAAAGTACATGGACACTTCTGACCCAAGACAGTTCGAACCCAGACATTTCGTACCTACAATTTGGTGCCCAAGACATTTCGGCACTAATGCCGAAATGTCTTGAGTTTGAAGTGTAAGTAAGCAAGTATATAGTGCATAAAGTGTGATACCTCTAATACGCTGCATGTACTAATACTCTGAAAATTACAACCGAGTGTCTCGAAAACATCTAAAGAAAACATGCACATTGCACAAGTGTATTGAAGTAGACTGTGAAGCGAACTGAAAACGGATGTCCCTTTGAGAATGCAAAATACACCGCAAAATACATGTAAGCTTACCACATTGCATTGCAACAAAAGCTGAAATCAAAGAAAATCAAGATCATATATTGCTATGCCAGTGCAACATTTCAGAAGGCGTGAGAAGTATTTGACGGTATCAGAGAACAGTAAGTACAGGTAAGTAAGTAAGTGTTGTCGTATTACCGCAGTCGAATTCATCACTGCCGTCACGACAGTCGTAGCGTCCGTCACATCTGCGACGCACGTCGACACAACCACCTTCTTCACAGGTGAACTCTGACGTCGTACACGTCAGCCCTGCATCACGCGTTCAGTTCACTCCGACTGTTGAGTATTGAAACATGCTAATGACACTGTTTCTTAATCGCAGTTTGTTCTCAATTATTGCTACGATAATAATACTTTAATCCAGTGTCACTGTGCATCACTTTGAAGATGCATTGAACGTTGGCTCAGCCACACATGAACAGTGTTATAAAGCAACCAGTCATTCATTAAACACATTAACAGAACTAATTATTATAAATCATGAACAAGTCACAGTTTGATTCAATTTAACTACTAGACAAGCAGTATTCAGAAAAATGAAATAAGTCGAACGAAGGACGAGAGTCATGCTATTGAGGAATACAGACTCATCTGATAATAATGCTGAACGGAGAGACAATGATAACGCTAGATATTTATGTTCTACTGTAGTCAGTCTAATCTCTGTTGTCTCTGCGCTCTTCTCGACCGTCTCTTTTCTTATGTATTTACTTACTTGCAATGCGTTCCTGACTCGATACACCGACCGTGGTCACATGTAGGCTAACATTCGATCACCACTAACACACAAATGCTGCTGAAATTTACGGAACAGGATTGTGTGAGACGGTTGCATATAGCGCTGTCAAACGATTGAGATTCGCAACTGCATTACAAACGTACGCGTCGATCGATCGAGTCCAACGAATAAACTTTGTATAAAATAAACTGTCGTGTAAAATATATTTAAAAAATTGTGATGATCATTATTATATTCACTTTCTCTACCGACCTAACGAGTCTGGATCGAGTATGGCCTGCAGCGCAAACGTGCGGCTTTCAAGTCGACTAGGGAACGAAGACAGCTGGATCGTTCTGTCGGACGGAAAGTCTTCGTCAGACGCGTCGACGACCAGTGTCTGATAGAAATTCTCGGGGTTAATGACGCCGTCAGCCGGGACGCTGTGTACGACGACCCCGCCTGACGCCGAGGACTGGTCTCGCGGGTAGTGAACGCCGAGGAAGTCGCCTCGCTCCACGGGCAAGGGCTCCGGCACGTCGACGCGGTGGATACCGATGGCGGCCGGCCGCAGAGTGATGCGGTGCTTCAGGGTGTACTCGTTCGTCTGGAGATGACGCCAGATGCCGGCGAACGCCGTGCCGGCCAGTGATCCGCGGAAGTAGACGATCTGACGCAGCGTCGAGTCACAGGTGATCTGATTGTTGAGCATCAGACTGGCGCTCCATCCGTCAGCGAGGCGAGGTAGACTGGTCGGGTCACGGCCGAGTGTTGTCGGACAAAACTGACCACCACCTTGTCAGCACGCACCGCAGACCGTCAGATTAGCATCGCAGTCTTCATTAATAATCATGAGATTTTCAACTAGTGCGGCGGCGACACTCGGATTTAGAAAGGCAAACCGCCACCCCTCCGCCTTGGAGCCAGGAGCTGTTCATTATGTGCGCAGGTCAAGAAAAAATGGGTTACATCGGCTTAGGAGTTTGGCACACGATGGGTGACAATCCATGCTGCTGCGCAATGTGTTTAATGACATTCTGGTCAATCTCCAAGTTTTCTTGCGGCTCTTGCCTTACCTTATCGCTTTCAGGTAGTTTTTCAGTGTTACAAAATTGTTTGTTGCTGCTTGCCGGCCGTTGCAAGTTTTGAGGCCAAACTTACAAGACAGCCGGAACGTACAGTCTTTTGCCGTTGCGCCAGGGCCGGATTTACTCCAAACCGGGCCCTGTTTAGAAAAAATGTGGGGCCCTTAACACATAAATACCGTTCCTATCCTATAGTAACCTAGTTGCCCGACTGCCTTCACTCTCACACACAAATTTGTCATCATCAACATTGTAAGCACCCGTGCTGAAATGTACTGCTGCTGAGTGTTTGAGACCAGCGTTTCTGAAGCCAATAGCCAAACTGCATCTCATAAGAGAACCACACCATAGCTGCAGACTCCATCCGTGGGGCGTTACGGCCAAAAGTTGTGGGGTCGACGTTCCCATGTCGCCCCAGCCCCACACAGAAATTTTGTTGTCAGTTTTTTGAAACAGTAAAATGTCAGTAAAAGTCATTATGCAAATGACAAAAGGTGCGCTGGTTTCAGCCTGAAAATGCATGCACCAAAAGTGTTTGGCGGCCCCCGCTGGAATAGCTTACAGCGCTCCCAATATACCGCCTAGCGTAGGGACAAGAGAAGGGGACGGGAAAGACATGAGGGGAGAGAACGGGGAAAGAGAGGGGACAGCAGAGGCAAGACAAAAAGGAGGGAAAGGAGAAAGAGGAGGGCGGAGGGGAATGGGAGAAAGGGAAGAAGAAGAGGGACGCGGGGAGAGGAGGGGAATGGAAGGTTAGCAGAAATCTCGCTCCCAGGGTCATTGATAAAAGTCGGCGCCTCTGAACCACACAACACAAGGTGTAAGTTTTTACGTCACAAATGTCGCTAAACGAACTGCTGTGTAAATTAGAAATAAGCAATGCTGTGACTTGTCATCTGTTAATCACTGGAAACTATTGCGACACACAAAATTGTTTTTAGCCGACCGTACTAACTACTGTGTTGCGTCCGTCTGTCTTCTGCCTGCAACGTAGGTATTGTTACTATTGGCAGCCTGTAGGAAGTCGTATATGAGGAATCGATTGTTACCAAAATCTTCCTCTTAGTCTAGAGGTCGTTTAAGGTCATGTCAACCATTGCGTCACATTCGCCATTGAATATCTCGGAAACCGTTAGAGATAAAGGCTTAGTTCCAAAAAGGACCACCAATAGGAAATGGCCCATGGGAAATTGAATAATCACGTGACCGATGACGTCACGTGACCCTGAAAGGTCTAATCGTGACCCCAATACGCTGACAGCCCAATATCTCGAAAACAGCTGGAGATGCTAACAATCGCAAATTACTAGGTAGTCTGCTGCGAGACAGTACAGTCAGCTATCCTAGCGACAGTTTGGCTTCTTGTCTTATTTATTACTTCAATGATTTTTCGGCATGTTGGCATGTTGCAGCAATTCATGTTGGTCCTCATGTGGGGGGCCCCTTTTTGTGGGGCCCCTGTTCGGACGAACATGCTGAACATGCCTAAATCCGCCTTTGCGTTGCGCGCTGATAGTTAAGGCCTAAAATTCAAAACAAAACAAAAACAGTGATGGCAGCTCAGCTGTAATACAGGAGACAAGAAAACGCGATGCCGCCCACCTGTTATTGGCCTGAAGCTGAAGCCTTTCGGCGAGACTCGCATCGTGTCGAGATATCCACGATTCAACGCTGTGTTGAGAACGTTGAACAGCAAGAGACGATTATAGTACCCGACCGTACGCAGGTCCAGCGTAACGATCACTGAAGGCTGGGCTCCAGGGTCTAACGAACCGGGCCTGGACACACCAACTTGACATCTTCATCGTTTAGTTAATGTTATATACGACGTTTAAGCCTACACATATTCGTATATATTCGTTTAATAATAACGTATGACACGCCGCACAGTGGAACAATGATGTACGCGGTAACGCTAAGAAATAGTTCAGTCAGTAGATATGGTAAAATAGCATGCGGGTAATGAAATTACAGTCATCGTAACTGGATTGTTTTTGAGTAAGGGAAAACTGTGACGGCGACGACGAAGATTATAAGGCCTAGGCCTATATAGCATTTTGTGCAAAGAAAACAAATAACTTGAGGTATTTCTCCTATTGCGCCCTTACTGTTTGGAAGAAATTTTCTGTCTCTTTTCGTACTGTTGACAGTGTTAGGTCGTAGCCTTAACACAAACATATTCGCGACATTATTTATAGCTGGATGCTGGCCCTCACCTCTGATACCGTCGTGTTTTTGACGCGATATAAATCCTATCGCTTACTTACTTACTTACTTGTAAGCATAAAACACAAAAAGAACAGACTAATACGGAAAGAAAACGGGATGAAGTGAGAGCATGCGTGCAGCGACAGTCAAGCTATAAGCTTACACGTAGGCCTAACTTCAGACAGGTTAATATGGTTATTGGCTAATAACACATCGTCGCAGAAAGAACAGTCGACCAAGTATCAATGCAGAGTGCATGAATCAATCACGTCTGCGCCAGAACAGCCGCAAGTGACGAAGTTCATGGTCGTCAGCCTTTAATGCAGTCATACAACCGAACCTACTAGTAGTAGGCTACTACACTATAAACACAGTCGAGTTGACATCAGTCGCTTTTGACAATAACCAAGTTACCAGACTTCTGCTGCACACGACAATTACTTACACGCTGTTGCTTAGCTTCTAGCTCATTAAACTATAATCACCTTATATCAAAGAGACACAGTCTGGATTTCCGCATATTTAGATTTTTTTGCATTTATTTTAGTAATTTTTATCCGTAATTTCGTGCCATTGACTTTCTTGCATTCGCACCCTTATGCTCACTAACTGCGATGAAGATGACTGACCGGAACTGGAGTACGCTGATGGATTGCTGGCCTGCGATATCGCTGTAGATGTGCTCTACATCGACGCTCACAGCGGTAGACAGCTCTCGGAAATCGAGAGACGAGCGGTCCGCCAGCTCCTCGTGATATGGCACAGACGTCAGGTTGATCGTAATCCTGAAGGACTCTGAAATATTAACAATGACATGAATATTCATGTTAACATTGGATTGTGCAGTGTTTTACGTCCCCGCCAACACACTACCGGGTGGGCCAAATTAAGTGACACCACTTTGCATTTTTGCTTGTAACACATGAATGCATCCACAAAATTTCATGATTTTTGGCACATATAAACTACATAATGCAGAAAATAAGATAAT
>Ga0056114_1001819_pt1 | contig 10205 bp, 9 predicted proteins | sample WorMetHERISLAND1_FD_77005 | JGI IMG/M metagenome (GOLD analysis project Ga0056114, IMG submission 77005) | Marine gutless worms symbiont microbial communities from Max Planck institute for Marine Microbiology, Germany - Olavius loisae HERON... ... | reverse complement strand
ATAGTAAATAGTCCTTAAAAGTAGTTTAATTTATTTAGTTAGGATGTTATGTTCAGTTCATGGGACGAGTGGAACATTAATGGGCGCTGTACTGTGCATAATAACGAAAAGTGTGACTTACCGGCCGCACCAGCTGTGTTCACGCTAAAGAGGCCTGCAGCGGCTGTAATCCTGCCGTGAATAAACCAAGACTGCCAATTTCATCGCTCGACATTATTATTAAACATAAACTGTCCTGACAACATCCCAAATATTAAATTTAATGCCGTACTCTAGTATGAACAAGCTGGATGTTTGGATTCTGACGGAGATGACGTCATCACGAGAAAACATAAACAAACGTTCGGGTTTGCACTTTTCGACAATTTTTTAAAAAAATAATTGCTCACTTTAGAAACCAATCACGATATGCAGGTAGGTTTTATGATGTAAAAGGCACTTGGTGAGCTATTTATCTTAAAAAGTACACAACCTTTGCCTATTATCTTTAAGTTGGATCGAGTCAGGTTTAACATCCATCACTGACACTGGTCATTCCGAGGACGATATTTTTACAGGTCTGATGACCCAACCAACAGGTCGAATGCGTTTCACCACTGTCTTAACGGCGCCGTGAAGCTAACAGTAAATATTCATTGTTGCGTTGTGCCCATAAGTGGCAGTGGAACTGTCTGATGTTGACACTGTTTCATGATGGGCAGATAGCAAAACATCGTCGTCTTGTGTGTCACTTGCTTTATGACATTGTTTGCTTGTGTCATGAAATTGACACTGAAAATGACAACATTCATTGTTAATCTATCAGTCATGACTACATTATGGTGATGGTTGGTGGCCAGCATTATGAGTATAGCACAGGATCTGTGACCTGTCTATCCTGAGCTTGGTTGGCATGTGCCTGCATAACTACTCTAGGCAGGGTTTTCATAAAGCAGTATAGTATAGGCTGTGATGCCTTGCTGGTCAGATTGTAATCATTGATTTGTTGGCACACAGGCCATTTCTTGCATGCTCTGTGGGGTTGTGGGCATACCTTATAGAAATGATGAGTTCCCTTTGGTATTGATTCTGATACAGTTTGCATTTCAAAAGGAATCTTTGGTAATGTTGAAGTTGATGGCTGTGATCAAGTCACAGATCTGATATGACCGGCAAACAAGTCTCCTATAATGAAGTTGAGTGTAGAAATTTTTATAAATTACTTACCTGCTGGGCATCATCACACAAATTTGACCGACTTGTTATAAACATAACTCACCGAGTCCTGTTTATGATGCATGACTGCGTCGACTAGCTTGCGGTACAGTCGGGGTCGTGTTTTTGTTAAAAATGTGCCGAGAAAACAGTCGGTGTTTGCTGTGTATCGGTAGCTGCGAACTCATCTCGGCCACATCTACAAACATCAGAATCAGCAGCGAGCGATCAACATCAATAACCCTGAGAGCCAGCACTTTCACCTGGAGACGAGGCTAGTCCAGCTCGACAGTGCTATACAGATGGAGCTCTGGCAGGTCACTCTACTCTTCACTCCACTTGTCAGATTAATGTAAGATATTTTAACTTCTGCCGTAAACTACACCTTGTCTCCAAAAAAAACGTCTCAATTTTATCTGTTAACAGCACAGATAAGTTGCAGGACGTTAGTACAGTTCTTTGCTTCCGTTACATGGCTGATGCCAATACCATGTTGCTATATCAGGCGGTGACCTCTATACTGAACTTTTGCATCTGCGCTGTAATTCTGCCAATGTTTGATGTATCCATTAGACCGTAACATGGCCGATGTCCGATGTCATCTCTGCTGTATGGAGTTTGAGTCATTGCCTTTCAAGTTGCCGTGGTAACAAACAAGTGTTATCGCGGTGTCAAATGAGGCATAAAATAACCGAAGTCCGGCCATTGCTGTCGGAGGTAGCTCATATGCTTTTCTGTGGTGGGCCGGTCTTCGGACATTACAACACTGTGTTTGCTGCTGTTGAGTAGTAGTTTCTGGTTATTGGGAATTGTTCTCAATGCATTGTAACTATTATAGGAAGCGTACAAGGCGGTTGAAGACATTCATAATCTGATAGTGCTAGCGAAGAAGCCTCCTCGTCCGTCTCTGATGGCTAATTACCTGCAGAAGTTCGGTCTTGTCCTGTACAAGTCGGGCAACTTGATGTTCCACGCGTGCGCGTGGCACCGCATGTTTCTGCTTTACCGTGAACAGCGCAAGAGCATCTCGGAACACGAGCTGCAGAGGTAACGTCACTTGGTCGCAGCAACTTGAGACGTTTGTTGGGCGATGATTGTAACTGATTAGTCAAGTCACGAACTTGATGAAATTTCGGGTCTGTTGAAATTGAATTTATCATATCAACTTGAACACTTGTTGATGAACTTTGCGGAGGATAAATTATGATGTACTTTTGATGTCAAAATTCTTGACAGCTGTTAAACTCTGGTGGTAAATCGAAAATGGTACTTGTATTTGAACATGATATGCCATGACAATCGCATTTGTCAAGTGCTACGTCTGACTGGTTGCCATATTTAGTAGTAATGTACTTTAGTGTTCTCTCTGATTACTGCTGTGTGCTTTATGCAAAATGATGAGGTGTGACGGACAACCGGGCAATCACACCTTGACTATTGTCCAAGCATGGTGTTCCTTGCTTGGCCACATTGCGCGAATGCCGGATGAAACAGATGCCAAGAAGATCTTACCAGCTTCCCCCTCGGAGAATTGGAGGAGACCACCAGGACACTCTCATACAATGTGGATTAGCAAGATCTGAAATCCAATGACCTCTCCCTGAATGAAGCAGTTGACATGGCTGAGAATCATCCACTCTGCGTTTAGACTGATGTCTACGTTTGGCGCAACACACTCCTGGTGGTGCATGCCAGATAAGAAGAAGTTTTGTGCTGTAGAGTAAAGAATATGTAGTGCATGTCCCTAAAGTACTGAAACTAGACATAAAGTGTCTTTTGCTCATGTCAACATATACAATGTACATATGCAGGTGCTTGTGACAGAAAAGACACACCTTCATAGACACTGTTCTCTGTGTATTTATACACGTCATTGTGTACCTACGTTATTAACAGCGTCTGCGTATAGAGTTTGAGTCGTTGCCTTTCAAGTTGCCATGATAACAGATAAGTGTTATTGTGGTGTCAAATGAGGCGTAAAATAACCGACGACTGGCTATTGCTGTCAGAGGTCGTTTATATGCTTCTGAATGGTGGACCGGTTTTTGAACAATACATATGCTGTACTTTAATAATGGTTACTGGTTATAGGCATGAGCAGAGTAATGTTATTGTTATTTTTTGAGTGCTTTTGTTGCCATTTGACTGAGCCCTCGTCTGCCTGATGAAGCCTTTGTAGGCCACCAATTATGTCTGTTGTGTGGACACAAGTTGACTATGTGGCTCTCCACATACACAAAGCTCTGATGTGGTGAGCTTCCATTGTGAAAATCTGCAAGACTCAGGCCTTGTCCCATTCGAAAGCAATTTATCACAGTGTTCACAATGCTGGATGGCTAGTGAGATCCAGCTTGTCAGATGGCTTGGCAAATGACAGTGGACCTACAGCTAAAGGTGAAGGCCTGGCCCTGGATACTTGATATAGCACTGCTTACACGAGAAGACTCGTGAACAGCAGCGCTTCACAATCTTGGAAGTGGCAGCTGACCTTAGCTGGCCTGCACTCGCTGGTTGGCTGGAGGTGGTTGATGTGTGTGTGTTCATTGTGGATAGGTTGGCATCACGTGTGCTCTGTGCTACGCTGGCTGTGCCACTGCCGGCTGTGCGCAATCAGACTGATCAGCTGCTGGACCTGGAGGACGGAGGAGTGGAGAAACAGAAGAAACTGGCTGCTCTTCTGTCTCTTAACTCTCTGCCATCGAGACAGACGCTCGTCAAAGAACTGGTGAGACTGCCGGCTAGAGTACCCAACTTTTAAAAATGTTTTTGTGTTCAATTTTTGGCGGCTGATGCACTTAAGTCCATAGTGTTGCCTTTTGCTAGACCAATTCCGTCCGTTGTTGTGATTGAAGTTTGCATAGTTGCATATTTAAGTAGATGTTGAACATTTTTAATGTTACAAGTTTTTCTATTGCTACACAAACTTCAGTGTTACTGCTTTGCATTGAAAACTTTGTATTCAGCAATTCTTCACTGATAGCTGCACATGTCGATGCCACAATAGTGAAATACAGATATGCCAACCTTCACGCTTTTGGCAGCCATCTCTCTCTTTCTAGACATGTTCCTGCCATCCCTTATGGGTCCATTAAATCCAGCTTTTGCAGAATCATCAAAAATAGCACATTTTTGTTACGAATGGACTTTTTTGAACTCAAGATGCGCTAAAATATGTGGTCCGTTTGTGGCTGTGCCCCGGCACGCACTGGGGAGCTTATGATGCTATGCAGACCCCCTAGTGGGCTTGGGAGGTATCCCCTAGTTGGCTGGGAGAGGGAGGGGTGCGCCCCTCCCCATTCTCCCTCGTTGTCTTGAACACTTGGTGCTCGGGGGACTAATCCCTATTCTCATTTTGAAAAGTTGACATGTCTGTATGTTTTTTATACATGTGTAGCCGATGCATTTGAGCGTGAATTTGGTCTGGTGCAGGTGAAATTCAACATTATTCAGTTTGTCTATCCAGAGCTGCAGAACCTGTATCAGTGGCTTGAGGTGGAGTTTCATCCACTGAAGCTTGCGTCGCGAGTTCAGAGCTCACTGGACTTTATAGCCAAGAAGGACGACCTGGCGCCTTACATACCGGCACTGCATGACATCACTATCATGAGAGTTATTAAGCAGGTGATACATGTGCAACAGTTACATGCAGACTGTAAATAGACCTTTATAACAGATTCAGAAATAAACTATTGGTGTGTGAATAGTGTTTTTCATTTTGAATCGAATAGTAGGCCGTTATGTGAAGTTTTGAATTGAATCTAATAGTTTTCACCGTACTCAAAAGTCATTATAAATAAGTACTTGTTAAGTATTTTTGTAGCACCCTGTTTGTGTCATTTGTGGTTTGTGCTGTCATATTCTTCCAGTACTTGGTGGGTCATAGTGGTGGCCCAATAAAAACATTAAGGTGTAGCGTCATTCAGTTAAATAAGAAAACCAGTAAGTTGGTGACTGCAAGTATTCTAAAATTTCAAATAGTTGGATTGGTTTTGGATCGAATCAAATAGTAATTGACTATTCCATTTGATCTTAAATTGTTAATATTCGGATAGCACTAAAATAAACCAGGACCTGGCAGGACCTCTGTATGAATCAGTTGAGAAATAGCTTGCTGTGGCTACTCTCAGCCTGTGCATTGTGATTACCGTGGATTAGCTGCTGTTATGGTATATAATAATGGACAGATAGTGATATGTAAATAATAAGTATATATCGCCACATGATACTTTGCATGAAAGCTAAGATTCTTTCTGTAATAATTGTGAAGACATCTTTCACTGCTGTTATGTTACACAGTTTAAGCTGTTAGCATGCCAGTCGTGCACTTCTGTGATCTGTCTAGGTTTCTGAAGTGTATCAGACAATTGAGTTTTCACACCTTGCAAAACTCGCTCCGTTCGCTGACAACTTCCGTTTGGAAAGAATCACTGTCGATGCTGCAAAAAGCCTCGACCTTCCGGTCATATATATTTCATGTCATTACTTATTAATTTAAAATTAAAATTAATTATAGAGCTCAAATTAGTTTTGTCAATATCGACCAAGTGATTGGTTGAGAAGGCTGGGTGTTTTGCACCAGTTGAGAGATTCACTTGGATGATTGTCTCCAAAATGACCATATGTTGAGCAGGACATTGGGTCACTTTAACTTTTGACTTAGCCTTTCGCTGAGCTAAAGTTCGGTCTAAGTACAGACTTAAGTTAAAAAGTAAAGTGATTTCGCTGAGCGAAAGATTTAGGCCAAATTTACGGTCTAAGTACATACTTAGTTAAGTTGAACTTTGGTCTAAGTCCGGACTTTAGCGTTCAGCTTAAGGTTTCGCTCAGTGAATCGCTGAGCGAAAGGCTAAGTCAACAGTTAAAGTGACCCATTGAGCCCTACTCAGCTGAAGTTGTGTTTACATTTGCCCATGATAGGCGTTGCCACAGTAACAGTTTGTGTTGGTGTGGTGTCAGAGTGGGCATACAATGAAACCACAGTGTCGTTGCAGTCTACATGTCAGATTGTTTCGTGTTCAGTCTGACATATGAAAGATGACATACACCTAACAAATGCTGTAATTTTTTCATCTATTTAACGGCAATTTTCTCTTGTATTTTAAAGTCAACTCCTGCTTTTTCTGAAACAATAATAAATTGTTTTATGCGTTCTTCATCGTCAAGCAGTGAAAGTTCATTGGTGCAAAGTAAAGCAACGTAAAAATTTACTGGGCTGTCATGTATAATATGGCATAGCTTTGTTTATTTTCAGGATAATTGAATAAAATTTTGTAACCTAATGTTAATATGAATGCATCACATCTATGTAAACCTTTGTTTTTCAAATTGTCAGCCCTCGAGGAAAATTATCGTAATTGTTGCTATGTCTGTATTTTGTTTTAACAGGAATCGTCCTGTAGTTAACAGTTTTTTCAGACCAACTGTTTATTCCTGTACTACCCAAATGGAATCAAAGGATTCACAACTTTAGTACATTCACACATTTTTACGGCAAACAAAGTTTAAGAGTGATTGATAGTGGAGTGGTGTTGCTGACTGGCAATCAGGTCCGCATTGATCACAGTACGGCTTCAGTGAGCTTCGGTACCGGCGTCGGCATGACTCAGGACATTGCCCGCGAGGGTCCAAGCATTCAGAGCATGCCCAGTGAGCAGATGAGATACCAACTCATCAACATGGCCGTCGCACTTGACAAAGCCATGGTCATCGTCAGTCCAAACGAACTAAAGGTAAACTGACTTCCAGTTTGGAAATTTTGCGTTGTGGCGTTAAATAAGTCGACAGCTGACACCACGACAACAAGACACTTATAGGCAAGACTTTTGAACTGAATGACATAGATCTTATTATTAGAAATTTATACAAATATTGCTATATATTTGGGCGGCATTTTTGTGACATTTGTTGCAGTTGTGTTTCCAACTGTATTTTATGAGACGAGCTAGTATCTCTTGTTTAGAACTATGCAAGCCGTTGTCATGGTCTGCGTTTGTCAGTCTTGAATAAAGAAACTACATACTTAGTTATTAAAAGCATTTCACAACAGATGTTTGCTTTCTGTTGGCTGTATATTGTACTCTGACTGTAATATCCTTCGATAGCATTGTCGTCTTAAAGTTTTCAGTATTGTGTATCGGATTACCAATCCTGCCTCGCAAACTGCTACCATAAAACACCGTTAACCAATAGAAAGAAATGTAATTCTTTCAGTGCAGTGTTACTGAATGTAACAAAGGTCTAATTGGGAATTGTACAATACTTGAGGAGTTTTACAGTAACATGTAACTTTACAGTAACATAACTTGATATACAATACATAATGAGGTGTTGTGCTGTGTGGTTCGTAGTAATAGTGAATCTGTCAGTGTACACTGTATGTCTTTGTTAACTTGGGTATGACCAATGGTTCTGCGTAATGCGTTTGATCTCTTTAATTTTTTCATGTATTGTTGGCTTTAGTTGTCTTGCAATTACTCACAGCAGTGGCATACGTCCTTCCTTCCTTCTTTATTTGCTCAAACAATAATGCAACATGCAACTTCATCGAGCATAATGAGCAGGACAACAAGACTAAATAAAGCACTAACTACTGCCCTATACAGTGAGTGCAGTACAATGACAATAGAGACACAAGTGATAAACAAAATATTGAATGCGCCAATGGAATGTTTTAAACTTGAAAGCGTTTAAATTTACGAATGTTGTACCCGTAGTTTTTCATTGAAAGTGCCTCTGCCAGGTATAAAAGTCTGGCGGCTGAGATCATAGTAAGGGGACTGGTTACAGTTGGACATGTATGTGACTGTGATGCTGTGTTGGACGCAGGCTGCACGCCAGGAACGTCAGATGAGGGTCATCCAGATGTATCGACAAACGGCGAAGAAGGAACACGCCAACATTCTACGTCGACGGCAGATCATTGAGGATCGGAAAGAAGAGCTGGAATACATCAACACACAGAGAGTACGCTCTTATCAGTCACAACACCTCCAGTCTTCACAGTCTTATGGGGGCACATAAACCAGGCTGTAGTTTCATTTGATTTAGTTTGTACGTTTTTTTCTGTGCCATCCTTTACCATGTACATAGTACACAAATAGGTAAAAGTTGTTATTGTTGACTCATTAATTTTTGTGAGTTGGCATCGAGTGAATGTGTTGCACTGGAATTTGTATCACAAATACCCACTTGTTTCCAGCGGAGTTTTTCTGTTCTATCCGATGTGATGACAAGCAGCGTGAACTTAATCAGTAATTTATGATTGTTGCTGTCATGTTGCACAGTACTCACGTGGAAGGACAACATAAATGCAACAAACAATGTAAACATATTATGACTTGCTCGCCTTCGGTGTACCGAAAGAGGCTGCTAGTGTGCTACAGCTTCCTGGATGAAGATTGTGCAGAATGTCCTTGACTCCGACCGGCCGTCATCGACTGAAGTAGTGGACTTGACCCAGAGCCGATAACCAAAGGATGCTGTTGGCATTTAGCAGTGCAGACTGAAGACGATGATGACTAGGGTTAGGACGATTGTGTGAAAAGCCGATAGTCGATGGTATCAGTCAAAACAATCGGCCGACGCGATAGCGCTCCAATAGTTTCAGAAGGCATTAATACGCGGCGAGATGACAGAAGATCAATACAACGTTAATCGTAAATCAATAAATCATGCATACAAGCATATGATACTATCAGTCAGTCACAGTCCAAAATCAGTTTGTACTAAGTTTACTAGTTGCAAAAACAACTTCAATTAACCCGCTTTTTGCTGCCAACGACCTGTCAACGTTATCAGAGTAAGACGGCAGCACAATGGCACTATCGGAAAACTATCGGTCTGACACAATCGGCCGGAGCGATTGTCGTCGATAGTCGGGCTATCAGCTGATACGATAGTACGATGGTACTATCGTCCTAACCCTAATGATGACTGACACTGTGATTACTTGTTTCCTGATCCACAGTTTCTGTGCTAGCTGACGTGATGCCGAAAGAACAGAGATGAAATAAGTTAGATGATTGATGTTGTGATGTCATTTCAATCAGGAGCTGAAAGAGCAGGAACTGATGGAGGAGCAGAGACGACGCCAGCTGGAGGAAGAGAACTACAGATTGGAGCGGGAGGCGGAGGAGAGAGAACGACAGAGGAGGCTGGAGGAGCACAGAGACATACAGAAGAAGGTGGCCAAGGAGAGGATTGAACAGCTGAAGAGCACCACACTCGGTGCTCGTGCACTGGCCACCTACTCCGAAGAGGTGTGTCTGCAGTTATTCTAAAACTGATTCGTATTTGAATGGCTCTGTGTATAAAGGTAGAACCGCTTATTAAGTTTTTTTGTGGGGAAATTGTCCTGGGGCCACATTCCACACCGTGTCCGGGAAAAAACTTCCCCTGGACAAGATGCTGTAATTGAAATGCACAGTATATAACATAATCTAATGACACTTACACAGCATAATCTAACAATCATTCAGGCACTGTGTATAAAATTTCAATGAACTGCATTTCCTGTGTAGTGATATTTTTTTTATCTTTAACATTATCTTTCTCGTAACACTGAAAACGCAAGTTTCCAACACAGTGAATACCGTTGGTATCAGTTCAAACGCTTTGTTTGGAAATTCAGCTAATAACTTCCTTGAACAGAAGGAAGAACTGCAAAACTTTTATCAACATTCGATCTACTCTGCTGATTAGGCTACCATTTTGTTTTTGTTTATGCAAAAATTACGTAAATGCTGACGCACAGTGCGCTGGCGTCAATGTCGGGCGTAGCATTACGCATGCGTTTTTGGCAATGTCGGCGACGGCAATTTTCGACCATCTTTTTATAAAAAGCAATATCTCAGCAATGGACAGGCTAGTTGTCGTGAAAATTTCACACAAACATTGCAAATAGATGGCTTTTCATGACACAAAGAAAAATAATGGTTATCATTCTCTATTCATAAAGTTATTTTGACATGTTTAGGGGGGCCGTTTTTTTCCGGACACGGTGTAGAAACTTT
>Ga0056114_1001818_pt1 | contig 10206 bp, 6 predicted proteins | sample WorMetHERISLAND1_FD_77005 | JGI IMG/M metagenome (GOLD analysis project Ga0056114, IMG submission 77005) | Marine gutless worms symbiont microbial communities from Max Planck institute for Marine Microbiology, Germany - Olavius loisae HERON... ... | reverse complement strand
TGCTATAAAGATTATCTATGGACCAGGCGACTACCATGATATTTGTATGAAACAAAGTTTACCAACCTTAGCTAGTCGTCGAACTGAAATTTGTACATCCTTTTTTAATAACTCTGTACTAAATAAAAACTCTAGTTTACATTACTTGCTGCCAAGGCCACGTGGAGAAGAGGTGGAGAAATTGAGGCGACCACTGCCACTTGTTCCACAGACTGCCAGAACCACTCGATTTCAGCGTTCTTACTTAATTTACGCCCTAAATAATTATCAGACATAGCTGAACAGTCTATTGATTTGTGTTTAATAATAATGTAATTTTTGATTTTATTGTTTTATGTTGATCCAGCCTCCGGGCTGCCATATGCAATAAATTTGTGTTTTGTGTTTTAAAATATATAGCGGTGTCCACTTTACCGGATTATCGCGGTATTGCCGTTGTGTCCATTATCGTGCAGCTCACTACTGCCAGCCCAGTTTATGCTTCCGCGTGTGTAGTCGAGGTTCTGCTGATCTTATAATTTCAATGAAAGTCAGGGTAATCCTCCCCCTACTTGGGGATTCTAACATCTTCCGAAAATTCGAAGGGTAACTTTGTCAAATTTGGGGGCGAACTATGATGGGGTAGGCAAAGCCACGTTTTTCTGCCTGTAAATCATCATAATTTCATAAATTATCTCAGAAACGGGGCAAGATAGAAGGTTGGTTACAGTGGACCACCTATAGTTAACCACCAACTGCGGGTCTTATGGTCACGTGATGGATGGATGACGTCACGTGACCCCAAGGGTCAAGGTCATAACTCGCTAATCTTTAAAGGATAATATCCCGGCAACTTTGCGACATAGAGTGTTGGTTACAATGGACCACTATATAGGAAACCAGTAACCACCCACTTTCTAATATTCGCTCATGAACTTTCGCGTCCGATCACGTGGATACACTGCCTTCGCTTCGCGCGGTGTTCTGTGCAATCGCTGGCGTGACGCCGTGACTTTGACAAACAAGCTAGCGACCGACCGGCGGTAGAATATAGCACCAGGCGAGTGACAGAGCTATTAGAGAAACGAGCGATGAGAAATAGCTGGAAACGGACGGATGGCGTGACGCAGTTGCTTATTCGCAGCTCTAGCTGGACTGCAGCAGTCATTTTGTTGGCTCGCCTTTGACGCAAAGCTATGACGTCACGCTCATCTCAAACGTCACTGCAGCCGCTAGAGCAGCAAAGTGCTCTGCGCTCACCTCACGGTCGGGTAAACAAGCAAACACGACGACTGCCCTGCAATCATCTGGTTAATTTGTTTTGTTTTTATTATAGGCCTAGAAACCTGTTTAATTTGTTTGCGAAGAGTTTGCACTAAAATGCGTACCGGTGTTCCGAATTTTGTATTGACTACTTCTTGTACATCGCTGTGACGGGTGTGGGTTGGCAGCTGTTAACTTGACATCTGTGAAATTAACTGCTGACGAAAAGAGTTGGTTGTCGAGTTGATTGAATACTGAGCGAATGAATCTTCACTTTCTCTTTCATCTCATCTCCTCTCTGCATTCTTTTTCATGTTCTTATTCGTTTCTCTCACATAGACATCTTTCTACAATTACAGACACATTTAGCAGTATGGTGGGGACGCATGGGTATTGATTTTATGAAGGTTGTTACCACGCTTGTCAAAAAGTATAGTTACTGTAAATTGTCATTAATTGTTATCAGAAAAACAACCTTTGAAAGGTGACCCTCTGGGACTGGAATTTCTTACATGTTAAGCGCCCTTCGCCAGCCTCTGTTAAGGGGTCGTAACCCCTGTAACTTAATACATGTGTGATTTCATAAAATTCAACCATTTTGCCAAAGTCGAACGGCATCTCAATTGGTTCAGCTGTTTAGGTGCACGAACGTTGCAAACCAAGTTGAACCAACAAAGCACCAAACCACGAACACGAGTGCTGCAGCTGCAGCTGCATCTAAGAAGCCCTGACGAGTGATAGATATTGTCAAGGAATTACAGCTCATCCTACTTGTAAGCTATATAGCAAGACGTCTGTAGGCCATATCGGCAGCCCTGTCTCTGCGTTGATACGACGACGAGGCAACAGAGACGAGCGTCCGTCGACTGCTGCACAACGGTTTCCATGGCAACTCACCGCTGCACGTGCTGCCAATCCCGCATCCGACTCGGTATAGGGATGCTGAGGTTGGAATCCCCTCTCTATGCTGCCTGCATACGTAGCACTCCACTGCTCGCGCTAGGAAAATGAGGCAAAAATCAAAGCAAATCGGGGGAAATTATTATTTAGTTCAGTTGTTTGTTTACTGAAGGAGAAATAGGCACAATCAGCATACCGTACAACAAAAGATCTTATTTTTCTTGAGTCTTCTCTCGGCACTGAAGACAGTAATTCGGCCTCAGAAAGCTTTGCTGTAAAAAATACAAATGACTACGTGAGCTGCAGGAATTACAGCTATGCGTCGCTGTCGGCTATTATGCGTTAACAAGCTAGAAGATTACAAAACAATTAATTGAAAAGAAAGCGCAAAGAACAAAGTCGAATCTGTGGGTGCAATCTTTAACAGTTACCACCCAACTTCAACTTCGCAGCATCCGCCATTTCGTTTCAGCGACTGTCTTCCAGTCGGTCGTCGCTGCCCTGGTTCTGTGTCGACTCGACTATTGTAATGGCACACTGGTCGGCCTCCTGGCCTACCTTGTCCATCGACTCCAGTCGGCGCAGAACGCAGCAGTACGATTCCTTCTCCGTCGATCTGGCCATATCACGGATGCACTCGTCAGCCTCCACTGGCTGCGAGTGCCTGAAAGGATTATTTTCAAGATCGCCATGCAGACTTATGTCTATCGGGTTCTCTCCATGGCGATGCCCCGCAGTACATATACGGCGTTTCACATGCACCGATCGCAGACATCCCGTCACGATAAAGACTGTGGTCTTCTTTATCCGCCGATCTACTCGTTCCTGCTGTCAGACTGCCTACTATTGGACGTCGCGCCTTCCTTGACGCCGGCACTCGCATATGGAACGACTTTTTACTGGTCGATGTTACCTCAGCACCGTCTCTTCTCACCTCCAGAAAACTACTAAAACTGTTGTAACTGCATCTGTTTAGACTTTCATACCCTGGCCTAGATTTTTAAATTAACCGTTTCTCGTTGTGGTCCTTGTGGTAGTAGCTTGTTATTTAAGTCACCTTAAAAATTTCTTGATTGATTGATTGATTGACCCAGTACTAAGTACTCGTGAGCTATTTGACATGTATAGATTAGTCAAGTGCTAATCTGTAGGCCTAGATGACATAGAAAACGACGCGACGGTTCGACAGCGATCGCCGAGCTTCTTGTGGTGTCACTGTCAGAGTTATGTATCAAATTCAAAGTTAGCTGACTGAACACGGCGAAGAGTAGACAATGCTGGTGCTGTTGTAGGCTCGTGAATCTGTGAGTGAGACATGACTCTACTGTACTGGTGGAGATGAATGTGTGACTCTACTGGTGCCGGCAGTGATGAATGTGAGTGCAGGAGGCATCGACAAACACAGTCACAAGGATGACGACCAGCCTGTGAGTGATGTTCATTACAACACACAGAAAGCATAAAATTCTCGAACAAAAGCCAAAGTAATTTGTCAAGAGGCGATATCGCTCAGGACTGTCATGTTATGTCATGTCGTGGCCGCCATCTTGGGTTTGATCGAACCGGAAATAGCGCCGACCGTGAAAACCCTATCCTAGTCTTCCTAGAACGAAACGTGAAGTGGATAGGAATCAGACCACCCGTTGCAGGGATATGGCCATTCGAAATTCGACATATCATGAGGTGTGTATTTGGGACCCCCCATTTTGAGGGAAGGGGAGGTCGTAGGGGGTCATCGATTACAATTCGTACCATTCGGAAGATCGAATGGCTCTGTTTGCACACAGATATTTGGCAAAGATTACAGCTTTACAAATTTGTGTATGCCGGTCTCTGCGACCGCGTGTTTTATACTCGTCATTAGCGAATAGCGATATCATGAGACCGTCGGCAGAGTAATATTGTCGCGCGCCTATCAACGATCGCCGGTGCTGGTCCTTGTCATCTGGCGCCACCTGGCGAGTGGATACAAACTGAGACGCCCAACACGAACTACAACTGAGTAACCAACCCGTCATCGGCTAGAAAAAAATTACTTCCTGAGAATTGTGTATAAACATTGGGTTGTAACTTAATGAAAGTTATAAAGCAAGTCCGCAGGCCAATGTACAGTGGGAATTGAGAAAAAATCTTTTACCCGAGGACAGGTGCGGATCCAGGGTCTTGGAAGGGAACCCCATCGGGTCCCTGGTGCGGGGTTGTGTTAACGCGTTGGGCTTGGGATCGTTTAATAATGATCGGAATCTATTGACATCTGTGAATCGTATGGAACTCTTTCTTTACTTTGAATGAATGCGCGACACCGTCAGTAAAATTCGCGATTTTCGGCTTCGGCGACTAATGAGAAATTTGGGGACTTTCTATTATGAGTTCAGGACATGATTACAGCCTGTAGTCCTATATAGCTGCTAGATTTTTCTTGTAACCCCTGACGTGCTATCCTTTTGCATGTTGCCTCTGTTTCAGTGAGGCCTATCTCGTTTGTGATCGTTTGCCAGCTCTTCGTCCGCAGTTGCGGCATTCCTCTGAAGGTCTGTCGAACCACGTGGTCTGGCCTGCTATGACCCGCAGTGACATTGAAAGGTCATTCCAGTCGCCAGAAGCCTATTCGTGGTACCGTCACTCACAGTGGACAACTATTATGTCATCGTATGTGATATATGAAATTCAGTAGACCTATAGTTTGAATTTGCTGGCATTATGGCTTCCAAAGGTTATTTGAGCAATTTACCTATAACTTATAAGCCCGGGATACTGTTGGCCTCATATCACAAGGTCTTTCGCTGCCGACGACACACAGGTTTACGGTCATTGCCTGCATGCTGCAGTTGTCGACAAGAATCTTGTAGTGCTGTTCCACTGTGGCGTTGATAACTGGATGAGGCCAGACCGCAGCTTAATTCCAAGTTCCTCCAAGAAGACACGTTCTGTAGTAAACAGAACCCCGCCTGGCGACTATTCGCTAATGACATCATTGACATGAAGTCCAACCTGAAGCGCTGCGACATCACACCGTCTCCGTCCCAGTCGTCGGCAGCACCAGCATCTCATTGTGTTTCACTCGATTGTTTCTGACTCTGTGGCTCCAGTCCGCGACCCTGGTAGGCTGATGTCGACCTGCTGATGTGGACTGATGTCTCGTCTCGCGGCACTGCTCAGCCCTCCGTCAATTACGGAAGATTCGGCTGCGTCTCAGCCAATGCATTCCGGTCGCCGGGTGATTTCCCGGCTGTATTGTGGCAACAGGGTCCCAATTGGTCTGCCGACCTATCTCATTTATGACTGCAATCGGTCATAAATGCAGCTGCTTGGCTGGTTTATATCGTACTGACCATATCACTGACGTCCTGAAGTATATGTTTGCATTGGTTTCTCATCCCTGAACTCATCCAGATTAAAATTGCTTTTCTGATTTACCGATAGCCAAATTCTGCAACGAATTGCAACGAAAGCGAAAGCGATACAAGGACATCTTGAAGGCCAACTTGAAGTGCTGCGACATCACACCGTCCGAGCTGGAAGAGCTAGCACTGGATCGGTCCGGTTGGCGATCGCACTCTAAGATCGTGTCCGGACACTGGAAACCAAGCGGGTACAGCGGAAGACAGGGACATACCTAAACTTTTGCCAGCTTCCCCTGCGACATTCTGCGGACGTTCTTGTGCGCTGATGATCGGGCTATGTTCATCGTCGTACACATTTGACAATCTGAGTTTACTGTAGTCCGAGATCCTTCGTGTCGACGGCTCAGTCCATCACTGATATTCAGCGTCATCCACGACTGTGCTCCGTCATGTCTTGATCCATTCTCCAACCTCATTGATTAGGTTCTTCACACTGCTCCTCATGCACCAGTTCCTCGTTGTACCGCGGCTGTTCGTCGTCGCTTGTTGTACGGTAATGCCGACCCTACTTATATATGTTATACACCGTGTCTCAATAAAAAAACAAGCAAAATTATTTTTGTTATAATTACGTAAAACTTCCACCAAATCTGATAATTTTTGACACAAAGATGGTAAACAGTCTAAAATTATATGAGGTGTACTCATTTTCCACCTCACCTAACCTACGTCAATGCACTACCGTGTTAAACACAGATGTTCATAATTGTTACATAACAATGTAATTATAAGTATTCAGTAAACTTTCAAATGACTTAATTAACAGACAGTAAACCGAAATGTGGTTTATTTAGCAGAATTATAAGTTTATATAACAGTTCGTTTCTGAATTGTCAGAATTTGTCCTCTTGTCCAGTTTTTGGTTATGAATTCTCTAAGAAAACGGGTAGCTGTGTAGCCTTTCAGCTGTCGTAAATTTCTGATCCAAATCTTATCCTTCTTCGAAAACCATTTTGACCAAAATTTTTCAGCTGTTGTACAGTTTTATTTTAGAATATTTAAGCGGTTTAACATTTAAACCACAAAATAATTAAATTATGTGGCACCTTCTGTCGAATTGATGGTGCAAATGTGAGCAATCTGATACTAATAATTAGGCCTACAGCGTTATGTAACAATTTGGAACATCTGCGTTTAACACGGTAGTGCATTGACATGAATTAGTTGAGGTGGAAAATGAATGCACCTCACTAATTTTATACTGTTTGCCATTATTGTGCCAAAAATTGTCAGATTTGGTGGCAATTTGACGTAGTTATAACAAAAATAATTTTGCTTGTTTTTTATTGAGACACGGTGTATATGGTGCGAATTTAGCACATGTTTGCGTGGAAATATGTGTTACAAAATTTGGATACTGGAGCTCAGTTTCTCTGGACTGACATGTTTTGTAATAAACAAGACTGTAACTCTGCTGAAAATGCACCCATGGCGAATTTTCAATCGTCAACGACATCAATTCCCCTAGTAACCCCCCCCCAAAGTAGGGTGCGCAAGAGTTTCGCCAGAATCCATCTACGACTTTTGGAGTAGACTAATCGTGCTCACGTAGAAACAGACAAACAGACATCACACACGCACAACTACACCGTGTCTCAAAAAAACAAGCAAAGGTATTTTTGTTATATCTACGTCAAACTTCTACCAAATCTGACAATTTTTTGCATAAAGATGGCAAACAGTCTAAAATTATATGAAGTGCACTCATTTTCCACCTTAACTAATTCATGTCAGTGCACTACCATGTTAAACGCAGATGTTCCAAATTGTTACATAATGATGTAGGCTTAATTATTAGTATCAGATTGCTCACATTTGCATCATCAATTTGACAGAAGGCGCCACATGATTTAATTATTTTGTGGTTTAAATGTTAAACCGCTTAAATATTCTACACTGAAGTGCACAACAGGCTCAACAGCTGATGAATTCTTGTCTGCATCTTCGTCAAAATGTTTTTTTCAAAGGAGGATAAGATTTTGATCAAAAATTTAGAGGGAGCTGAAAGGTTAGATTGCTACCCGTTTTCTTAGAGAATTCAGAACCAAAAACTGGACGAGCACAAATTCTGACAATTCTGAAACGAACTGTCGTACAAACTTATAATTCTGCTAAATAAACCATATTTCGGTTCATTGTGTGCTAATTCGGTCGTTTGAAATTTTACTGGAGCGTCATGTAACAAAAATTTTGAACATCTGCGTTTAACATGGTAGTGCATTGTCATGAGTTAGGTGAGGTGGAAAATGAGTGCACGTCGTATAATTTTAGACTGTTTGCTGTCTTTGTGCCAACAATTATCAGATTTGGTGGAAGTTTGACGTATAACAAAAATAATTTTGCTTGTTTTTGAGACACGGTGTAAATCATCTTCATTTCTAACGAAGTGGGCGATAATAAACTTCTGTATCCTAGCAGGACGATCTGTCGTTGGAATAAACTTATTGTGTCGCCTTCTGTATTGCTATTGCTATAGATTGAAAATTCGACGTGCTGTGAGACAGAAGAATAGCCAGAAGACGCAACCAGTTTGGCTGCCAAATCATCTGTAAATCAAGATGCTTTGACCATGCAGAATGTTCATGTAAGCAAGTGTGTAAGTCGCAAAACTGCCGGATGTGGTCACTGGACTCGCTGGCAACCTGCTAAATGACTACAGAGCCTAGAGACTACCACTGGCTCAGTAATAATGCATAAACAGGCAGATGGACACACGGACAGACGAACGGAACATCACGTAGACCATGGGAAGTGCAGGCTGGTCACATGATCGTTGCACGCACGTACTAGCGCTAATTAGCGACGTTCACTGTCAGACATTCATCACTTTAATCTTCTCTGGACGCTCAGTCAAGCAAAGAAACAACGCAGTATATACTCGTACTGTTATTCTCTTCAGTGCCAACTGACTTGCTGTTTGTGTGTTATCGCTAAGACTGACTGTTGTACTAAGCTCCAGCGACTTCTCTTGGCTCAAGGCAACACTAACTGACAGTTGACACACTGAACTGAAGACAGCTCGACTGTGTTCTGTGAGTGTTCACCACGCGAGTCCTTGTAATAGTAGACACGAGCAGAACAGCTCGGTTACACTGTGCACGCCGGCCGGCCGCGGGCCGCTGTATGTCTACACTGGGACTCGTTACACAACGAGCTTTATCTCTGCGAGCCATTATCGTCCGAGCAAGTTGCATCCGTGTCTGGTCGGTCTCAGCTGATCACTGACGCAGATCGATCACCTCAGTGCTGTCCAGCTGCGCTGTATCTGCTGCTGAGGCTGCTGCCAGTGATGCGAATAATGTCGTACAATAGTAACGGCACCCCGGTGAACCGTTATATAAGACAGAGATGCTGATATGACGTTTTACTTGCAAATATGCTACCCAATAGCAATGATATTCTAGTAACTAAAACTATAACTGAAATGACTACAATGACTAAAATTTAGTTATTTTCTCACTTTTTACATATTTCGTTATTTCATAGTATTTATGAAACAACAGTGTTACACTGCATGATTATCTTACGCACTGGCACTGCTCACCAGTCTATTACGTCATATCCATTCATGTCATATGAACTCCAGTCACCGTACATTGCCGAATTTGAACTAAGTCTATATATGAACTACATTCACTCTGGCACATGGGAATTGTGGCGTCAGAAACAAAACGTGTTCTCTGTTCTCTCATTAATTGCACAGGACTTGGTATAGGCCTATCTGCACTTCCATTGCAGCCTCTGTAGAGAGGCTTTTCAGTATTAGTCTGGGTTATAAGCCAAAATGTGCACATTTTGAAGAAAGCATAAAACTTGCAAAGTTTCATGCTTTCTTCAAAAAGTGCACAATTCCTTGAATATATGGACCTTAGAACCCGTAGGTATGTTGAATGATGACAGCAGGGAAGCGCAACAACATTCACGTCTCACTGAGCATGTGAGGTCAACCTTGATGCACTAACTGTAGACATAAATGACCAGCATCGAGGCTATGTCCTATGTCTATACATATATCGCCTTATTTGTCTGGTGCTGTAATTACGTTGGTGCTATAATTTAATGTTCACAAGAAGCATTATAAACTTATCATGTATACTCACTTTCTCATATTTTTGACTGACATATCGAAAAAGCTAACTATAACTAAATAATAACTATAACGATTGGTGAAATAACTAACTAATACTAGAACTAAAATGATGTTCATAACTGAAATATCACTGATCAGTATAAGAAATACTATATTAAATAAAAAGAAGAAAATAATAAAAGGGGGGGGGGGAACGGCATGCTAACGGTGTGGATTCGAAAATTAATGAACAGCAATTAACCAAGAACTCTTGTAAAGTATTTCCTATAAACAGAAACTGACCGTAATTTTTTCGTTTCCGACGGCGATCTATTCTAAATGTAATGACCTTGATACTTAATACTTCTTTGCCTGACTATTGTCGTGGTTTCAGGAATAATAAATCCAGATGGGCAACTACAGTGTGAGTCAAAAAAAATCCCCCCCTAAGGGGTCCTGACATTTCTTGTTTTTCTCACAAACGGTTGAGAATTTTTAATCGATTTTTTACACACCTATTACACGTTCCTATCTGCGCTAGATTACAAATTTTTATTCAATTATCTCCTATTTTGACGAAGTTATGCCATA
>Ga0056114_1001817_pt1 | contig 10209 bp, 4 predicted proteins | sample WorMetHERISLAND1_FD_77005 | JGI IMG/M metagenome (GOLD analysis project Ga0056114, IMG submission 77005) | Marine gutless worms symbiont microbial communities from Max Planck institute for Marine Microbiology, Germany - Olavius loisae HERON... ... | reverse complement strand
TGGTAGATGAGTGTACCCATGTTGCCGTGGACGCGACATAGTTCTAGTCAGTTATTCACAGGCAATATAACACAAATGAGTGAAGCCATTCATCGGCCACTAACCAAACACAGTCAATGATACACTGTGTTCAAAAAAATACAATGTTCATTGTTTCTGGACACAGTGTACATTGAGAGCGTTGCAGCTCCACAGCAACAGACTGACTACTACTGTACACGTGATTGTACAACTGCTGTCACTCATTAGAACACTCATATCACATCAAACATTGTCTCAATAATCCTAGGAATAATGTACAGGATCACACAAAAATACTATATATCGCAAGGAAGCAATTTCACATCTGTGCACACATCGACGTTCAGTGTACGTATGAAACGATACAAAATGACCGCTAAACGACAACTGACAGCATTCAACGTGCAGACAACCGACAACGAACCAAACGTGACAACTACACAGACTAGGGATGCACTGATAATCGGCCGATAATCGGTATCGGCCGTTTTGCCGATAATCGGAATCGGCCAATTACTAGGCTGATTGTTATTTACTATGTATTATGATGGCATTGGATACTGAAATTATATTTTTTGAAATTTGAACGACGACACAAATTTCATTTTACAGTTATATATGCACACTCGGCAAACATGCTGGTAGCGTTGTTTAGCTATGCAATAATCTGTTACATCATACAGTAAAATATTTGTATGATCGATACAGTCTTTGGTATTAAGGTAAGAATGTCATGTTTATGTATTAATCGGTAATCGGCCGATTATTAGACGCCCCAATGCCTTATCGGTGCATCTCTAACACAGACGCTGAAATAACACCCACTGACTACAATTACATGTACATATGTAAACTAAATTTAAGATGAATCAAGAGGATCAAAATGAAAATAGTGTGCCCAGGGATGTACATGTGTGGTAACCGTCTAATCGACAGTGATGCAAACATACACTGCGAGTAAAAAAAAACAAGCCACTTGATATTCGTTACCTGTGCCAAATGGCAGCTGTCAAAGCTGGACTCTGTAGTAATTTTGCAACAAAACACCACCTTAAATCTTTCACTAGCCTACTTTGGTCGATATATAAAAGATCAAAATTACTGAAATTCCGAGGAATTTAACACAATAACATCAGCCCACTTTTACAAAATTAACAATAAAATGCAATTCTGTGTTCAAGTCACTTTATTTGGTTACTTCATAAGGGTTTTACGGCACTTCAAGCAAACAAATAGCGACTATAACATGCCTGAAATAGCTTGAAGCTTGTTACTGAATTTCTTTCCAAATTGTCATTCATCAACATGATGCAGATATGGGTCGTTGGGAGCCGCATGTGTGGCAAAATAAACACAGGAGTCTGTTATATTGTTACAGAAGGGTGACTGACTGTCATGCTCAGTGAGCTGGTGCACTGTCTTGCTGAAAGACAACAAACTCGTGAGTGACTGAGTGAGTGAGTAGATTCTTAATGGCACATCAGCACAATTAGGCTATACAGTGCCATCCACGTTGGTTCATGCTGGAAAATACAGGACAGAAGACAAATTAAAAACAGACACACTACAAAAAGTAAACACAACCCAGAAAAAGCAAACAACGCAAAATACAGCAGAACAAAACTAGCCTCGTTTAGTCGTCTCATACGACACTCGGCCAGGAAATGAGGTGGGCTTATTCTACAAAGCTCCTGAGCCCACATGGGGCATTAAGGAAAGGTGGGAAATATACATCTTGTTGCAAATGAGTCCAGCATACCATGCTAATGCATACTGGAGCTGATCAAGTGCAGACCAGTGCGTGGGAGATAAGATCAACTGGAGAACACTGGCTTTCACATATCATATCAGTCAGGACGTGGCACCAGATTACCTGACAGGTGATTACACAAACAGTACAGGTAGAACATACAGGTAAACTCACAGACAGAACCAGACACAACAGTGCAGACGAAGACAAGAAGACAAACCAGCACACACACACACACACATCAGTCATGATCACATCACCATGATGCGACGTAGTTAATATTTCACTACTGTAACAGTCTTGTCAGCACCAACAGGCTCATCATCAGTCACATATCAACTCAGGGACGATGAGGCTCTGAGTAGCGATACAACGACAATGTTTATCACAAGATGTGAGCTCGCTGACTCACAAAACTGTAGCTATTATCTATGACGAAAGCTAATATCTATGCTTCGACTAGTAATATTTATCACATAGTACTATTACTACTGTCAGCTTATTAGCACCTGCTTTCTCTGTTTATCAGAGGCCCGAGTGCATCTTCCGCAGGTGAGAATAAAATGTGTTGACGAAGTAAACAAATAGAGTTAATTTTAAGGATCATTAAAGTTCACTAATTCGCAACATTCCCTGCCGACTTCTTGTGCTCGTCAGTTTTCTGTTCTGTTTCCTTCTGTTATTTATTTTAGGTTTTGATGACATGTAACTATTCGTACACCATACTGAAATGCAAAACGGGTCTTCATCGGTATACAGTTCATTACATGTGATATCAAACTCAAAGAACTTGTAATCCAGTTTTAAATCGCAAAAAAAAGAATTCATCAGGGATGAACGGATATTGACTTTTGCAGCACACTGGATACGGATAATCGGATATCCGGCACTTAATATCTGGATTCTGACAGATCAGATTTTTCTACTACAGCTGCAGTTGATTAAAACTTCAAGGTGAACAATCAGGATTGATTTTCTTTAGTTTATCTACACGTACGCGGTGGCCGAGTGGTACGGTGCCATACTTATGATCGCGAGGTCGCGGGTTCGAATCCCGCCCTTGGCTGTTGTGTACCAATGCCAACTCAGCATGCCATCCCTCCGGGGTCGGTTAATGCGTACCAGCGAAAGCTGGGGAGTAAATGGGCATACCACGCGATATCCGTGGACTTGCAGCTTTGGTTGGTGTCTGGCTGAGGGCTAAGGAAACGGAGATCAGCGCCGTCCCATGGGCCTTAAGGCTCGGGAAAGGACTTTACTACTTTTATCTACACTACAAGTTACAACACACACAAAATCACAACATCTATACAATCGCCTACCAGTCAGTCAGCCATAGTTATATACTGTAAATACAAGAAGCTGTTTAAAATTTCGACAAATTCTCCTTGATTATTTGATGACGACCCAAAGTTCTTTGCACTTGAGCCACAACTATTCCAGCACTACAGCATTGTGTTTTCTGATCATCCTCGTGACTAACAATAAAGTACTTCGATATGAGGCCAGTGCAGTTACTTTGTAACAAGTGATGTAAACACAGTATTTCATTTAATCCACTCTGCCTTATTGCTAAGTTATGTCAACGTCTGCCAATAGGAAATTGTTTGCGCACTACATAGTTTGCAGTCCACAAGCGACTACAAATGCAGGAAAGTTTACTGTCATTAACCTTTGTACTCTAAACCACCGACGGCTGACCTAATTAGCAGTAGAATATTCAGTACTATCAATGTGATGGATGTGACAGCATTTCAAAGTCAAACAGAGCGACCACTGTACCACCGTTAGGTGCCCCTGCTCTGCCCTTGCGAGCCAGATGTCCAACTGATGACCACTACTGTCTTATTCTTTAACTACTGAAGTGAAGAAGAATGCGACACAATCTGAACCCACGTAATGTGAAATCCGACCGGATCCAGACTTGGCTGGATAAATCCGACCAGATTTGGATACTAGATCGGATATCTGTCCATCCCTAGAATTTATATATTTTAAGAATACCTAGAACCAGAAGCAGCTGGAATACCCCAATTTCAAAATTCACAGGCACATAATTACAGCATTGTAGCTATTTAAAAATACATCACTGCAAATGGCGAATAGCACACAGTGCAACAATATGGAGACATATTAAAATATATCGCATGATATATGCAGCAAGCACTGCACTAGAAAAGAGTTCGGTTGGTCACAAATGAAAGACTCGGAGTTGTGACAGAAATCTGTGTGCAGCCCAGAACTGTCGGTAAACTGTGCCACAAGCCGAGGTGGAGCGAGCGGCACAGGCACACTCAGCCAATCAGCTTCACGGACAGTACACAAGTCTTCTGCCAAAATCACAATCAGCTAATTGTTCATCATACGAATATGACACATTTGCTAGATGTCTCGTAGTTAAGAACACAAGAGCCTCTGCCAATATACAGCTATCACATGACAAGCATGTATTACACACTCACCGCCGGCCACGAAACCAGTGGCCAGGCCACGACAGCCGAGAAATCCTATCTACAAATAGCACGCTAACAAAGCCTGTATACTAAGCTCAAAGCATCATGAAAATTCATACCTAAATAAAAAATAAAAATACGGGCAATAGTCACAGATTGGTAAGAAGCATTAGCAATGAAAACATTCACGATGGTGTGTGGTTAGGTAATGGTAGGCAGCTTTGCAAGAAACTGATTAATGGTGAATGCTAACTAACGGTAAGTACTATGGATGCATGCTCAGAACAGGTCACATTCAAAGCTCAATGTCGTGACAACTGAAACACGTGTTATGGCAGCACGTCAAATACTGCTACTGCAGGAAGCACAAACTGTATGTATGTACTACGAGAAACCGCATCAATCCTGCTCTTTGGACTGAATCAACAAAACACATGGCATCCAGCTTGTGGTACGAGCTTCATGGTAATGTGACACCGCCATCTTGGTTTAGTATGCAGATGTAATCTATCCTGCAATCCTGACCTACACTCAGTGATTCATCAAATCCATCAACGAGAGCATTCTGCTTCGTGATTTGAACTGACACTTACCGACTCAGTCTCAAACAAATGTGGATTTGAATTCAATAATTTTGTAAAAACAATCAACTTTTGAACTGTACTATCAGCTAAAAATCCGTCGCCCGTATAACCTATACTGTGTTGGTGGAGACGTTAAACCCTGCTCAATCAATCAGCTAAAAATAAGCTGACAATCATTGTTGTCTATGCAAAATGAGAAACAAAATTGGTTTACCAAAGGTGAGACACCATAAGTTTGAAGGTCATGTGACGCCAAACGAGGAATCAAAAATCTGTCCAGTAGAAATTTAGATACTGTCTTGGAGCATCATAATTCACACCGTTAGTCTTTTAATTTCATACATACTGGCGGAGGAAACAGACTCTGAAATCAGCCATTTTTGCAACTTTTGGACCTCCTTGACCTTGACCATGCACCGGGTCACATCGCATAGTTCGTGTATGACCATCGACCTCTATCGACATACAAAATTTTGTTCAAACCGGAAAAACTTTTTCTAGACAGATGAACACTGAGCCCAGTTTTATTAGGAAAACTGACCTAAAAAAATTACTCGTACCAAATAATTATTCGACTATCAGTGTAAAAGCAACCATTTTATAAAATGGCCGAATCACATTAAATTTTTATTCGTGAATTGGAGTGCTCTACCAACAAGGTCTTCAGCCAACCTCTATGGTTTCAAGTCAGTCATTGCTAACTAACCAGTCGTTGCAGGTTGGCAATGAAAAATGTGAGTTCACCCTTTTCATGACAACCAAAGCAGCTTCTGAGAACACACATAAAACATGACAGAATTGTTTTAGAAACGACAGAAACCTGTAACCTGTTCTTACAAGCTCGCAGCAGTTGATCAGCAACTGTAAACTACTTACTGGCTTCTAGTCAACAACCCAACAGAGACACGGATGCAATTAGTTGCAAATAACGCTTTCACTCAACCTCGACATACTGTGACACTTCGATCCTAATTATTAACCAAAACACAGTGTAACGTGAGACACCACAGCACAAACACATACACGACTACACACACAGAAATAGACAAACGTCTGTCACTGATGCAGTGATCTGGCGTTTGTCTTCACAGCATTCACAGTGGTAGTAATCGTGGACGAGCGGACAATGCGTCCATTCTATCAGTCTGTCTGTATCACATAGATTAGACCAGAGACGGCGGAGGAATGCTGTTTCGACTAGAACGCAGCACCCGGCCACCGCGGAGTCCTGTATGCTGTCTTTGGACTCCTACGCCCACTGCCTGCGGTGGCAGCAAAATCATTGGTCGAGCGTACGGCAGGGCAGTGTAGGAGAACGGAGAGCCAGATCCACCGGCGACAGGGTGTAGCTGTGATCTGACCCGCGACGACTGAACGCGGCCACCGCCACAGCGCGCTGGCGTCAACGACTGCTGTAAACCTCCACCAGTGTTACTCGCTTTGTTCGGACGCAGCGCCAGCGACCCTGGAATGTGCACTGCAAACAGATCGGCAACAAATGTTCATTTACTTACGATGCATTATAAACAAAAGTCCCCAGTGAAACCCATCAGCAACCCTAGACAAGTTCGTCTTCATCAGTTGTTTGAATTCACCCAGTTCAGTGTCAGTACGACGCAAGAAGTCAGTACTGTTCCAATACCAATCTCCAAACCGAGTCGGAGTTCTTGAAACTATGCAACTTTGGCTTAATAAAGATGTCGGCAAAACGTGTCCGATGATACAAGCCAACAATCTTGAGACAGGTATGTCAACAGCAAGCCATGTAGGGACTTATAGACTAGCAAGGCTAGCTTAATGTCAAAGCGTCGTTGTACTGGCAATCAGTGGAGGTCTCAGAGCACAGGCGTGATGAACTCAGGTCACCGCATTCCCGTGACCAGTCGGGCGACAACATTCTGGACTGACTGTAGTCGCCGAAGCTGGACGTTGGCCAAACAATAAAATATGAGTTGCAGTAGTCAAGGTGTGACGAACAACAGCACGACAAGAACTTCAAATAACAAACTACACCGTTATCAAACCTAACAACCACGTCTTCTCATACGACCGAAGCAGAATGCAGCAGTAGCAGTGCTACAGTAAACCTGTAAAGTGCATTCATTCATTCATTCATTACATGAATGATGCCTCTAATGTGCAATGTGTTGTTTAGCAAGGAGGCAAGTCTAAAACTGTGGAGTTCAGAATTGCAAGAAATGGACAGTTGTTGTCCCCATATTGCACCAATAACTGTACACTCAGTCACATCAAATACATAAACAAAACAATTTCACTCGAATACAGAGTGAAATTGGTGAATTTCAGTCGACTAGACTAGAAAATGTCTAAATACCAGCTGAACCTGGAACCTGGACATATGTACACTGTTATATGCATATTCAATGACATTTCCACAGTGATATAATGCAATATGCAATAACAGTGGAATACAATGGAGATTACTGCTCAGTGTTACCGCTTACCAGACAATATTACTATATTAGATCCGACCTCACCCGTAAGGCTGACAGAGATTCAACGATGTCACCGGGTGTGCGGATATATGTGGATAGACATTTACAGATAAATGGAAAGCTGTTTCAGTATTCCCATGGATTCGGATAAGACACAGATATTGGATTCATACAAGTCCATTTTAAAAATAACTGATTTGTGTCATTGCCGGCTTAACTGGCAGAAGTTACAGTTTCTGCCGACTTTTCCATATCCCTCAACTACTTTGGATTCCCTGCCTTTCCTAGGTTTTCCAGGTGAGTGGCGATTCTGTACTGCTACCACACTCATTGCAATGAAATAGAAGCTATTTAGTTAAGAGTTTTAAGATTAGAAATGGCACGTTCATTTTGCTCTGAAACAGGAAACCAGATAATACAATTAGGAGGCAGGCATTATATGGCTTTGCCTGTGTCTACATCTGCCACCACTGACTCTCAGTTGGTGATAACATTGAAGAATTTGATGGTAAACTTGTAACAATGATACGAATGACGACTACCATTCGGTGCGGAGAACTCCAGAGGTGCAGGAATGACGGCCGGCAGATGTGGTGACGCCAGCAGAATGCTCAGCTGTTCTACACCAGACAAAGGCACTGGTGACGGTATCGGTAAGACCTGCGTGGCAGACCGTGACAGTACGCCGATGCCAGAAGTACAGTGGCACTGAGGCTGACAGGCGGCCGGTTCATCTACGACTGGTCGCGTTACCTGCTGCAACGTTCATAGCAAATAGCACCTAAACGTCATTCATGTGCCAGACAACCACATAAAAATTAGTTAGTTAGTTAGTTAGTTAGTTAGTTATAGAAGGATTTTATGTCCCGCTGATGAACACATTGTGGGTCATTTTGTAGATGACCATCCATACCGATCTCTTGAATGGTGCAAAATGCTGAGCCTTCTCAACCAATCACTTGGCTTATATAATAAAACCAACAAGAACTACACAAAGCACCTAAACAAATAACATCTGTGCACAGCTCTCACTCATTCCATCGTATCACGATCACTAAATGCAGCCATGCACATTTTCTATTACAATAATTATGCTTCTGGCAATGTGCTGGTGGATCCAAAACACAGCAGAATATACACAAATTAAAGCAAAAAAACTAAAACCTGGCTTTGGGCCTTTTTCCTACACCATCCTGCCTGATTGGGCCTATTCTACAGCTCCGTGGCCTAAACGGAACCCATAAAATCACACACATATAGAGCACACCCAGCACACACACGAGTATTCAGCATCTGTTCACACGCAGCAAGCACGTTACCGTGTTCCAGTCGTAGACGAAGTCATTTGTGAAGCCGCTGCAGATGAATAAACTCTGAAACAGTTGTCGAAGGTAAGCGTAATTCGGCTTTTCATCAAACCGCAATGAGCGACAGACTGTCAGGTACGTTGCAAACTCAGCTACAAACAATAGCAGACACTAATTACAACAAGGGCCAAGCAATAAAGAGGAACTACTGAAAACAAATATTATAAACACAAAAGATCAAACAATAATCAGACCTACAGCAAAGGACTACTAACAACCAATATTACTTATACACCGTGTCTCAGAAAAAAAACAAACAAAATTGTTTTTGTCATAACTTCGTCAACTTTCCACCAATTGTGATAATTTTCGACAAAGAGATGGCAAACAGTCAAAAACTATAAGAGATGCACTCATTTTCCACCTCACCTAACTCACGTCAATGCACTACCGTGTTAAACGCAGATGTTCCAAATTGTTCCACGACGCTGAAATTATTAGTCTGCAATAAACTTTCTAACGCCTTAATTAGCACACAATAAGCCGAAATATGGTTTATTTAACAGAATTGTACATTTGTATAACATTTTGTTTCAAAATGGTCAGAATTTATGCTCAACATGTGCCTCGCGTACACGAACACAAGCGCTTAGACAACGACGCAACTGGCTGATAGCGGCATCTACAATCGACTAGTCAAACTGCGTCCACTCCGTTTTGACGAAAATACGAAAATGCAGACGAAAAATTATCCACAGTTGATCACTTTCAGTGCAGAATATTCAAGCATAGAATACCTAAACCACAATATTATTAAATCATGTGGCGCCCTCCATTGAAGTGATGATGCAAATGCAAGCAATAATTACAGTGTTATGTAACAATTTCGAACATCTGCATGGTAGTGTTTGACATGAATTAAGTGAGGTGCAAAATGAGTGCACCTCACATAATTTAAGACTGTTTGCCATCTTTCTGCCAAAAATTATCAGAATTGGTGGAACTTTGAGGAAATTATGACAAAAACAATTTGCTTGTTTTTTTCTGAGACACAGTGTAGACATTACATCTAATACATATACAACTAGAAGGGCCCTCAACAGATGGCATATCCATGACAAAGGCCTCCTAACAGTAGTGACGCTAGAATCTCTGCAGAAATTGACAACAACATGTGATGGATATACTCACATGAGAAGCCTTTACACAGCTCATCAACTGTTGTCGACATTTTCTTCTCGCTAATTCTATCGTACTTCTGTTTCTTAGTGGCTGCTCGGAGTCCCTGCCACGGCAAACTGCCGCGAAGGAAGTACATCATGATGTAGGCGATTGACTCCACGTCATCTCGACGACTTTGCTCTGTCGGTCACAATTACCACTCATCAGTGGCAGCCGAGTGGCATATAAGAAAGTAAACAAAGATACACAAGATCATCTAAGAAGCTTGACGGCTTAGCTTTTGACATAATGAAAGCCACTTTATTCATAAACACTTTTCACACGCTTCACTATACATACCAGGTAGTTTGAAGGAGTTTAAACTTCTAAATGAACAAATATCCATGCACAGCCAACATATTTCACAATCAACACTTTGTACCTAACACCTTTATCTTTGCAATTTGCATAGTCATC
>Ga0056114_1001816_pt1 | contig 10209 bp, 7 predicted proteins | sample WorMetHERISLAND1_FD_77005 | JGI IMG/M metagenome (GOLD analysis project Ga0056114, IMG submission 77005) | Marine gutless worms symbiont microbial communities from Max Planck institute for Marine Microbiology, Germany - Olavius loisae HERON... ... | reverse complement strand
TCCTATCTTGCCGCGTTTCAGATATATTAGAGCTTTTGTACGCCGAAAGCCACTTTTTCAGCACCCCACCCCTATTCGGGCGAAAATTTCGGGGTGTTCCCTTTGGAGCAGCCCCGTCATGTTGGGGTTGCAAAGAGCGAACGTCCCAGGCTAACTAATGGTGAAAGTATTTTTTGAAGATTTCCGACCTATGTGATCACAATTCACCAACGTCACAGACGGACGGACGGACGGACGGACAGACAGACGACATGCGATCGCAATACCGCGCTTTGCACTAAAGTGCATCGCGCGGTAAAAACCAGGTGATGCCAGAGTTGGTGACCTAAATAGAATAGTTTAGGCCTTTAGGCCCACCTCTGGTTGACGTTGACATTAAATAAATCATCACAAAAGATCTGCGTAGCTGACTATAATGCTGGACAATCTGTTATGTTACAACAACAATTAGGCCTACAACATGTGTGACATTTTAAACTGCATCTATTAATCTGTGAAGTACATACATAGTGGCCAAATTAAACGACATCACTTCACATTTTTACTTGTAACAATGAATGAATCTACGAAATTTTTAAGTGCGCACAAAGTTTGGTAAACGTCCAAAAAAGGTTTAATGTGACCGTTTATCGCTACCGGTAGTTTAAAATGTCCGTTGATCGATCGTTTAATAAACGTTCAGATCAAAACGTTTGGATTTTAAACTACCGTTATACGTTTATTAAAAGCTTTAATGTAAACGTTTGTTTAACGTTTAGTTGCCGCTTATTTTCATATAACTGAAAATTCCTCCTACTACACAGTCTGCTCCCCTGTCCTCTTCTTTCCCTCCCCTCCCTTTCTTCACCGCCTTTCATTTTTTTGGATTCCTCCACTTCCCCTCCTTCCCCACCCGCTTCTGTCCTCCCTCTTCTTTGCCCTGCCCTCCTTTTTTCGGTTCCCCTCCCTTCCCTTCCTTTCTCTCCCTCTCTGAGAACTAGCTGGTCTTCCTTAAATCCAGAATCCAGCTAGGGAGTCTGGGGGACTGCAGCTCATTCAAATCTCATTCCATATCAGCATCGAGTTTCAGGACAATTGGTCAACAATTAATATCGGTTTTCACACGAAGATCAATGACTTTGGATGACCTTGAACTGCACAGTTCGAATTTTCGGAGAATTTCGCAGATCTGGTAGGCAACAACAGTCAAACGAAGAGAGACCAGCGTTAGAGCGTTGTAACCCACTGAATGTAGGCCTACTTTTCAACAATGTGTTCCTTGCGTTGATTTGCTACATAATCTTCAATACAGCAGGCCTTTACGTAGGCCCTACGGCCAAATATACTAGTATATTTTTTTGGTACGGCTGTCACGCGCTTACCTCAATGTTAGCTATATAGGCAGGCTACATAAAGCAACAAATAAGATGAGATGGTGTTAACTTTGTCAACTCTTGTTCACCAGAGGGCGCTATACAGCGGAGTACTTTCTCTGCATTAAACAGTGTATTAGTATCATAATTAATAAAAATTTATAAAAAAAATTTTTTACGGTAAACAAAATTTCGTCTATTTTGCTGTTTGATATCAGCACTTATTTTTTTGCATACGGCTACCTGTTTAATCTGTTTTTGTTGTTAGAAATAACGCTGTTCAATACCGTTCAAATGTAAAGTGGCGTCATTTACTTTCAGCCACTGTGTGTGTTGCTTCGTTAACGTGTTGTTTTGTTTGTTGGCATTTTGACATTTTGTACGTCACGTCTACGTTACAACTTACAATGAAACGTTGCTGAAGTTAAATCCATTTCGTCCAAATCATAATCAATTCAAACGACACAAAATGTTATGACTGAGATCAATAACAACGCTATAAACAATCTGAAGAGTGACATTGTCGTCAAAGTAAACTTCGTCAACGGTCAACGACAACTGCTTTGTAAAAATATAATTTTGAATGTGTCAGGTTTGCTAACAGTGTGCGTACGTGACAAACTGTATCTACCGACATCACTCTTCGACCTAACCGAGGCATCAGTTGGTGTAGGCCTACATGGAATGACAAAGTGAGAAATCACATCATTATTTGCAGATTTAATGCTGTCAGAAACCATATACTCTTGACATTATGTATAATAGCCTATTATTTACAATGACTAGGCCAGTCTCAAGTGGAGACCGCCATCATCACTTTAAACATCACACATCTATTATAAACACTGATTACTTAGTAATCATCATTATTTATTATTATTATGGTAATATGAATGCCATTTATGCTGGAAGATAGTTGCGTTGACAAACAGTAGAAATTCAGAGAGATTTCTTGTGCAAACTCCGGGATCAGTCCAGGACAGAGATACACCAGTGAAGCTGTGATATATGTGTAGAATGTTGCTTGTTGTAACACTCCATCAGCTGCACTGCACTGCCGGTCAAATATCATGTTGTAGACACAGGTGGATACAGGCTTTGCAAGAGTGGAGACAGGACTTGAACTACCATCACTCGGGTTCACTAATAAAACTACAACATAAGTCATCACAACAGCAATTAATTAGACAATTTACTCAACGCAGAGCTGGGTCAAGTACTCATTTACCATGTGTTCACGCAGTGTTTAATTCATGATTATCACAAGGTTAACGAAAACTGTATGAATACTGACAGCACTCATCACCGCTATCGGCGCTATATGTAAACTGTGAAAATGTTAAAACTGCAGAAGCTAGAAAGGCATGCAAACAGCACTCTCTTACATAGAGGTGGCGAGTGACCGTCACACCTCGTGGTTGTCAATAACCTGTCAACTATTATACAACACGGTCAAACAGATGGATTAAAGACATTGTGCATGTGGGCTGAGAATGAGGTGGGGTGAGGGTGGGGGTGAGGGGTCTTACGTCGTACAACGGCTCCAGATGGTCATGAATGCTCGTCTGGTCGTCAATGTTGTCAAGCTCCAGCACATCATGTCCATTCTCCTTGACGTCCTGCATTGGCTGCTGGTGACGCAGCTGATCGAATACAAGACGGCAATGATAACCTTCAGCTGCATCCGTGGCACTAGACCTTCGTCTGTGATCCAGTGTCTACCATGCCGGGTCAGGTCCAGACAACCTGTGCTCAGCTCATCGAGGTGACCTGATTGTGTCGTGTACAAGAACCATCAGTATTGGTCACAGAAGTTTTTTTCAATTTCTGAACCTGTCATCTGAAACTCTCTTCCAATAGACGTTCACTCATCCTCCATCAGTCGTAGACAGTTTTCCAGTGGACTGAAAACCACCTGTTCAAGTAGGCCTGAACTGAACTGAACCGCCGTGGACTATAAATACTCTTAAGGTCAAAAAGGTGCGAGTCAACGTTCAATAGTTTTTATGTGATTAAATGTTCCTAAAATCTGGGTTCTGGCAGCTAGAGCACGGCGAACATCAATCAATCAATCAATCAATCATGTCTTTATTGACCATATGACAAAACGCATATGCTGACAAAGTAGATACTAGTAAGAGTCTTTAAAAAGAATGCGAATGCGAATTAAGAAATTTTTATCGGCCAAGTGTCCAGTGTGATCGGGCATTTGTCTATCATGTGGACGACGCCGCAGGTTGTATTGCTGCTTCGCTGTTGTGGGAGGAGGAAGTAGTCCGCGCAGAACATGGCTTGAGTTGTTGATGATTTTCTGAACAGCTGATCGTCGCCTTCCTCCACCAGCTGAACAAAGTCTGACAGATCCGGCGAACAGTAACCACTTCGCTTGCAGAGGCGGAGGAATGCGTCAATGCGCTGGATATCTGTACGAGTAGTAAATCCAATCCACGCTGACGCTGCGTATATCAAACATGGGTATGAAAACCTTTGGACACTGGGGAACCACCCCTTAGCCCTTAGGATACAGGGTAGGTTTTATCCTTCCTCTGTGCCTGCTGTGTTATCATGCTAAATTTGGTTGCTCAGCTGCAATGTCAGCCAAATTGTCTGTCTAAAATTTTGCCCTTTTCCACAGGAGTTTAGAACCAAAATATAGGCCTAAAAGTTTTCTTTTGGGGCTAACGTAAAAATATCCTCCGACTTTCATGGGCATAATAATGGGTGAAAAAAACTTACCGCAGTACAAAATCGCGCAATTTAGAGGCAGTGACATACAGGTGTTTCATAGTACATGACTAAACCATGTCACATCTCCAATCCGTCGGGTAGTCTTTTTGAAGAAAATTGACTGTCACCCAAAGTTGGGGATACAAAAAGCTTTGGGCTTCTTTCCCAGGTCAACCACTCAGTTCTGTGGGTAATATGGTGAGTCGAGTTCAATTCAAATCGATCAGCTTAACAGTTTCACTGTGCAGAACTCAATGCTGGACAGTTTGAGGAACAAAGACACCATCAGACTTTTATTGAAGACACATGTGTCTAACACATACTGACGCAATGAGCTTCGTTCAGTAAGTAAGTAACTTTTAAATAACTTTTACATCATAACTTTTACATAGCACATTATACACAACACACAGCAGAATAATGTCAATCACCTGTAGGCGTCACATCTCCAGTGTTAAAAAATGACTGTCATCTGAAAAGTCACAGCATCAAATAAGCTTTGGACTTCTTTCCGCCAGTCAGCCACTCAACTCACTTTAGTTGGCAATCAGCTGAGTACAACACTATTATCAAACCACTGTGAGGAACTCAATACTGGACAGTTTGAAGGACAGAGACAGCTTAAGACTTTTAATGAAGACGAATTTGAGATAATGTTTAATAACAAACACACATGTCACTCAGATATGCTGACATACCTTCCACCGGTAGCCACAGTTGTTACACAGGACAAACGTCGTCATTGGCTCATCAGCACAGAGAGTCTGCACCTGAACACAACAGTCATGTTATCACAGGTGTTGCAGTTTGACGAGAGACTGTACAGAAATTGCTTGTTACTATTACTGAGTTTGGAAACAAACTTTTGGAACTACAAAATAAACACGAAAAAATTAGAGATGTTTTAACCACACTGCAGACACAAACCCCGTAACTTACCTTGCACTGGACTGACACAAGACTGCATCAGCACTGGTGAACCTTGATAGGGTTGCATCCCCCAAGATAAGGTAACGTAAGACGAAGCTACATGTAGTCTGACAGACCTGGTTGTAAGTGGTATCACGATGTCCACAGCGGCTGCATTTAAACAGATCCGAACTGGTTCCACCCTGCTGTGCCATCTGATAGTCATCGATGGCTTCCTTGGTGAACTTGGCACGAAGCTCTTTCATGTCGTCACTCGCCATTTCATGAGGAGTCATCACGGCCAGGCGACTTGGCTCAATTATACCCAGCAGAACGTTCTCACGCAGACGAGGGTTTCGCTCGTCCTGCAGCCAGACACGCGCTGTGAGGTGTAGGTAATGTTTGATACAATAGCAGATTGCAACAGACAGATCAACGGAATAACAGACAAATACCTTGCATAGCATCATGTGATAGAAACTCTATAGGCCACATTGCCATGAACTTCACATATCTCCAATGATTGTGAAATCTACGAACATCTTTCTTTATCCAAAATAAACATCACATTGTAGCACTTACAGCATGCAGATTTAGAATAATAATCAAATGTCGGAAGGAAGTGTCAACAATTGGTTCCATGTATTCCAAAGTCAGTAGGGACATATCCCAAACTCTTTTCATTTGCATAGTAACAATGTGTACAATGATATATTTGTTTCTAAGTCATCTGTTAGATGGCATAGCATGTATGTGCCAGAAGCTGTGACATATTTCCTTCAAGTTATTTCACCAGATGGCATGAAACCAAGAGACACTTCAGAGAAGACTGGTTATAGATGAGACAGATGGAAACTGACCTTGAGGTTTGCAACACGGCTTATGACGCGGTTCTTGTACTTCACTTCCGTGTTTTTAAACTCGTTAAATATGCAGTCCTCCGTTGCCGCGGCGAGTGCCTCGATGTCACCCACACCTTCCACATCACCTGCAAAATACAACGACCACACACACTCATAGACCACACAGAGAGAAAGCCTATAAACAAAGACAGACCACCCACAAAGAGACCACACACATATGGGGTAATTTAGCACATTCGGGATTCTAGAACAATATGCGCCATAAATCCACTCATTTACTTACTTACTTAAGTTAATTTCAAAGGAATTCAAAGTTACATAACTGAGTAAGTGAACGACTAGTTACATGGCGTGCTGAGAGCATTTGACAGCATCTGTCGACACTTAACGCGTACAGCGTCCGTGGTGTGCGTCACTTTAGCTGTCGTCGTGGTAACGGTTGCCGTTGACGACGCTGTCTCTGAATCACGTGAAGAGTCTGACCTGTCAGCGGTTGTCTGACTGTCATCAACTTGTTGACTCTCACGTGACGATTCATCGTCGTCACCACGAGACGCTACTGAACTGGACGCCTCACCACTGCCTGAACCTGTACCACATGGTAGAACTTATGCAGCCACATGAGTGACATGACTGCACATTCACTGTCAGAGCAGTGAATGCATCACCATCAACAATTTGTTACATCATCTGTGCCACCTAGAATGTTAGTTGGCAAAAAGAGCTGGAATTTGCCGTGATGTTGGGTGTGGGGTGTGGTCTGTATTTATATCACAGGTATCAGTATCACTGTGAGTGAGTGGAGGTTTTGTCAGCCCCTTGGAGCCTACAGTTAGATCAGCAAAGTGGCTATCAAAGTATCAGGAAGATGAATTTCCTGTCAGACACATGTGTCCAGAACCTTTAGCAAAGTCAAAAACGTAACATGACAAAATAGTGCACTTATAGACAGACATGCAGCCAACAAATCTACGTACGCTGCTCAGGTTAAGTGTTATTAGCTTCAACTACTACAACATCATGTCACATCACTGGTCCACCTACTATCTTACTTTCACTGTATTCACACACTAGCAGACCTGACCAGCTTGTACCTGTGATGCCTGTTGTCATCTATCACTCTCTTGGCCTTTCAGTTCACACTTAAAACTCATCTCTTTCACAAATCCTTTCTTCCATATAGTCTTTCTGGTTCCGCAATCTGAACTGCCTTCATGGATCTTGGACAAGTACTGAACTAAGCAGGCACTGGCGTTTGTTTGTTTTAGTTTCTTCTTTTTTTTATATTTTTTTCTGGCTACGTGTGCTAGATTAAGCTGATCACACTCAGCTTTTGAGTCCACGTTAAACTCTTCTATCGTAGCATATCGTATCATATAGAACTTGACAACTGAATTATACATCAAATACTTTGAGTGACAAGGAAGCTTAGATACCTTGTGGAAGCAACTGCTTCCAACTTCTGATGAGTGTTTTGGCCAGCAGTACAAGTTCATCGTTGTGACACTGTTTGCGTAGCCTGTTCACTATCATTCCAATCTTTGTTTCCTATAGTCGTACAACAAGTCTTGTTATTCCAAATAAAACAGTAGTTTCTACTACTCCAAAATATTTCCGTCATCAGCTACTAAGCAATGTTTCATTATGACTTGACTGTATCTAATCAAGAAGTTTTCTATGGTCACTACAAAGCATGCCAAGCAATCCCGCTGAAGTGCTCTTGTTCGAGTATTTATACAACAGCATGCTGAAAATAGGAATCACCACTTTGAAAAGAAAAAGGTTGACAATATTAAAAGCCGAGTGTGACAAATTTTGGTTTCAATAATTTGGGGTTTCTGTTCCAAAAAACATGACACGTATTTCTGACAAGGGTGATACTGTAAAGAAAGATGAAATAAAGATTATATACAGCAGAAAAGGGCAAAAAATATCACTTAACTAACACTGTTCAGCTACAATAATACCAAGTTATGAGAAAACTATCTCAAGATTAAAGAAGTAAGAAAACTTAACACTGATTGAGTCCAAACTGAACAACTGACATATCAACGCAGAGACAGCTTCATAGAGGTCAATAGGTCATTACAAATACAGATAGCTGCAGGTCTGACCTGTAAAACTTGCAGTGTCATTGGCTGCTTCTTCAACACTGATAATAGCTCAAAAGACTCAGCCTCATCCTGCAAACAGCGTGGCTCACAGTCTAACTAACTGACTCATTTATTCACATGCAACAAACATACACTTGTAAGACAACAATAAAGTAATAACAAGAAGCCAAGCTGTCGCTAGGATAGCCGACCATACTGCCTCACAGCAGACAAATCTGGTAATTAGCAATTGTTGCTAAATAGCATCTCCAACTGTTTTCACGATATTGGGGGCTCTAAGCATATTGGAGTCACGACCTTGACCTTTCATGGACAGGTGACGTCATCGGTCATGTGACCATTCAATTCTCCATAAGCCATTTCCTATCTGCTTCGTCCAACAGTTTTTCAGTAAGATGCACCATTTAGCCATAAATCTACAATACATTCGTTACAGACGACAGACAACAGACAGATGCAACACTGTAGCATAAGTGTGACCATTAGTAATGGTTGGCTAAGAAAGAGCAGCAAAACAGAAATCTAAGAATACTATGCAAAAGCCAGATCAAACACCTCAGCACGAATGATATCCTATAAATATTGTACTTATACAGTAGAAGTTTAAACTGATGTTGCTTGTGCCTAAGGTCAGTAGAACATGCATTTACATCAGGTAAGATACAGTTAAGACAATGATCTGGATGTTAAATTGCTGTGAAAAATCTGGAATTAGCTACTTCCATTATCTGTACTCGGGATGCGAGTTCGTTACAAAAGCCACATCTAATGGCTCTCTGCAACACAGAATTGACAATGCCATGCAACTCAGCAGTAATAAAACCTCCCCAGGCAGGAATTGCATAGCTGATCCCATTAACTATGAATGATTCAAAAACAATATCTAACTGCTTAATTGCGAGACCTTGATCATGTAACTGACTAATCATTTGAGCAAGTACATTCTCTGACCACAAGTGGCAGTAATATAACAAACATGCTCATCAAAATGCAAGCGCACTCGTGCAAAATTACACCGAGAAGCTTAGCACTAGGGAAATAGGTTGTATAATTTAAAATCATGGGTGAGTTTAATCAATGACATTAATTAACTGTGACTTTAGTCAAATGATTTTTGGCTAAGACTTCAATTGAAGTTTAACATTTAGCAAAAACGATTTTTGCATTTTTGTTCCCAGTGACCTTGACCTTTGATTTTTTGATATCAAATTTACTGCACTATTCCCTAGTGTAAGTAAGTCTGTAAGGAGTTACCTCCCCATAAAATATGAACTTTCTACGGCATTCTATTACTAAGTAAACGAAGGGTACATGAGGTATGTGACAGATAGACACATATAACAAACATGATGCATTTTTGCTACCAACATCTAATCGTACTCCCAATGACGAATGCAGCGTTCCAGGCATGGAACACAAAACGTCTGCTGCTACCACAGGGAGGGGGAGGGGGTGGCGTCTGCAAAATCGTTTACATAACAGTCCTAAACACTGGCAAAAACTTCCAACTTATAAGTGAACTCACCGAACTGTCAAAAAACTGATCAAAAAATTAGGGTCGGCTCAAAGGGGGGGATCGCCCAATGCCCCTCCCCTTAAATACACCACTGAACTGGACGTTTTGTCCTTTTGTCAGTTCGCCCCAATGGAGTTTCACCCCCACGATGTTTTGTCCCTGGGCATATTCAAGTTTTCCTGCATATTCAGTTAAAACACAAGCACCATCGTTTGAGTGTTTTAACTAGTCACATCACAGTTTGCATATGTCATGCTGAATTAAAAAGCTACTTACTTACTTACTTACTTACTTACCAGGGGGCAAAACGTCCAGGGCAAACTGCCAAACGGGCGAAACGTGCATAAATCCCAGGGAAGGCCTCATAACAACAACGTCATAGAAACAACGTGACGTAGCGCCCCTGAAACTACACTATAACGGTCTATCAGAGATACTGGCAAAAAGTCATTAATTAATTGATTCTCTCAATGTCCACAAAGAGAATGTTGAAACGCGCTCAATACCCATTGATAGATGCACCTTAAAAGTCAATATTAACCAGATATTAAGATATTAGGCCCGTTTTTTTCAAAGTCTGACTAGGTCTGACCAGCCCGGGTAGCTTCTAGTCGTTTTTTAATTGTTTCCGGAACGAAAGATTTGCGTTTTTTTATCGTTCCGGAACGCACCGGGTTAGATCAAAAACGTTACGTGCTTGCGACACGGAAAGGTGCTAGCGGCGGGCG
>Ga0056114_1001815_pt1 | contig 10209 bp, 4 predicted proteins | sample WorMetHERISLAND1_FD_77005 | JGI IMG/M metagenome (GOLD analysis project Ga0056114, IMG submission 77005) | Marine gutless worms symbiont microbial communities from Max Planck institute for Marine Microbiology, Germany - Olavius loisae HERON... ... | reverse complement strand
TTCGAAAGCGGCCACGCTTCAGAGCTCCAAACATGCTGGCTCAAAACACAATTTAACACAAAATCAGGATTCAAAGTCAATCAAAGTCACGTGTTTGGAGTCAGTGGAAAAACAGTGAGGCAACAAGTAATCATAGATCTAATGTTGGGTTTAATTGTCAAGGTTTCGACTTTCGACGACATACATATGTATGGACCCTGCGAAGTATCATAAAAATAATCCTCACCTCTCGACGACATCTATAAGAAAGATCTGCACATTTTCCCTTGGATTTCAAATATTCAGCGGATCACAATCTTATACTCCGCTTCCCGCTAGCGAAATTTTTTACCCTAGAATAGTTCCGGACTCATTAATATTCATTAGCGTATCGGTTGCCTGCTGGCCCGCCAGCGGCCTCCAGTGCAGCCCAAAGACAATATAGGCCATGGTCCAGCCCAGCGTACAGCCAGGTGCCAAACAGGCGTAAACATGGCGGGTGATATGAAAGTTCGTTCTTGTGTTGTTTGTAGCAGTCATTTGGATGCTGATGTATTGGATAAGCTAAAGGTAAGCATCAGTAGTTTGAAGGTAGTTAATCGATCAATCTTCGTTGTGATATTCCCACGATCGAGCCAAAACCACTGCTAATCGTACGTAACCGGTCTGAGTCACTTCGCCCAACGTTAACTCGCCCCAGGTGGGGCGTCGCCCCACTAGCCTTCCAACTAAAACCGAAACTTGTGCAGTGGTCTGTTGCTGCTTATTCAGTTGAGTCTCTGGTATACTAATAGATAACCGCCACAAGTTTGGCTGGTAACGCTCGCCCCATATTGACGTAGGGCGAGTTGGTTACTGAGGCGAATTGGCAGTGGGGCGAATTGACTGTAAATCCTGCTAGTCTGTCATGAAAACGCTGAAATAGTGTACTGAACATGCCAGTTTGATTGAAGTCACCACCGACCGACCGTAGCCTAATGTTAAGCCTCGTTATAAAACTTGTCATCTGCTGGCTGTTGGAGAATGTTAGAATGCAGGAATAATCTCAGAATTCAGAGAGGCCTATATTTGGGGCTTGTGCGGCCTGTGTGGTGTTTCGTGACACTGTGAAATGCATGGTATGTCAAGGGGAGGAGTAGACAAGATACCCATCGTCAGTCTGTGTACTACAGGACAGCCAATATTCTGGCTATGAACGAGTGAAGATTAACGGGCTCTGTACTGTGTGTGACAACATAAACAGCTCGACAGGGGTCCGACACTTTTTCATTGGGGCGATCTTAAGCTGAGTTATACGAGGCGTATCATTAGGCTAGTGATAGTATTTGTTGTGCTACTTATTGTACTGCTATAGTGCTTTCTAAGTCTTGCTGCATTGAAATTTTGCAGGCTGAGTTACCTTATGATCACCAGTACATGGTGGATTCATGTAGTGACAGTGGCCAAGGTCTCGAGGCAGTTATGCATGTGGACGTCAAGACTGTGGAGCAGACGGAGAACTGGTTGAAGCAGTATGAGTCTGTGTCTAAGGTAACACTACGAGTGGCAAAGACATGGCCGGACGTTGGCATGAAGGTTCTCTTTAAGGTAAGATACATGTTATTGGCTGTGTAACGAGGTATATTCTGAGACAGTAGGTTTCAAATCACAAAACCAAGTACCTGGTACTGGTATTGGTAAGGTGTGCTTAAAGTACAGTTTGTGGGTATTGATATTTGTTGGCTGGTTTTACTTGCATGCTAAATATCACTACTACTTGTGTAGGCTGTTGTGTTAATAGTGACGACGCCATATTGGCAGAGCCTGTAGTTTGTATTAATGCTAGTCGAGTGCTGCAGAGAACAATTGAAGTCTGCTTCATGGCAGAATAAATGGTTTAATTGTAGAAGAATGTGTATTGTGCCAGTGTTTGACTAGAAGCCAAAGTCATATAAAATGAATTTGCTTTTAATGCAAAAAGAGTTAGATGAATTTTAGTCCATTTAACTTTGACTTCTCCAAGTTGGCTGATGTACTGCACTATGAAATGTCACACCAAAATCATATTTGTGGTATTAACAGTGAACAGAGATGACTTAATAAACTAAAAGTATATCATGTAAATATCAAAAACTGAACATAAATTAAACTACAACTTTTATGTTAAGAATAATTGTAGCCTTCAATGTAAACAGGGTTACTGAAAACCTAATGAACACTATAACTAAAATGCATATCTGTAAATGTGGCCATTTTCTGTTGTCTTTGATATGTCACAGTCAAAGCCAAATGAGTTGTGGAAGATAACTAGCACTGCATTGTGCTGCTTCTTGTACTATCAACTGTTCATGCTGTGATACTTGTACTCTTACTAGTAGTAAACATCAAAGTTGTAGTATGAAGCACAGATGCATTATGTCTGCATTGCAGAAAATGTATCGCTGTCAGCATAACAGCTACTATGGAGGCCCAAAGGACACAGCATGTCCTATCCTGGTCACAGTCACGCTGCGAAAGACAGACTTTACACGTACAAGTGGCACAAAGTCTCGGCGTCTAAGCAGGTCATTAGATTTATTTCCTTACATGTTTCATGTGTGAGTGCTTGTTGTGAATCTAGACCAGCACTTTCAAATTATGTATGGAGACAGTAGCGTCTGCTGGTCAAAAAAACTTTACAATTAATTACACGGATAATCAACCCAAACTCTTTGCTGTTCGATGTCCAAAGAATGGTCAGTCTGATTTCATGGGGAACATTGTCAAATTTGGGATAAAGTAGCAGTATTTATCTACACTGCAGTAAGTAAGTATTTAAAAATAAGTAAGTATGTAAGTAATTAAGTCACACATTAAGTAAGTAAGTAACTTAACTTAACGTCCGTCTGCCACGGACCTGTATTTATCATGTTGCTGACACATGAATCAAAAATTACAGTGGCATCATGCAGTTTCCTTGCGACAGCACGGCTTTCTTGTTCTACATATCTACTGCTAATCACTAATAGGAAATTATAGGCAGGTTATTAGCTGGTATCTAAATCATAACCTTGAGTGGCTGACATGTTGCTGACATTATTTTCATTATCGATGAACTGTGAACTTGTTAATGCAGGTCAACTGACAAGCATCTGCCTGAATTTCCGTTGAAAGTTCAGATCCGTGGCTGTCACAACCACACCGTCAACACAGCTGCAGCGTTGAGTCACCGTGATGTCGACCCGTCAGTATGCAACAAGTTCAAGCAACTGTTTACTGACGGGTACTCACCGTCAGCTGCCTACCACCTGCACCAGTATGATTTGCAGACTGAGCATGGAGGACAGTACTACAAGACGAGTGGTGACCGGCGTTACTGCCCAGACAAGGCCTGGTGCTACAGGTATGATACTACATGTAACCTACAGTGTTGCATCACTGTAAACTATTTCTCTCAGACTGTATTGCGGTATATGTATTACACTTAGGTCTTGGGCCATAGTTACTGTTAATCTTCTCTCGTCTTCTGCAGACTCAGAGCCAATACATCCTACACAGTATCACTAGATTCTGCACCAGTCAAACTGACGTTCTCACCACCCGGTATTGGAGTTAGGGTTAGAGTTGTCATTATGGTTGCTTTGTCTAGTGGGTCATTCGACGCCAAATCAACCAGTTTTGTGTTAGCCATCCACCACACCATCTCGGATTGCCTTGTAATTTTTGTCCTTGATAGCGTTCATAGAGATATGCTTCTGCTAAGTTTTCAGAATTTTATCTCCAAAAGTGACCGATTTATGACTGTTTGAAATTTATGCCGTGATGGCAATTCTGCAAAAATGGGCTGATTCATGATCTTTGAAACGTAATAATTTCAGAACAAATAGAGCTCTTAGAATGTAGTGTTGTTATTTATTGCTGTTAGTCACTTAGATGTGGCACAAAAATCCCAAACTTAGCTGAAACACCAAAAAGTTGTATATACACAAAAAATTGAGCCCTCTAGCTCTATTCGTCCTGAAATTATTGGCGTGGAATGACCTTAGCAGTACGTAGTGTTGTCATGGTTTTTGCAGTGAATTGATCAATCTGTTGCGGTGATCAGGTGATGCTGGTTCGAATCCAGCTGCTCCTGACTTTGGGAGCATAGCTTAACTGGTAGAGCGCTTGACCGATGTACAGTTTGTATCAATTCACTGCACTGTAGTAATGATGATTTGTCGAGTTTCTGTTTCAGTGTTGTTCCGACACTATACATGTGTCGAGGAAGTTCGTTACTAACATGCAGTTTGTTTGTTGCGCACTACTCCTTAGAGAACCGGCCCTGCAGAGAACTGTTGGCTCTAACGCAAAAATTACATCAGGTATCAATGCAGTCACAAATGGTTAGTCATGTTATATTATACTCTCTTATAGCCAACTGATGGTAATTCAACATTGTTATTTTATTGTCATTATATTGTTTTATATTATCTTATGCTGCAGCAAGTTTTTAACAAGAAACAAAATGTCAGTGATTGTGTAATTGCACCAAATATTTAGTGTCAGTCAAGTAAACACATGTCAATAGAGAACAAAGTGAGTTGTGTTTTGGTCTTTTTGTGGTACAACAAGAAACTGACACTGTTATTTAGCCATCTTAGTCTGGTATTTGCTGGTGCTGTAATAGAAACTGAATGGTTGTTGTCTACTGTTGTGTTTGTAGACTGTATTACCAGCTGTTCAGCCATGCCTATGGCCCGACTGAGGTTGGTAGAGACATGCTACGGCAGAAAGTCGAGGCACTGAATGCTGAGATTCGCTCAGCAGCCAGTGATGCAGCTGCGGATGAGAGCTTCATAGCAGTGGATGACAACAGCGACGCACTCATCATCGTCATCTGCACGCCACTGATGAAGCGTGTGCATCGCTTGGTGCCTCACAGTGCAGAGCTAGTCTTTGTTGATGCTAGTGGCAATATGGACCGACAGAATGCCCGTGTGTTTCTATTGATGACGCATTCTGCTGCCGGCGGTCTGCCACTCGGCGTTCTCATCCTGCACAATGAGCAACGTGCCACCATCTCTGCCGCCCTGAGGCTGTACTTGACCATGCTGGATGACAGGTGCTTCGGAGGTCGAGGTACAGCAGGACCAGCCGTCTTCATGACGGACGACTCAGCTGCTGAGCGTGGTGCACTGCAGGATGTCTTTCCTGACTCCACATTGCTGCTCTGTGCATTTCACATCCTGCAGGCATACTGGAGGTTCCTGTGGGATCACAAAACAGGAGTGAAGCAGCAGTACCGCCAGCAGCTGTTCTCCATCCTGAAGGCAATGCTGTACGCTTCATCAGAAGAACAGCTGCGTAGCCTGTTTGAAGCTGCTGTGTCTGATGCCACTGTCCAGCAGCATGATAAAGTGCTGAAGCACCTGCAGTGTCTGTACGATCGGTGCTCGGAGTGGGCACTTTGCTGGAGGTCAGACCTGCCAGTCCGCAGCAACCAGACCAACAACTACTGCGAAAGCGCAATGAGGGTGATGAAGGACAAGGTACTGCAGCGTACCAAGGCCTTCAACGTGCTGCAGTTGATCGACTTTGTGCTGACACGCCTGGATGGCCACTATCAGCGTCGCCTGATTGATGCTGCCAACAACCGTCTGCAAGACTCTGGCCGGTCATCACGGTTCCTAGCCACCAGCAAAACCACTGATGTTGCGTCAATCCACCAGGTGGAAGCTGACCTGTTTGAGGTGCCCAGTGAGACGTCACCGGATGTCACCTACCTGGTGGACATGTCAGTCGGATGCTGCGGCTGTCCTGTCGGCACCACTGGCGGACCATGCAAGCACCAGGCTGCAGTGCTGACAGCCTTCAAGCGGAGCAGCTGGAACTTTCTGCCATCCACTGACACAGCCATGCGCCAGCTGTTTTACACCGTAGCCACAGGTGACATGTCGGCACCGATGCAGTGGTTTGCACCACTGACAGGCGTGGCAGAACCAAGCGACAACACGCATGATCAGGCACAGCCAGCACCATCAGCAGCCGCTACTACAGACACTGACCCAGCTGGAAACGACACATCTGATGACGAGCTGGAACCCATGGATCAGACTGCACAGCCAGACCCGGACGTCATTGATGATCTCAACGCAGCTTTCACAAGGATTCAGCAGCTGTACACAAGCGATCCGGCTGCCTATCTGCCTGCTGTGAAGTCATTCTGTCAGCAGGTGAACAGAGCCAGTGAGTCCGGGTTGGAGTCAGCTCTGCACTGCTTCGGTAAGTACACTGGCGCTGCACCAGCTCTGAGCAGCAGAAGACGACTGACCAGTCTGAAAACAATCGGGGTACAGCCGACAGCAGTGGCTCGAAGAAAAATGGCAGTTGGTGGGCGCAAACGATGTTACGTGGGTCGTGCACCTCGCGCAGCATTCACAGCAGAGCATGGCTACACAGTCAATAGTGGCGACAAACGTCATGTCATGCCAAGGCGCAGAGCACCACACAGCCTGGCTGCTGCAGTCAGCAATGTCCAGGCTCTGGGAAGCACCCACAGTGCTAAGTGATAACTACGTATATTTAGGATATGCGTACAAAGTTACTGTTAATGACTAATACGAAGTTGCATATGCGATTTTGATTAACAACAAGATCGATGACATTGGATGACCTTGAACTGCTATAAGCACGAACGTTCTCGGAATTTCGCGGGATTTTGCAGATTTAGGAGGCAACAACAGCTAAACGAATGAAGATAGACCCGCATGGCCAGCGACAGTGTTGCAACCCACTGAATGTACTTTGCAATGTCCTTGCATTGATTTGCCATAGATTTCTTCACTTTGTGGCCTTCATACACGTACAGCTGTCGCAAGCTTACCTCAGCATTAGCTAGCCTTTCTTATATGTGTCAGGTTTCTTCGTTTCAATACATCTGTACAAAAATGGTGTATTGTAACTTTTGGAGGCGCTATGTACTATTTTGTATATGCATATATAGTTGCATCCTCAACAGCAGATGTTGGAAAATTACTGCAGCCTAAATGATGTCAGATTTGAGTGTCACATAGTCACATTGTTGCACGGCTGCAAGCTCTAAGTGACCATTAGTTTCAGTCGACATGTCTGTGTGTGACTGTCAGTCTGTCTGTGTGCCGGCAACTTTGATCACTGACGGTAAATATCTCGGAAACTGAGCAATTTATGGCTTCGTGTCCGATAGGGAGCCTGTAGGAAAGTGCCTATGGCACGTCGATTGGTGACGACATCGATAACATCATGTGACTATGACTTCAAAATTGTAATGTCACAATATTCAAAGGTCATTTGGCTTAGAACTCTGGGAGAAGAAGAATGTGGTGCGACTGCAGACCGATCAAAATTCAACAATAAACATGATGTAAGCTTAGCCACCCCCGGCATTGCAGCATGCAACGTAAAAGACTAGCCCACATCGGCGGTGTGACATTAGCAGGGTTGGACTGAATATTGTTCGACGCGATGCTGACAATAACAGTCATTTACAGCTTAGCAGCACATGACTGAAATCGCCTACTGCTTTGTATTTCTCGATGTTGATAAAATTTGTTGCAGAAAACTTAGTTGAAATTTGAAATTATTTCCATAAGACTGAAAAACGAAGTGGTACATTCTGCGAGTTGCTTGACTGCTGTTGTGGAACATTCAACTGTCAACACAGTATAAAGTCTGTCTCAGTGCGTGTTAGGTCAATTGACCCATATCAGCACTACTTGTTCTTCGTACTGTTACTGTGGAGTTAAAAGATTAAAGTGCATTAAAGATTTTTAGTTTTGAAAGCAAAGATATTATTTTGATGTAGAAACAGTGTTCATCTGTTCATAGACTACATGTGTGTGATTGATTGGCAGAATATGACTGTTGATCCCGTCTTCAGCCCTTGACTCTTATGATATTTGTAATTATCTCCGCCAAAGAATTAGTGTGACGAGTGTTGTCTGTGAGCAAAACTATGCATAATTGATCAAGTTTTGAAAAAAATTTGGCCTGAAGCTGTCCTGAATCACCAAAATGTCCACCACAAAACTTAAAATGTATTTAACAGTTAATTGTGTGTGCACATTATTATATTTCATATGCATTTGTGATACAACCAAGAAGAATTGATTGAATACCGTTATGACATTCATGGCATTGTGAATAATTAATTTTAATACCAGATTTAATTTTCTCTTTTCTCTTGGTTCTTATTGTATCTGTATATTGTGTTCTGCTTATCTGATGAATAAACTTCATCATTAAATTTAAATAAAGAATGAATAAGGACAGACAAAAAAATCACAGTACACTTAACATAATCTGTCAGCCAGCAGCTATTCTGCACAGTGCAATACTTTTAATATGATAGTTTAACAGCACACTAAGCCCAATCAATGTGTTACTGCCTTTATTACATGCGGGGGTACCGCGGCGGCAGCCTGGCAACCCTGCCCTCTGTGGGAGCTGTCCCCTAGTCACCCCATATTATTATAGACTAGGGAACTTGCTGTGTTATAATTGTATGCTGTATTTGTCTTACCATTTTGTGTGTATGCATGTGTATTTTGTGTTTTCTTTGTTCTCTGGGTTATTTTCTTTTGTAGATATTCCTTCAGTACTTTGATACTGTTGGTTGGGTTTTTTGACCTGTAAAAACCGTCTCCCGTATAACCTATACTGTGTTGGTGGGGACGTAAAACACTGCACAATCAAATCCAATCCAATCTTTATCACATGCCACACCTTGAATTTCTCAGTAATTTAGTATGATATCGTTTAAGATATGGTGCTGTTTGCACAGGTGGGTGCCATGTGTCAGTGGCTACTGCCAGCTACAGCAGCTCTGACTGCTTGTCAGATCTGTCAGCCAAGGTCGTAAAGACGCTGATCCAGGCGATCATTTCATGTTGCCGAGACTACTGCAACTCACTGTTTTATGGCATCACTGAAGGTCTGATGAGCCAGCTGCAGAATGCAGCTGCACGTTTTGTGTCGGGTGCTATGTTACGACTGCATCATGCCAGTGCTACAGGAGCTGCACTGGTTTCTGACTCGACGTCGGTGGATTTCAAGATGGCCACTCTGGTCTACCTGTCACTGTCTGGATGGTTCCAGCCTATCTAGCCACCGACTGTCAGCAGTTAGATAGGCTGGAGCCATGACAAAGATGAGTCTCCGCCAAAGATCGTCGTCAGCTGCGTTCTGCCACATCTAGGACGTGCATTGTCAGACAGACCTACAGCAACTATGGAGACAGGTGTTTTGCAGCTGCAGGTCCGAAGCTGTGAAACTGCCTTCCAGCTGACATTAGCTCAACGATTTAAGCGGCTACTAAGGACATTTTTGTTTGGGTGCTGAGATCGTGACGCATTGTCACCAATTGTTAAATTATTGTTAGGCCTCATAAGTTTCTTATTACTTACTTACTAGTGGATTTATTGCATGGATGCACAGCATTCCAGCAGAAAGACAAAACACCAACCAGTCTCTGCTGCCGTGTATTTTCCAGCATGTACCAACGTCTTAAATGGCTCTAGAATAGTATAGCCTAATTGTGCTGATGTGCCGTTAAGAATCTACTCAGTATCAGTATCATAAAGGGGTAGGTCTGTACATAACAGCCCTGTAGGCTCAGGCCGCAAAGAATCTACTCACTCCGAGCATAATTCAATACTGTAACTGGCAGCACTACACCATTTGACTGTTTCGATTACTTTTTTCTGATTTAAGACCTCATACAACCGTACGATTACACACGTACTGGTAGTCTACTGTTGCCGGCGTCAAACTGTACTGCTACGATATGTCATTGTCAGGTATTTATAACATTGAAATAATGTCCATCGATCGCTTCTATAACTAGGCGCACTGCAGATAGCACTGCACACTTACAAACGTGCTACAAAATACGAAAAAAGTGAATAGAAGTTAAAACGACATCGATTTGCATTCAATGAACCACACCCACCGGTTTGTTTACTGGAACTGACCTGACCTGACCTACTTTTTCATCACCTACTTCGGCACCTTTGCTGCTGTGAGCCTGCCGCGGTGCTGCCTGCAGCGGAGACCATCCTAGCCAATCACTAAACATTACTGAGCTCATGAATATTAATGAGTCCGGAACTATTCTAGGGTAAAAAATTTCGCTTCCCACTAGTCACATGCACAGAAGAAACAGTCTACAGTAAATAAGTAACAAATAATACTCAACAGCTAGCGGATCGCATTATGAAAATATTATGTAAATTGGATATTCAAGCCATTCAG
>Ga0056114_1001814_pt1 | contig 10212 bp, 8 predicted proteins | sample WorMetHERISLAND1_FD_77005 | JGI IMG/M metagenome (GOLD analysis project Ga0056114, IMG submission 77005) | Marine gutless worms symbiont microbial communities from Max Planck institute for Marine Microbiology, Germany - Olavius loisae HERON... ... | reverse complement strand
GGACTGGGTGGATTCCACCCATTTGATAGGACTGGGTGGATTCCACCCATTTGATAGGACTGGGTGGATTCCACCCATTTGATAGGACTGGGTGGATTCCACCCATTTGATAGGACTGGGTGGGACCGGTGGGTGATGTCAATCAACCTGATAAACACTGCAGCAGAACTCGGCCAAACAGTTGCAATACCGGTATTGATATTGCACGTGAAAACTTTGGTGCTGTGGGGTAGGGTGGGGTCGATCATTCATGCATATTTATGGTCTGTCTGTGATAGTTTGGTTGGTTGTGAGCGCTTCTTAGTGGCAACTCAACGTGTGTATAAAAATACAAGCTGTACAGAAATGACAGCAGCAACTGCAGGGTGCTTGCAAATTTTGGAAAATAAAATTTCCCGAGTTTTCAAGGTTTTCCAGACCCTCTAAACAGATTTTTCCATACAACTGTAAAGTGTAAACGTGATATATAAAATCATCTTAGCGGTCAGTTCGGCAGCCTTCTTACACAATTATAGAACATTTTGTTTACGGCACATGGTGACTGGCTCCATCCACGAAAGTCACTGTGTCATCCAAACAAATTACTCAACTGTTACTGACAATTATGCTGTCAACTCGAAGTTCAAGAGACAGGCCTAATGTCATATAACATCAAGGTTGTCTTCAAAAAATGTCGACAAACAGCACACGCTATACTGTAACAGTCACCATTTGTGACATCAGTTTTCCTGAGTGAATTCTAAATTCCCAAGTTTTCCCTCAATTTTCAACAATTTCCCCGAGATTTCCAGGTTTTCCAGAGTTGCATGCACCGTGAACTGTTATCGTGGAAAACTGTAGAGGAAGAACCAAACCTGTGCGGCGGCCGACCTGTTAGCCGCCGTAGCCAACATGAGGTTTGGATCATGCTCGGCGTCAGGACGAAGGAAGCACTGAGCAAACACTGTCGCTAGGTTTGTCGCGTTCATCTTGTTGTCGTCGGCGTGATCCGCCACGTCCGACAGAAACTGACAGACGTACTGAAGTGTGTTATAGTTGGCTGGCGATAGCCGCGAGTGCAGCACGTCGCCAAGCTTCTTGGCGGCGCGATGTTCCCCGACGACAGGCACCTCACGAGTCACGATCGTCATTGCTTGCTCGTAGGTGTTGTAAGGCACGAGTGGCTCCGGCAGTTCACGCAGGTAGGACTTGAGCAGCGACGCTACGGTGTGGACATCAAGCACAATATCGGCCGGGTCATCAGCGGTCAGCAGCGGCCGTTCACCGCGATCATACATCTCCTGTAGCTGCCGAATTATCACCGATCGACCCGGCGACCTTCGACCAGACAAACAGCAAAGAACTGCAGCCGCAGATAACATCGTCTCATATCTCACCAACTCTACTCTAACAACACACATCATCTCATTCGCCAGCCGCTAACCCTTCCTCTCCTAATGTGAGCGACAAACTTCAGTCAAGTTCTGGCTAATGTCCCTTACCATAATGTAAAAAACATTCATGCAAAGCGGTAACGTAATATGTGATTAAGTTTCACCTGAACAATCCTTCCTCACGCAAGCCGTTCTCACGAAGGTACGTTACACAACATTGCACAATGTGAGGAATTTTTCTCGACTTGTTGAACTTCTGTTCAAACTGCATCGTTCGCTCCAGCGATTGACCAAATATCGCTACACAAAACATTCAATAGCCGTCATTCCTTGTTGTCTCCTGACTTATCTTCTTTATTTGCTCAAAACCCACGCGTTTTCTTCGAACTCTTTCAAAACCTTTCTCGTCCTCCTTGACACCATACACAGAGTTTGGTAAATGAAACAATAATCGATCACAACATACAGATGTCAGGAAATTTTGGAGTTGTTTACCGAGCTCTTGACACTACACTACAGGCCTGAGCATCTGGCTAGTGTCATTGTCAGGGCCGACATTGTCAAAACTTCTTAGGAAAATCTTAGGAAGATTTCTTATCTTAGGAAAATCATAGGAAAATAGTTAGCAAAGCACTAATCTCGAATTAGAAAATAATGCTGCAATAATAATTGTAATTAACACTTATTTTTTGTCTTGCTGGAAGTTACTGAATGACCTTGTTGCTCAATCTGTAATTAGTAAGTACAGCAAAATTATGTCTGGTTAGTTAGTGCTTTCCCGGATATTGTCGAAGATTGGCCTAAGATGAGAGATCTTCCTGAGATTTTCCTAAGAAGTTTCGAGAATGCGGGCCTAGAAGTCATCAACTGCAACTCACCTTGTCGTCCGCCAGTCATGTCTTGTGTCAATCATTTGTCTGCACTGGTCTCAGTACGAGGAATACTGGAATAGTTTTCACTGATATACATCCCTTTCACTCAGACGAGAAGCAAAACCTGTCTATTTCAACAGTTTTACCTACACATTATGTTACAGCTTGTATCATGCTTCTTCGTGCCACTGTGAACCTGGTAAAGTTTTTCCTTAGACCACTCTCAAAAATGGCGGCATTACAGGGTATGGCAAAATAAAGTAGCCCACAAAAGTGTTTTTGCTGATTTCTCAGCAACCGTTCGAAATTTTATTTTAAAATTTTACAGATTTATTTTCTGAAATGTTCTACAACTAACTACCAAGTGCCAAGTTCAAGTTAACTATGAAATACATCACGTATGTAGCCTACATGAATATTGAGTGCATGAGTGAGTGAGTTAGTAGATTCTTCATGCCACATCAGCACAAGTAGGCTATACAGTATCATTCACGTTGGTTCATGCAGGAAATTACAGGACAAAAGACAAATTAAAAATACAGACAATACAAAAACTAAACACAACACAGAAATACAAAACAACACAAAACACTTCCACAGCAAACTAGAAATATGGGGCAGAGTCCAACTTGAGGCCGCCCGGCGCCCCCAAGTCCGACTGGAAATACAATTTTGGGGGTTGTAGAGTGTGTAAAAATTTGAGGGGACAGCACCCACTCAGGACCGAAATTTAGTATTCCGAAAAGTGCACTTGGGTGGGTCAACATGCACGCCTATAAATTTATTTGTTAGTGGACCAAAGTTCACCAAATTTTTTTTCGCCCAATAGGGGATGAAGTGTTGTTGATCAAGTACTTTTCCGATTTTGATATGTCAATCTGTTCCAGAGATATTCACGATCAAAGTCGAAAGCTGTCAAAATTCGTGCTGATTTTTGGACATTTTTTACCCTCCCAAATTTTGTTGGGGCACCCCTTGCTGAATCAGTGTCAACGTTATCACCCACGCCTCGAGCCACTGCCACATCCCCTGGTAAAGTTTCGTGAGGTTACGCCCACTACCCTTAAAAAAAGTCATAGGTGCACATATGTGGAATTTTAAGCATAATTTTAAATGTTCGCCCTTAAATTTTTTAGGGGGACCCTGACCCAGTTTGTGGTGTGTGCTAGCAAGCCTTCGTCAATCTCTAGCACGTGTAAAAATTTCAGTGGCCAGCACCCCCTATGCGCCGAAATATAGTCCCCCGAAAAAGTCGATTTGGGTGGGTCCAAACTCACATGTACTACTCTATGGATAGTGGACCAAAGTTCACCGGACTTGTTTTGCTGAACGCAGGAGTAATCGTTCTCGATCACATATCTTTCCGCTTTTGGATATCTTGTCTCGTTCCGGAGATATTCGTGATCAAAGTCGGAAGTTGTGTAAAATCGCACCGAATTTTGCATGTTTTGGCCCCAAAAATTTTTAGGGGAGGGTCCCCCAAATTTTTGGACTTGCATTATAAAATCGACGTCAATACTAATCATGCGGCAAAGTTTCGCGGCGATCGGCTGAGGGAGCTCGGAGATCCTATAGCAAATTAAAATAATATAAAACATCACGAGTAAAACATAAGGCCGACCGGAACGTTGGGCGGCCTAAAAAAACTACTCTGGTTCAGCCACCTCTTACAACACTCAGCCAGGAAACAAGGTGGGTTTATTCTACAATGCTCCAAAGCCAACACGGGGTGACATGAATGCCTACACCTGGACCAAGTTATTACAAGGACGATGCAGACATAATGCACGTGTGAAATCTATACAATTGGTTTTATCATGCCAATATGTTAGTTTGTAAATTTGGCAAATGCTCAGTGGATGTAAAGGCAATGTTGTTCAAATCCCAGTGTCACTCCCAGTGTCCATGTTTGTACGATACAGCATTGTGGAATTCTTACCAAACTACTGCTATAAACACACTGAAGTCCTGTCTATGTAACCATTTGCCAACTTTATGCGCATGTGTCATGTAGTCTGCTAACAAAAGTTGGCAACTTTTGTTGGTCGTGTGTCGTCGGCTTTACCAGGTGACTGATTGGAACTCTAGCCTACCTATCGGTCTGTCAAATTGTCTGTCTCTGTTCACATATCCTGTCACTTTTGACAAACAACCAACACATATCGTATCGTGCAGAAAACAACATAGAGATTCACCTCCACCACAGACGGAATAGAGAAACTGTTTTATGACTCGGATCCAGTCCTTGCGTTCATCATCGGTCTCCGCTGATAACAGATACGTCTCGTGTGACGGTGACATGCGACTACTTGCATCTCCTACACAAGTCAACGTCAGATTTCACAGCCAAACACTCTACACAGTTACAGTTGCTACATGATAATACTACTGGCAACAGGTGACTCATGACAACTTTGTGCCTTTGCCTGTTCACAGCCAAGCCTGATCAGACCGTACACACAACACAGACGGACAGTTTGCATTGAATAACTGCCACCTCCATACAAGCTACAAGCCAGCAGCATGCATGGTGCCTATTGATTGCTACCTGATAGCATAGGTTTATCTGGAAAGGTGTGTCTTTCATTCAAAATTCTAGTTCTGAGAGACATCTACAACTGTCAAAATTCCACACCGATGCACAGTTGAATGCAGGGTAGTAAACATTAGGAAGAGATCATACAAGAAAAACAACTGACAAAAACATAAGAAATTATTCTAGAAAAACATAGTGTGCAATGGCAGTAGAAGCTGAGAACAAAATTGTGAGAATCTAGATACCATTGTGGACATCTAATTAGAAAGAAAAACTCGTCGGCGACGAAGAAAAGGGTCAAAAAATAAACAAAAAATATTGCCGAACTAGTTGCTTCAAGTTTTTTTTAGGTCCATTGTATTGATCATCAGTCACTCATAGACACTCAGGACCACTGTAATCTGTTTCATCACGTCAAAGTGTCTGCTAACACAAGCTCATCAAATAATTACAGTTGTCGAATTAACGTGTTCATTGAACGCATTAAGGAATTAATCGCGATTAAAAAAGAATTAAAAAATAACGCCGTTAAAAAAATTAACGGACATACATAAATTCCATAAAGCAGGAGTTCCAATACGTCAATTAAACTGCGGTTATTTGACGATTGAATGATATTCAATTAATTAACATGTTGCAGTTGCAGCACTACTCTGATAATGTTCAGTTGACAAGCTAACGAATTTGTTTGATAGCAAGTTCGACAGTGGTCACATCTCATACAAAAGACGTGTAGTCATTCACTGACAACAACATACAACATACCATACACAACCTGTTGAACTGATGCGTTAATTAACGCGTTAACGCACAATTAAAATAATTAATTACATGCGTTAACGCATTTTAAAAAATTAATCGTTCGACAGCTCCACAAACTATGCAAGAATGTATGACTGTAACAAGAAAAGATGTTCAGCAGATAGTAATGCAACTGCAGAAACAAACCGGTCTGAATTTCAAACTGGAATTTTTCAACATCAGCAGGATTGAATGGTATCTCAATGACGTGATTTCCAGGTAAAAAGATTGAACCAAGCGGCGGCTTTCCACATGAACAGTCCTCGTCGGACGTGTAGTAATAGATGTAGTCGCCCTTCATGACGCAATAACGACGCTGCCATGACTTCACAATGCCGCCCTGCTTCCTTAGCCAACCACTTTTCACGTTTTTCTACAAAAAAAAAACAATAAATAAAACACTTAAGAAGAAGGAAAAAGACTTAAATGCTATGGAAAAATAGATCAAAAAGACTGTTGCCAATAGCTCTACATTTCCCACAATGCACACTAATCGTAATTTAACGACTGCACAAATCTACACATATTTTAGACACTGTGAATGTAAAACGTGTAAAAAAATTAGTAAGTGACTGACATAATTTATGAAGCAGATTTCCATATTTCCAGCCAAAGTCAAGATCTTACCTAGTGTACTTATATAATACATTGCTTTTCGCCTGCAGCTCTTCTTCACTCACATCACCTTGATTTGTGAATATGTTTTAACAGCATTCCAGTTGTTTTTTTTAATACCGGGTAATGAGAATTAAGACATAGGCTTTTAACAGTATTAATTTTTAGGTTTGCTGCTTTGCATACTGGGATGCAAATAAAATACTGACTGTAAGGCAGTAACTAGAACTTTTGAACATCATGATTTTATCATGATTGTCCCCATTTTTACAAAAATGCCATGATTTTGTTTACCTAAATTATTAGCACGTGACAGCATATTGCTTAGCATGCTATATGCTATCACCATACGGTAGCCTCATCACCTAGTTTTTGCAGGTAAGTTTTATCCAGAAATTCCAACGGGCTCCCCCCAAGCTGCGAAGTCAAACGGGAGCGGGGGGGAAAACGAGCCATTTTCTAGCTTTAAACGTCAGTATCTCAAGATAAGTAGGCGATACTTCCACGTTACTATTAATGATTAATAGAAAGTCGCATATGGACTTTCAATTGACACCAAAATTGATGACCTTAAATAACCTTCACCTGTTATAAGTTCAAATTCTCTCAAAATTTCACAGAATTCTGCAGATATGGGAGTCAGCAACAGCTAAACGAATAAAGATAGACACATATTGTCAACGACAACATTGTAACACATTCAACGTTCTTTTCAACATTATGTTCCTTCCGTTGATTTGCCATAGATTTCTTCACTATGGCCTTCATACATGCACTGCTGTTGCACGCTTTCCTTAGCATTATCTAGGCTTTCTTGTCCTACAGCCTAAAGATCACGCCGCTGTCAGTTTGATGAAAAACTTTGCCCCCTTTGAGACCTCTTCCCAGAGGCTGGGTGTGCCATAGTGGTAGCATAGTGCTGAGTTTCATTCCAAACCAACTTAAAGTTTGTTAGTTGTTCAGTGCACATATACAGACCAGACAGACATACAAACCAGAAACCATGATCCAAAGTTGTCGGGACTCTGGAGTAGTATGAAATAAAGTAATAAACCACTGTTTGCATTATGCAAAAGACAGCAAACAAGATGAAACAAATGACAGAACGTCATTATAAGATAAACTTGCCAGTTGGTCTAACGTGGTTGGATAGAAGGCCGAGCCCTGGGGCTGGGTCTGTACCGCAGCTTGTAGTGAATGCACTGTTGAATTCAGTCCACTCTGTACTGTGTCAAGTATCTTCTGTTTTAAGTCCTTTGCCATTCTCTCTGAAATGGAATGAACACATTTGAGAATTTCTTTATAAAGACAATAAGACATGCAAACAAAGTGTTTTCACTGCCACATTTATTTGTCAAAGCTTGTAGCACACTGAAGATTAGCAGTCAATGTAGCACATAAAAATGTTTTTAGTTACGGTTATGCCTAAAACTGGCCCGGCCCAAAAAAAACCCGGACTAAAATAAGGCCTGGCCGATTACCTGCCAAGACTCATTATGTGGTTGCCCTAAAACCCGGCCTGGTCCACATGTGAGCTGTATATACCGTCCTTTACTGCAGCAGCCCTTTTAAGTATGGGCAACTTCTAGAGGCATCAGTCTCTCGATATTAATGCATGCATTTAAAAATATTTCAAACAAACATGAAATGAGCCACATGTGACTATAAAATGACAATGATTAAGACAGATTGCTACATATGTTGAATCCATAGTCATCAATGAATTCATTAGTTGTCAATTTTGTTCAACATCGTCCTGCAGAATGAGGAAGGGCATTCACCAGTGAAATGGCACATCACACGTCATCATCATAAACTGTCACTGTAATGAAATAATTTATACAACATATCCATATCTAGCCGTTAGGATACAATACAGTGTGCTTATAGTTGCAGAGGTGACCAGTACTTGCAACTAAACCCATGAACTTGTACATGTACGTTATACCTAAGTACTTGTATTGTACTTGTACTTAAGATGCTGGTAGTTGTACTGTACTTGTACTTGACATTCGAGTATTTGATACAACTCCCAAGTTGTGTAATGGGTCCAGTGATTAAATTCAGCCGGAATGGGCCGGAACGGCAATCTGCCACCTGAAATTACCATTCCACCACCTAAAGTTGTCGTTTCACCACCTGGTAATGACGTTCCGTCACCAATTCACCGTGTTGGGGAAAATCATTAAAACTGTTGCCACCAAAGGTTAGATTTTAAGGCTTAAATGCACCAAATACTATTTCAGCTGGGGGCTCTGCCCCAGACCCCACTGGGGAGATTACAGCGCTCGCCCAGAACCCCTGGCTGGAAGGGACCTACTTCTAAGGGGGATAGGAGGAAGGAAAGGGAAAAGGAGGGGAGAGGATTGAGGAAGGGAAGGGGGGAAAGGGAGGGGAAGAAATGTACAGTTCCACCACCTACTTTTGAATGCACGTAATCTCTACGGACTCAAATCACTACAAGTGCATGGCATGCCTCAGGCATCTCTATAGCTAGTCTTTAGGACAACTGTACTGCTCTCACCAAATTGTTGTAAACAAAGCCCGTGCTTGGTGGGGCTTTGCAAACGCTAGTGACAGACACCGGCTTGCTTGAGGCTTTTCTCCGGCTGAACTATGTGAACAGGCTGATGACAAACTATTTCATGTCTTGAGATACAACCCTATTCACCCCTTCATCGGTTACTACCACCTAAACGCAGTAAACCATACCTCACCCATGGCCGTGTACATAATTACGTTCTCCCCTCCAAGACTACTACTCTCGATGAATGTAATTTTATGTGTTGCTTATTGTATAAAGACTGTTTACTTTTTAGGTCATCCAATTAGCATAGATATATTGAACAGACTGTTTTTTTCAGTATTTTTTACTGTTACCGGTAACTAGCATTGTTTAACAGCGGTTTGTCAGTTTCAAATAAAGACTATAATAATAATAGTAATTTAATCACTGAATGGGTCTATAAAGCGCTAGAAAACGTGGAACCACCCTACATAATTTCTGGGTAAAAAGTCGCAAGACGGCAGGATGACCGACTCACTATGTAATGATGTCCAATGTAACGACTATAGGCAGTGAATGCACCGTGTGTGTTCATGTCTGCAGAGCTGTTGGCAAGACTGTCCTGCCAAGTACATCTGTTGCTCTGCACTTTATCAGCGGACGGAGTTTTCGATTGTGAATGTGCTCTACAATGGCAATGCTTATGGCGTTTAGGTCCACACAGAAACACGACAAGGGTTTGACTGAAGTCACCACTATCGTAATTAGCAGCCCATACCGGTTGGTAGCATTGACTGCAGATGGCCTGATATTGTATTGTTTTCTGATGGGGCTGCGATCTATAGGACTTTGACTGTGTTTTTAGAAGCAACAGGCCTAAATCTCAACGTTTATTATGCTATAATTGCTATTGTCGGTTATGTCAGTGGTGTTGTTATAGGCCTATTTAATTTGCATAACCAATAACACATACTGACACATTCTTTATGACAACACATCACAACATCACTTTTGAACATTACTTGAATGTCGGTTTGACTGTATATTAAGTCACCACCGATACCACCGACCGTAATTAGTAGCCCGCACCGGTCACAGGCGTACCAGCATCGGCTGTCTTGTCCCCACAGTTTGCATTTGTGCTTTAAGGATCATTCAAATTACGTTAAAACGAGTGTAAATATTCACTTTATATTGACAAATTCACCAGACTGTTTAGCTGCTTATTCAGTTGGTACGGACTCCGTCGGTGGTGTCGGTGGTGACTTCAAACATTAGGCTATGATTAATTAGTAACCTCTGCTGGTCAGCCTCTGACCGTTACAGGCAGCTAATTACGGTCGGCCTCAAACATTTGGCCTCAGCCTGGCCTCGATCTCGTTGTCTTATTATGTAATCGTATAAAATTTGGGAATTTTGTTATTTTTTCCGGCAAAAATCTTAAACCGTATGTTGTTAATCATTATTTGGTACTTTTTCATTATTTTTAGCCTCGGCCTTAATTGGCCT
>Ga0056114_1001813_pt1 | contig 10215 bp, 5 predicted proteins | sample WorMetHERISLAND1_FD_77005 | JGI IMG/M metagenome (GOLD analysis project Ga0056114, IMG submission 77005) | Marine gutless worms symbiont microbial communities from Max Planck institute for Marine Microbiology, Germany - Olavius loisae HERON... ... | reverse complement strand
TCTGTGTTGCGTCGATAGACGTCTGAAGGACAAAGTGGATCAGTTCCGTTACAATACTCTGCCAGATCACACTGACCATTGGCCGCTCTACACTCCGTGTAGGACGGCTTCAACTGTTTATTCACCAACAATAACATCATTAGAAGTTTGTCTGTGTGACGTTCAGCACAAGCAGTACTGTGCATAGCATACAAACACCAAAACGGTTAAGTGATATATTTATTGATTGATTCAGCAGGGTTTAACGTCTCCACCAACATAGTATACAGTGTAGGTTCTCTTGGAGACATTTTTACAGGTCAGAAGACCCAACCAACAGTATCAAAGTACTGAAGGAAAAGTTAAGTGATATACATATAATTATACAGAGACTTACTCAGTGCAGGCCCCGGGAGCAGTAGACTAGACCCTATCCGTTTCATGGCCAGATGGTGCACGTAAAAGGCCCCAAACCAGGCTTTAGTTCCATTTCGTTTAGTTTGTACATGTGTCAGTAGTTTTCTTGCATAGTTGTTTAGGTTTCTGTGTTGTTGTAATTAACATGTTTAGTTTTTGGTGCTTTGCACCAGTCAAAGAGACTGACAGGAGAGATCGTCTCTGAAATGAACTATGCATGATTATAATTTTTCGAGTGGGACGTTGAACCCTATACTCAATAGTACTCAAGTCAAATACAATAAGTATTTGATAATCTTGCAATGCTTGAATTGTTATCGGATGTTGTTTGCAGTGAAAGTTTTCCGCACACATAAGTTGCATGACAATCTATTAAATAGAAAATAACTAATGACCGCAGATAAATAACTTCGAATAAAACTTCAAAGCCAGTACAACAGAAGACTCGCTATAGGGCAGACAACACCTCCAGTCATTAATGAAGCTTAGAATACACTAATGGCGCTTTGATCAATTGTCCCTCAATCAGTTTCCAGCTGCTGACATGACCTTTAAAGTCCAAGATCATTAATGTCATTGATAAATGCATCGTTCTGTAGAGCGCATAAATCACTGTGATTTTTTTGTCCACTGTTTCCATGTCTCTAACACGAAACGGGTAGAAATATATTTCACCTAAACAATGTCATCCAATAATTCGGGTGGTGTGACAATATGATAGACGGTTGTACCCAGTAATGAACAATAAGGTTACTGTATAATTACAGATGCATACTATCAGAAGTGCCATCAGTTCGCTTAAAATAACACTGACAAATGTGTGATATGCTTTTCAGAGCCGTGTACACATAATTACTTCATAAAACAACAGTTCCGTCGGTGTATAAACCTACCTGAAAATGATTAAACTTACCTGACAAGTGGGCACGTTACAGCATCGACCATAGGCACAGGTAGCATTGGCAGTGAGACGACAGTTGACACAGCAGCCTCGGTTACATTGCTGCAGCAACCAAAAAAACACAATATATTTGTACTAACTCTTCATTTTTACGTATTCACATAAATTTTCAAATAATAGAACAGTGTTATAAGAAGAGTATTAGTAATATAACAAGGGTGCACTGGTACTGGTCGTGTGGTAGAGTGCTAGACTTCTGATCGCGAGGTCGCGGGTTCGAATCTCACCATCGACTGCTGTGTACCAACACCAACTTAGCGTGCCACAACTCCGATGTAGGCTAATGAGTACCAGTGAAAGCTGGGGAATAAACGGGCACACCACACGATGCACTGCCATTGGGTGACTTTAACTTTTGACTTAGCCTGTCGCTGAGCCTTTCGTTGAGCTAAAGTTCGGTCTAAGTACAGACTTAGACCAAAGTTAAGTTGAACTTTGGTCTAAATCTGGACTTTAGCGTTCAGCTTAAGGTTTCGCTCAGCGAATCGCTGAGCGAAAGGCTAAGTCAAAAGTTAAAGTGACCCATTGTAGTCGTGATCTTACAGCTACAGAAACGGCGATTAGAAGCGTCCAAAGAGCTTTCACTAATCTTACCGAACTGGGAACATTGCCGCAGTCGCAATCCTCTCCTTGGTCGACAATTCCATTGCCACACTCCGGCGTGTCGCCATATATAGTCCGAGGTATGTTGTGTAGACAGTAGTCCATGTCATCGTTGAATGCTCTCTGAAGTCGATCCTTTGAACATTTTGACCATCGCGTCGGAGGCGGGTTACTCCTGGACACAAGTAATGTACATTGGTACAAACCATAAAAACCAGAGACTTCAGTGACTTTATCTTGAAGGCAATGCGAGTCGCCATGCCGCTAGATTCTGAGAAATATTCCTTTTTCAAAACAGTATCATGGCATTATATTGCCGAAAAAAAATTGTTTATACGCGGCCCACCCTAGCATTGCACGCTGTACTCCGTCAGTCAGTCTCTCAGTCCCGGTCCCCAGCCCGTGCCTCCGATTTTCTCGAAATAGGAAAGCCGTAGAAACTTCTAATTTAGTGGATTTATGGAGTAAATAGGAGAGCAAATTTGAGCTCTAAAGGTCAAAGGTCAAGGCCATGTGGAACGAAAACATGTAAAAATCGTTTTTCGCGCACAACTTCCTCAAAAAGGTGATCGATTTACTTCAAACCAAGACCAATATGATCAGCGGCCCATTCTATACATATTGTCAAATACATTTCACCAGCGAAAATACGTCGTTTTTGTGACAATCTGAAATCTGTAATTATCCGCGAGCCGCATGTTGCCGTGTACCTGTTTCAATAATGGCAAAAAGGTGCGCAATGAAAATCAGAAAATAAGCGGTTGAGTTTTTCATAATAAACTGTGGTACTATCTAGACTAAACACAAAAAAGTTTCATAGTGTTATGGGCATATGGGGTATAATAAAACAGGACAGATATATTACTGTCGATAGATATAGAACTTTTTCCTAAGTAGTCCAATCTCCCGAACCAAAAAGTTTCAATCCTTCCTAAATTTCGCTCTCATTAATTACCAACCACCTCTCTAAATATAACTCAAGTTTTTAGTTGTTATTATTGTGTTATTGTTATTGTTCTCACTGCCTTTATTTGCATATGTTTCCTATTAGCTGCAAGTGTGTAATAAAACTCAGTGTCAGTGTCAGTGTCAAGTAGATGTTATGCAACATACGCAGTATAGCCTAACCGTTTTGACACAATACAGCAGTGTCACAGACAGATGGACATACAGATGGACAGCATTGCAACGTCAATATCGTGCGCTGCGTTGAACAGTGATGCAGATGCGCAACAAAGTTACCATAAGTTACCATCATTGACGTGCGATGTTTAACAAGAAAGACGTGCTGTTGCAAAGAAACCGCGCGATGCCGCGTGTCACCTACCTTTACCACTATTCCACCTGGAATTTCGGAATGATCGTCTCGGTATTGACTATCTCATCACCTGCCTGTTTGATAGTCTTTGTAAAATTGAAAACTGAGAACCAGCTTGTTATTCCTTACTTAGTAGCAGACAACAACGTGAAACGTAAAACAGTAGCTGCAACGCGAGACCTCAGACTTCATCACTCCAGACCTATGGCCTCCTAATAGTCCTGACCTCAATCCTGTGGATTACAGGATATGTGGATTACTGCAGGAACTGGTTTATCGGAAATCTGGTAAAAACTGAACATTGATGAATGAAGCGGCTTCTGATTGAAGTGTGGTTTGGCATCCGGTAAGGTGTCGCTGATCAAACGAATGACCAATGGTGAGTTCACGTTAATGCATGTGTCAAAGCCAAAGGAAAGCATTTTGAAAACATGCTGTGATGTGCTGTTCCACAACTGTCAATAATTTGTTATGAAACTTACATTCAGTTATATTTTGTTTCACAACTTTTAACCAGTCATGACTTGTAAAGTTTTAGCTCTGGTTGTTGAACAATTTTCACATGTGTATTTAATTACGTACTGTAAAAAACACTTGGTCAGCAAAGGTGACATTTTTACAGCGTTCTGTTACAAATTCATTCAGGTAACTGTTTGCAAAAAATTCACATAGTAGACCTCATCTTGGTTAAGTTGTAGCAAACCCAACAAGAGTGCAATTTTTTATGCCTCACGGTGTACATTATGAATGATCTTTTCGCATAGTTCTGTTTGTTAGTGTTTTTGTCATGTCTTGTGCACCTGATTTTATTCAATTTATTAAAATTTTGTTTCAGTATAGGGCAGCATTTAGAGCTGTATTCAGCCTTACTGTCCTGTCTGGACTATTGTTAGCATATTACTTACTGGTTTTCCCCTGTGTTCGTTTGTCCATGGCATCCATACATTTAGCACGGAAACGTGAATGTGACACTAGTAATCTATATACACTGCGTCTCAAAAAACGGCCCAAATTTGAAACGGTATAGCTCGAAATGATATGCATAGATTTTGATGATATTTGCCAGAAATATTCAGAAGTCTCTAGAATAGAGTTTGCATGTTTCAGTTTTCATGTAGGTTTGCTTGCTATCACGTTATCGTCTCTCAAACTGCATACCGAAAATAACGCGTGCATGCTGTGCACTTCAGTCAGCTGTTGAGCGCCCCTTTTCTTGTAGCACTTGAGACGCAGAACTTTGTGAATAATCTACGAAACAGATGATCGATGGATCCCCCGCCTCACGTGAAATTTCTCTGACTGTTCGGTGGCTCTGAGGTTTGTCTTCCTGACTCAGCAACAGCGACTCAACTGTGTCGACGTTATTATCAGTATGCGCACTGCGTCTGCCGCTGCCCGGTCAACTGTTCTGAACTTCACCAGCAGCCTGTTGATACTGTTCTTCGTCCAACCTTTGTTCATAAACTGCCGAGCGTTGTAACCTTTACATTCTTGCAGACTTTTGATTAAAATTTTGTCTTCTTTACTCAGTGGCGTCAAAGTTGCCGCGTTTGCTTGATACAGGGTCACAATTCGCGCTATTTTCGGTGTCCTATTTGAAAGACGAAAAGTTGATGAAAAAAGCAAACCTACATGAAAACTGAATCATGCAAACTCTATTCTAGAGACCTTTGAATATTTCTGCCAAATAACATCAAAATCGATCTCTACAATTTCGAGCTATACCGTTTCAAATTTGGGCCGTTTTTTGAGACACAGTGTAGAGTAAACAATGAATGGCGTGAACAGTAACCGGATTAACAGTACAACAAGCCGAAACACACCGTATCGCGAAGTCCATGATGCAGTAGCGCGATGGGTCATCACAGTTACAAGTCACGTTGGGGTTTTGTTCAAGTTCATTGTCATGAATGAACCCGAAGTTGTGTCCCATTTCATGGGCCATGATAGCCGAGCTGGCCGCCGGCATCGTGTAATGATCCTAGGCAACAGAAAATATTTAACTCGTTCAAAGAATGTACAGTTGAAGGCTATATAGCCTATTCTCTAACGTGGAAAAGGCGACAGATAAAATGTTTGTAGATTATTAGAGGTGCAGAATCAATGTGCTAGCACATTTAGTTGCCTCTTCACATGCGTCCAATGTTTACTAGTTATAGCATTTTTATGTTTTCGACGTTTCAGTGCAGAACGAGCACACGTGGTCCAAAAAGTGATACCCTGTTTTAATTGTGTGATAACTTCCGTAAATAACAGTTAAAACGAATGCGGTACTCACGGTGGTCCATGCACACGAGAAACCGTAATTGCACATCCGCGCTATCCACGCATAGCCAATGTATCCACTGGGCGTACGGTGCCTGTAACGCAATCACAATCAAATCAAAATGATGTTCCTTCAATAGAACAAATTAATGTCACACCGCAATTGTAAACAGATGCAGATAAAATACAAGACGATGAATAAAGTGAGTCAATACAGTCAATAACTGTCTCAAAACAACATTGAACAATACAATTACAATTAGTGAGATGTGACATGCGGTCAGGAAGCTGCCTGCCATATGGTCTGTCTCTTAAATTATAATTGTGATCTGCTGGTGGAGTGAGTGTTTTGTTTTAACTGTTGAACTGTTTTTAACCAACTGTTACGTGTCCTTGAAGTTGTCGCTTCCGGCACGTTAAAATTGACGTTTCTAACTAAGTAACAAAATGAACTAACTAAGTAGTGCTTGTAGGACATGGCAGGGATTGTGTAAAATCCCTGTAAATAGTCGAGTATCAGTGGCGTCACGTAGATGTTTAGATAGATGTTTATTTCGTTACTCAGCCAGAACACTAATACAAATGCAAATACAAATACAGTATAAAAACTAGTAAAAACAACAAAAAGAAGAAACCGACAGTACCGGACAGACGAACAGACAAGACGAGACAGTACGAATGCAAGTATACAAAAAGTTCAAAAAAACACATTATTCCAACAGACGTCCAAAGTAAACGTGAACAAGTTGCTTTATTCTACCACATAGACTACTGAAGTCGTCAAGTTGACCTGAACAGAAGCCAGACACAATAATGATCAAAAATGATTCATAACATCATTGGTTTATTACTGGGAGATGACTGGGTAGCCCAGTCCCAGCCCGAGACAGGGCAGCGCTGAGTGTGAAGCAATGTAACGATAGACGTAGACTAGATTGTCCATGCCTTCTGAGACCATGATACGCTATAGCCTAATTTACATTAGCTTATCTTCTGCGACGATTGATGTACCAGATTAAAAGTAAACGTTAAGGACATTTATCTAAAACGAAATACGTTTAAAATGTGATAAGAACTTTAACATCAATGTCTCATTAGGGAGACCCATTACGTTGGACCCTATGTAAGTTGAAACTCAGTGCACCACTCTTAACACTAGCTACAGAGACAAGGCAGTGTCAAACATAATCTAATTTCTGCAACTGTGCACGTATGAAATACGTTTGCGTTCAGTGGTCATAATAAAACGTTTGATTGAAAAGACAGGCAAATCACTATCAAAATGAGCACGACGTCATCCAGATTGTTCGCTGGTTTAACTTGAAACGTTGAAATTAAAAAATAAACGTACCAAAAATTACAAAACTAACCCTTTGACGCCCACTGTTGTCATATGTGCTAGACAGGGTTAAGCTGTCATTTGTAATTTTTGACATCCCGGGCACTCTGACGCTCAGCTCTCGAGTGTCCGAGTGCCCGGGTGTCAAGCACTACAAATGACGGCTTGGCACAGGATGCCTTATGACAACAGTGAGCGTCAAATGGTTAAAGACGATTTTTACGTCTACGCGTAAGAAGTGCGTACGTGAGCAGTTGAGCGTTGTCGTTGTTGTGACGTGGGTTGATGTGGTTTTGACGGTATGAACAGAAGTCTGTGAGGGTTGCGCTCGCTCCTTGGTTGAAACTAGTGATGTTATCTCCGGCCGCCCACACTTCTATGCCGACCAGCACCACGTAGATAGATTGTTGATGATACAACTACAGCAGCAGATAATGGGATGGATTTCACTGAGTTTATAAGTATTAGCTTTAATGATGTTTTGATTGTGTAGGCTTAGTTACCGTCGGCAGTTATTGCCACTCGCAGTAATGTGGTCCAATGCTGTTGGCTTGTAGGCCTGTAATGCTGTAAGATGTTTTCTTTTTTTCTGTCTGTGTGGTTGGGTGTGTTGTTTGTTGTTTTTTAATGTTTTTCGATGAATAAAGTTGATTATTAGAGCATCTCGTGTTGCCTTACTGTCCTGTCCTACTGTTTGTTTGCTGTTGTTGTTGCTTTGGTACACTCTAGGCAAATAGATAAATGAATGAATGAACATTCAGCGTTTGGATGAATAGAACGAAATGATTTTCATGCGTAAGGCAATCATCAAAGATGAACAGTGACGGACGTGGCATCATTTGAAACTTATTACTGAATGACTGATTATAGTCCATGCCGAGACGGGGATGCAACAGAGCAGCGCTGAGTGTAAAGAAATTCAATGATCTTTGTAAGACAAAGATTCGAACAATATACGTATTAGCATTTTGGTTGTCACCGGGTGTTTTATTGTGTCTTTTTCTCACTGTGTGCTTTATCATTATTTTATGTTTCTCTGTAGAGTGTTTGCTACTGATGGTGTTCATTCAGGGTTTTATGATGAAGTTTATTCGCCACACAGGCAGTACGGACAGTACAGACAAACAGACAGACTGACAGACAGATACAAATACAATAAGACAGATATAATGAAAACGAACCTAAAAGAGAAGATTAAAACTAGAATTATATAAATAAACTAACTATTCACAATACTATAAAAGTGACTAAAACATTTGACTGCAAACTCACCAAAGAACACATATCAACATCAATGTTAAAATTACACATTAAATCAAGGAACTCAGTGGACCTACTGTACAGTGAATAACAGGCTTCCATCAAACGATTATCCAGTCGTGATACTTTCAAACAAAATGACAACTTACGAAAAGCAAATGCTTCAAATCCATCCTCTCACAAAATAACTGCAATTCCTTGACAGACTCCCACAAATGACTAGCTATAAATAAAAACTGTCTTACAGCGCTCATTCCGTTGACCAATGTCTTTGCTCTGTTTACCGTTGTCGAAACGTCACTTCTCATATGCTGAAACTGCGCACACACGAACACAAAGCTTTGAAACTTAGATCTCCTAAGTAGTTGGAGTCGGAGTAGAGTTTGACACCCCACTCGACACAACCTAGGTCAGTTCGGAACTCGGAAGCGATGTTAACAGTTAAGTGAACAACTCAGTGGGTAATCTTTATGAATGCGGCAAACGCCTATGCACAAGAAAAAAAGAAAGTAGAGATGGGATTAGAACCGAACCGAAACGAGCGAACCGAACTAGAACCCTCATTTTTGAAAGAAGCCGAACATAACCGACCCCAATAATGACGGTTCTTTGATTTTTTAAATTTTGTTTCTTTTCCATCTCGCGTATTTCCAATTGTATTTTTACGTATAACATGCAAGAATGAACGAATTGGTGTGAACTGAACGCTAATTCGGCAAATAGCCAGTGGCGCACATAGCTATGTCATTGTTGCTGTCAGGAACCAGATAATTGTTATTTTTGTGTTACGTGGTTTCAATTTCAGAAAAACGCTATAGTTGCTAGTTTACAACTCAACCGAACCTGGCATTTCCTAGAAACCGAACCGAATTAGAACCTTACGTTTACAAACTTTACAAGAACTCGAACCGAACCGAACCATGGTAATCATAGAACCCCCGAACAAAACCGAACCCATAAAACGAGGGTTCTATCCCATTTCTAGAAAAAGGGGTTACCGAGTAACTTTCAGGACATTTAAGTTATAGGCTACAGGTTAGTCTACAGCCTCTATCGCTCTCGGCTATTTTTGACAGTACGATACGATACGATACGATAGAAGAGTTTAACATGGACTCGAAATATGAGTATTCAGCTTTGTCTAGCACACGTAGCCAGAAACTAAAACATACAAAGCCAGTGCCCCTTTAGTTCAGTACAAGTTAAGATCCGTGAAGGCAGTCCTGAAGTACATATTGCTCACTGCGATCTAGGGCTTCTGGGACAATACTAGTTTATATTATATCAGAATTATTTTCTGGTGCTCAAATGTGCCCAATTTCCTTTCAGCTACGGGAGCCTCAGGATCTTGGAGGAGCTAACGACGGACCTTCAGACCGCCTAGTCAGCTGGTAATCGAGGAATAAACTCCCTCCCCAATGTTTTTTGACGTCTAGTTACCGATGCCTTGCCTCTCACCCCCTTCTCCGCCCTTACTGGCAATCCTGGAAAGTACAAGAAGCCAAGCTGTCGCTAGGATAGCCGACCGTACTGCCACACAGTAGACTCGCAGTGCTATTTCCGGTTTTGGAGCAAAAGTCGTTTCCGTTAGGGCTGTGAAACATGACGCTGAAATTAACGCCGAGTTTAACGCTACGTTTAACGCTAAGATAATATACGTTCACCTCGCGCCAGGTACCGCATCTTGTCAACTACGCCTATTAGTTTATTTATTCGTTAATTTCACTTCAAACTATTCATTTCGCTGACTTTGAATTGTCATTCAATATCAATAATCAGAACAACTGTACACTTTTAACACTTAAAAACACTGCCATGGATCCAATGAATATTTATTTGTTTACCAACTTTTCCAATGTCGTGTGTGGGAATCGACCGATGTTGGGCGCAGGCCAAGGCACGCCTACAAAATCAATTGAAATTGTCGGGGCCACGTGACCTAGGCCACGTCCACTTTCAGGGTAATTATTTGTGCGCGTCTTCAGCATTCCCAATTCAAAGCCGCATACCAAATTCGAAGTCTCTAGCTCAAGTAGTTTTCGAGATATTGCGCTCTAAGTGTATTGGGGTCAC
>Ga0056114_1001812_pt1 | contig 10216 bp, 6 predicted proteins | sample WorMetHERISLAND1_FD_77005 | JGI IMG/M metagenome (GOLD analysis project Ga0056114, IMG submission 77005) | Marine gutless worms symbiont microbial communities from Max Planck institute for Marine Microbiology, Germany - Olavius loisae HERON... ... | reverse complement strand
GAGCTGTAAGAAGTTGGAGTTTAAGACTGTCAGTGTTGATGGACTCGGATCTGGCATGGGTAAATGGTAAGAGCGGTAGATAAAGCTGATGCCATGCTGACGCTTTCAAGCGCTGTATAAAATCATGGAGCCATTTACCATTTACCATTTACCAATGTTCAACACCAACTGTTGAACTGTGTGTTTAAACAATTGATTTTAACCGTAGAATTACCAGTCGACTTGCAGTGGTCACCATTTAACCCTACTGGAAAACATTCTCTGGTCTCGTCTGGTAAACGAAGCTGCTCATCCACTAGCTGTTTGCAGCACAGACTTAATTGTCACATCGTACTGACTGCCTGAGTTATTGTCACGTTCATCTGCTCATATCAACAAGCCTCAGACAGTCTGGCTTCGACCTTGAACGTGCTAATAAAGTCACATGCAAAGCTGTTAGTGTCTTTGTGTCACTGTGAAGTAATTTAAAAATGCTGCTTTCTACAAGTTCATCACTGTATTACTTGAACACTTGTTTGACTCTGCACTGCAGTGTCAATGTATGTTCACCACAGTAGCATCGTTTTGTGTTTTTCTGTTGTATGTTTCACTCTACCCCTTGTGGGCTGTTTGTCTATATGTATTCATTATATTGTCTCATAGGCTGCATTGGCTGAATAAAGTATAACAAATATTACGTCGCTGCTTTGAATGTATTGCTCATCCTTTACCCGAGGAGCATACTTCAATATACTTGGTTTCAGCAAACAACTAAACAACCCACAAATTTAACCGTTCTGACTTTGTAAAGAATAATGCAGCAGATTGTAGCCGTTGGATTACTGCAATGTCTAATGACTGCAGCTGTTATGAATATTTAACAACCGATACTGCAAATACATGCACTCCCAACATGACTGTGATAGCATATGTAACAACAGCAGCGATATTCAAAAATGCAAACAGCATGTTGACCATGAATATCATGCATTAACATCTTCATCTCAACTTCTTCTGATGACGCAGGCAAATGCATTCGTTTCCACATTTCCTCCTTCTCGTTAGCTGGAACCATCGACAACCTTCAGAACAACACCAAGACATCATCACTTCACGTCAATCTGCTGTTAGTCTCACAGCTTCATCGTTGATTGGAGCATCAGTGGCTGAGCTGCCAGTTAATAGCTGAGCCACGAGTTGATAGATGAGCTTGCCAGTTAATGACTGAGTAAGCTGCTCACCATGACAGCATAGTGAAACTATTTACAGCACAAAGAAAGCCTAATCCAATTCACCAAACAACTATTCACAGTACAACTGCTGAATTAAGTTGTGGTGAATCTGTTGTGGATGTACGACAATTTAACGAAGGGGTATAGGTTGACATTTAGATGTCATTTATGTCAACATCAGTTATCACGCACTGAGAGATAATTGTCTGTCAGACATCTCATTGTGCATTTAGTTTTACAAGTCAGAAATCTAAAAAAAAACATTGCACTTTTAAAAAAAGTTTGTGAAATCGATTGTTATTTCTGGCATATGAGACTTTGCATGTCAAGTGTTAACTTATAGGCTGCAGTGTAAGGTGTTTAACAGTGTTTATTATGTTTGGGATTTCGCAGCCAGTAAACAAGTAGTGAATAAGAAACAGACTTGTTTACGCAACCACGCAACCTCAGACTACAAATTCTGAACAACTTTTAAACACAAAAAATGATGCAATTCTGTTACAATTCAGTAAGCCTACACTCACCTAAGAGCAAGGCCACAATCATGCCTATCACACGTTTTATTCTGCTGAAATTAAACCGTGATAAACAACTTACAATATTGACTTTTTGGCTTCGTTGTCAACGTCATATATTCTCAATGCCATCACAGGCTTCAACTTGATCACGTCTGGCAACGGCTGATCTGCAGTCTCAAAGTATAAAGTGTTTCCCTGAGCACAATAACAACAAAGAAATATGTCAAAGTTAATAACAATTGACATTATAAAGACACAGTACTTTGTTATTTTAAAAGTATTTTATTGTTCGTTCATTGTACAGATATGTAATTTATAATTAACCTAGATTTTATTTTTATTGCTTGATTTTATTAGTTTTTTTACAGTATTTTTAATCTTTGCTGTTTTTCCATCCATTTTTAAATGATATGCATTTTGCCACTTTAATAAACATTGCTTACTTGTTACACATCAAATGATATTTATAAAAGTAAACCGCACACAGTACAACTTCAACGCCTTAAAATGCATTAAGAAGACATTTTAACAGCAGTAGAGAATGGTGTCTCAATGCAGGAAAGATTGTGATGTGCATTTGCATTATGCATGCCACTGCAAAAGTTGTTTTCAGTGTCTTGTGATGGATGCACATTAAATTCTGAAATGTTTGTAGCATGCTGGTAGCACAGCAACACAGAAATCTGTGCCATTTTGCAAAATTCTACAGCATACATATAGTCACCACATGCCTCAGATGTAACAATAAATGTAAAGACCTATAGTTTATCACACAACACATTCGGCGACAGGAGCTTCGCTGTCACTGGGGCCACAAGTTTGGAACAGTCTTCCGGCCCACTTGCGCGACGAGGACATTATATACGACAGTTTCAGGCGTGAACTCAAAACGTTTTTGTTTTAATGTTGCTTCCGGGGTGCTATGCGACTTTTGTTAATTGCGCTATATAAACACTTACTTACTTACTTACTTACACCAGTGAACAGTGATGACACACAGGTGAACCAGAGTACAGCAACGTACAGCAGTGACATCGGCCAGAATGTAATGTTGTGTTGTGGTTTCGCTGCCAAAACGCAATCTTTGGTACAAACCACGTTTGATAAATGGCATCGCCTTCGACCTACCACATTAAACACATGCCATATTGTAAGCTTGTAAAAATACGAAATTACTCTGAAAACCATTTAATTCAACTACTACGTATAATCCAAGTGATAAAGAGATATGCATTGCAGATACACTTATTCCACACATTGCTGATCTTCACACACTTAGTGACAGTCAGATCCTCAGACTGAGATCTTCTGCTGACATGTATTGTATGCTTAACAAATGTTTGTATGGCATTTATTGTATTAAAATATGCTTCACTTGCAACAAGCTGTTAGTCCACCTGATAATACTGATACAGAATCTCATCGTATCTTAGGAACAGTGACTGACAGAGTACAATACAAGAATATTAAACAAAATGCAACGTTAGTGGGTACAGGCAATACTAACGTTTTACCAAACTGTCGGAATTCATAGACAGTGAGACTGTTATCAGCTGTGAAGAAGAAGCCTGTAAGTTCCCTCACTACGTCACGACCATTTCTACACACAACAACACTCTTCCACAGTCAAACGACACTCAACGGTCGTCATACACAACATAAAGCTTACTGTGGTTGTACCGAAGAAACATAAACATCATTTAGACAAAAAACAGCCAACATAACGTTTCTTGCACAATTCTTAGAAGATTAACCACTTAACATTTCGTAGTGTGCAGGAAAAGACAAGTTACTTCCGGAGTCCGAAAAGTGATTGTTTATTTGTCAAACATTCTTTCTTAGCCACAGTTTAATACTGATGTCAGTAAAATTGTTTTTGCAACAATGGGATTAGCTGTTTAATGAAGATATTTCTTTGATTGAGCAAATGTATGTTTCAAGTGAGATGTTTTCTGACAAACTAATCATATCATATCATAGTTTGTAGTGTGCCTATTGCAGATTGGACATAGGTACGTTCCCATAGTCACGTAAATAATGTTATAGAACATGATAGCAGTGACAGTCAGGGTTGTAAACGAGACGTATGATGCCGAGACCAAGACGAGACCGACAGGTCAGAGTCTCGAGACCGAGACGAGACCGAGACAAGAAGTTCAAAACAACGTCTCGAGACGTTCGGTCCAGACGTTCAAGCCGTGACTAGTCATTATGACCTATACAACTTCAACTGTGTAATGTGTAGCCCCCCCCTCCCCCTATATAGGCACACTCTTGTGAGTTTGTATCCATGTTGTCTGCACAATGTGTGTTTTAATCGGCCATTGTGCCGGTCATTCAAACTATAGGCCTACCAGTAATAGACAAGCTCAGCATGTGCAATGTGGTATCAGCTATAATTCACGGCTAATTTCAGTAGTTTGGCCATTGTGAAATTTAAACTAGTTTTGGTAATAAAGCTACAGCATTGAGTGCCGATAGTAATCATGTACTTTCTACTTTGAAACATTATTAGTTGTTCCCGAAGCAGAAATTAATGCAAACCATGCTTTGATCACATCCATGACATAATGTTTTTAATTGCTATACAGTGTTCATAGTTCAGAAACAGACAAAAATGTCTATTCTCTACAGAGATAATTAGGCAGCCCAAGTATCTCTGTAGAGAATAGAGAATTTTATAGTCATAGTCCTCAGTTTGAACTTTGAAGTTCTATGTAAACGAGACGTAAGAAGCCGAGATCGAGACGAGACCGAGACTTTGGAGCGTCGAGACCGAGATGAGACCGAGACTTTGGAGTGACGGTATCGAGACGAGACTGAGACGTTCGAAAAAACGCCTCAAGACCGTCTCGAGATCTAGACGTTCGAGACCGAGACTACAACCCTGGTGACAGTGTCTATTGCTGGCTGTTGTAGAGCAGTTAAAGACGTTGCAGTGAGTTTCTTGACTGCTGTGTGTTCAGTCCTTTAAGACTTCATCTTCTCTTAACACCTTGAACACTGAATGACTTCGTTCTCATTTACAACAATTCACTTTAAATACAAATCTCACTGACACTAACAGCATTTCTACTAATGTCCTTATTCTACTGATGCCAGAGCAAAATATTTAAGAAACAGCCAAATTACTTTCAGATACATTAATATCAGCATTTTTGACTATGAGCCTGCAATTTTCATTTATACTCGTTATTTTTACTATCAGTAATGTACAACAACAGAGAGAAAACACCGAAGGTTTGTACACAAACCTTCTGCCAGTTGACAAGTAGTACAGAGTAATCAGAACCACGGCCATGTTACATCATCAAAACATTGCAGCAAACATGTTAAGAGAATGATCGGTAATGGACACTTGTAGCAGTTATTTTACAGCAAGAAAACTGACTGACGTGGCGAGCAGTCTGGCTTCAAACCGAACTCGTTGTGACAGAAGATTTTCTGTTGCTGACCCATCTGTCCTCACCCTGCAATGCATCATCACATCACACAGACTCTAGTTCAAGCCAATTAACACAACTGATCATGACACTCCATTGAGCTACAGTCAGAGACAAAGAACTTTTAATAACACGACAATATCATACGCTTTAAACACAACAATGTCAATGTCAACTTTTTACAGCAAACAAATAACAATTTATCAAAATTTGACACTTTTATTAGATTTATTATTTAAAAAAATCACTTGAAAACAAAATGTTCGGAGTTGTTAATGACAGTCAATTAGAATTATAACAGACAGTGAAAAATGGTATTGTTTCTTAGCACAAACCCAAACAATGAAAAGGCCTTGTGTACAGTCTCTGACTACATCTCTAGCTTATTACTTGCATAGTGATGTAAGACAACCATAGAGACACATCAACTTTATAATACACATAGAGAATAGACTGGCAGCCTACAGGCTGGGCTTACGTATCAAGCCGATTGGCTTGGTCCAAAGGTTGGCAGCCACCTTGTGCTGTGCTGCATTCATCGCTTGAACTGGGTGAACTATCACAATACTTTAAGCACGGTGACAGTACCATAAAGATTGTTGTTGTTGCTGCTGCTGCTGCTGTTGTTTGACAGTGGCAGAATGACAGTGAGTGGCAGTGACTTGTTAACACGACTGACTTGGAGTCATGCAGAGTTCGTATTGTGCCGCGCTTCATGCCAGGCTGATACATCTGAGGCTGCCGACTGGACATAACTTGGCCTGGGTCACTCATTACTGGCCTGCACAGCAAACAAACATCGGCACGCCACACTGACTGACGAGAAGGCAACAGTGCACCAGAATACAGCCATCTGACCACAACATAACGGCCTGGAAATTTCACGACATTATCTCGAACTATTTGAGAATTATCTTGTTCATAAACATAAAAACACTACTGAGAACAATACCATGTTTCTATGCTATCATTGAGCAGATACAGCAAAATAAGAGACAGATCCTTTCACCAGCCATCGCCAGTTGATGACATCTATGCTCTGATAACACCACGAAGCTACTTGAGCTGTAGATAAGAACTAATGTCAGGGTAGTAGGGCACACGAAGCATCACTGGTGACCATATGGAACAGTCTGTCGCCAGAGATACAAACATCATCATGATCCAGTGCCTTCATTCCTTTAGGGGAGGCAATTGACCCGCTGTGTATCCCCTAAATAACAAGTTAAAAGACCTCCTTGAGGCTATTGCTAACCCCCATAACCCGCATAAAAACATCCCCAACTTTTCAATAATGTTAAACCACTGAACGATCGAATTAAAACAAAAGGAAATAATATTTTGAAAGAACAATAAATGCTGAATAACATTGTAAATTTTGACAATGATCGCTTTTGTGTCATTCTGTAAAAAAGGCAAAACTGACTTGTGTGCCCAAAACGTAAAAAAATCATTAGTTAGTCTAATGCGTTAAAATACATGAAATCCCTCAGCAGCCATATAAACTGGTGGAAAATGTGCTGAACTGTGCCAACGTTCTGCTCTCTGACTGCATTCAATCGTCTTTTCCATCATGCAATGGATTTTCATTTCAAACTGTCTCGTCTTGATGGAGATCTCGTTGCACTGCCCATCCATACAGTGCCATTCTGTCAACATCTTCAAACGACACCTGAAGACTTATCTGTCCTCCTTCTCCACTGCCACTGACTAATAAACCGTAAACTTACTTAATTAGAATGGCAGACATGAAACAGACACGGACAGGACTCAAGTCAAGTCTATTTGTGTCTTAACATTATATACCTGCAAAGCTGGTCTATAAGTACAGTCTCCAACATCTTCGTTTTACGCTTCTCATCTTCCAGTGACTCCTAAAATATCCAGTAATACACCAGAGCTGAAACAAACACTAAAAATAAGCCCCGTATGGGACTGCCACTCAACTCCTGGCAAGAGGCAAAATTCGTGAAGGTCACGTTACGCTAAACTAGGACAAACTTTGAAATCGACCATTTTTGCAACTTTTGGATCTCCATGACCTTGACCTTGACCTTGGATTGGGTCATACAGCATATTGTCATGAATTACTTATCAACTTCTATCCAAATTTGGTTGAACTTGAAATCAGAAAAACTTTTTGCGGATGGATGGGGACGAACGTACAGACATCGAGACCGACTTGAAGTCAACACAAAAAGTAGCGTAATTGATCTCTATAAGCTAAACAAGGACTAATACTGTGCAGACCAATGCCACCCAGACATACACAGCTTACACTGATCGGACCAATCACTCTACCTGAGGTGGCATCGGTAATTATCACCAAAGTGCTTCACTAGCAAAGCAATCCGCTCCACTCATCTCGTTTTCTTAATTAAACAGGCAACTCAGTCGCAGAGAATTCATCCATCCACGTCAATGACGACATGAAACACACAACATAAGAACCTTATCTTTTAGTTTGTGCCAAGCTTCCTGTGAGTATCGGACATGTGTCCACTGTGCCTGGGACTCGTTCTGTGGATCGTCAGGTTGAGGCTCTGCTGGTCTGTCTGTCGACGGAATGTCAATCCGCAACTCATCGATTCCGTGTCGTATATTATCCTATGTGAACACATGGAAGAAACAAGTCTCTGCCGTGTCTGTTTCCATTTAATCAGCTGATCAGTGATACTACTGGTTCCACCTGTTCAGAGGACCAAGTAGTATCTTACTTAGGCCACTTATAAATAGTTTGTGATTCATTGGTTTATTGACTGACTAAAAGCTATGGCCTTGCGAGAATTTTTGTGTCCTTTGCAAATGTTCAGACATGAGGCATTCCTGTTATTACTGAAGACAATGCACTGACAACAGTTTAGTGGTCATTTTCCAATGTCCATACTCATAATGACATTTGTTAGCCAGTTATGAACTCCAAGAAATCTCTTGGACTGCTCAAGTTGGACTATTTACAGGTGGTAAGTCCCTCCCCACACCATTATCAACCAAACACATAGATCCTGCCAACTTCTACAAACATCAAAGTGCACAACTATAAAACAGACCGATTTACAAAAAAACACAAGATTTTTACAGTCTCTTCTCAGAAAACTTTTTTGAAAATGTACACAATAATACGATCACTGCATTTATCAAGGAAACTCATTTTGTAACCAAATATGATGTTTACTATTTTGATTTTCATTTTATACCAACTTATTAGTGCTGATTGAACACTGCAAATTTTACCATCCGTTATAAACATTTCGTAAACATTCGATCATATTCACGACGCTGAATGGCCTATCATGTGAGTGAATAAGTAAGTAGAATGTTTATGTGCTGAAGTGTCGCTCACACCAATACCGAACCAACAAAGTCAAAACACTAAGGACCATAACAGATCACACAAATACACCAAACAAGCATCATCTTCACCTGAGTGACTGGAGCCGCCTTACGTCGATACGACTCGGCAGCTTCGTGCTGTAGCTGTGCGTATTGTTGACGATGCCGCTGGGAAGGTGGAGGTAAGTTCTCAGGGACTGGCTGTCTGTCCCACGCAGTCTGCACACCAGCACCAAGACAACTAAATACAGTTATTAGTGGTGGACCGTGTAACACACAGCAAGATGTGACTAGCACTGTAGTCTGATTACACAATACACAGTTCTGGGTACAAAATACAATGGCAGCCGCCCTGACTGTTTGACAGTGATGTGGACTTTAATGTGAAAGATCTCAGTGTAAATCCTGTACAGACTCTAATAACAATCATCGGCGTTGTACATGGCCAAAGCTGCTTCTATGCATCTGTTTAAGTTTTATCACACAGGACATCACGCAAGCCCTCAGTCAAGACAAAAAGCCACTTCATCATCATCTATACTACTTCACACTGAAAGGACTATCAAGAAACAGTCTAAACAGAGAAAATTATGAATGACAAATACAAACAAAAGCCGCTATCTTCGTCAAAGAATGACATCCACACAACACTACGGCGGACACATCTCTCCTCACAATGTCAATACCAAAGCATCATTTGGCTCACTGCATGTCCATAAAGCCAATAAGACATAAAGCTGTGCTGCATGCTGGCTCAGTGAGCTGGTAGCAGCATCAGCAACAAGTGAACTACGAGCCAGAGACGTGTGTAAATGAATGACGTGAGGTATCTTGTGTTTTAGCAAGGCAAACTGTCAGGCTGCAGCAGACAAGCCTCTAGATGAGATACAGGTGTGTTAGCTCATCAAAAGACCTGTATAGCGGCAGTGTGAGACATGTGACTTGTACTACTGTTTTCTCTGTGTATATGTTTATAGGCTTTACTATTGCATCTTGTTAGCAGTTGTGATCGTCAACATTTATCTCAGACGAATATGAATGAATGAATATATTTATTGTGAGTCTGTTTGATGGCCCAAGAAATTAATCTCATAGCATATTCACCAAGATATCGGACCCAAATTATCCTGCCTGCCTGGGTACATTCCATGTCTGCTTCGGTAGACAACCTGGCACCAAGACCAACAGAGTGCCAGCTGGCAAATATAGAAATGAGCAAAAGGGTGGACGAGAATAAGACCATCACATTTATTACACAAACTCAATACACAAACTAAACTTATCATACATCTCATCTATTTAACTACTTAATGTTTCAAACAGCTCACTTGTTTTGTATGTCGGGAGGACGGCCGAGCGCTGTAACCTGCATCCTGCTGCTTGCTTGAAGCTGGACCAATAACAGCAGGTTGCTTTGATGCTGTTTTTCCTTGATGATAATCGTCTCTTGATGAATCAATCCATCTGGAAGACTGCAGACCAGACCAGAAGTGAACTTCAATAAACGTCTATTGTGTGAGCAAAGTGCCAGCTGTTAAAAATATAATAGAAAAAACTTTAGTTTATCACACTGTTAACGGCATTCATGCTTTGTTTCACACATCGAAAACAGCAAAAAATAATAAAGGTTATATTACTTAGAGCACCTTGTCAGAATGTCAACGTGCTGCTTAGTAATATAACCTTTATTATTTTTGCTGTTTTCGATGTG
>Ga0056114_1001811_pt1 | contig 10217 bp, 4 predicted proteins | sample WorMetHERISLAND1_FD_77005 | JGI IMG/M metagenome (GOLD analysis project Ga0056114, IMG submission 77005) | Marine gutless worms symbiont microbial communities from Max Planck institute for Marine Microbiology, Germany - Olavius loisae HERON... ... | reverse complement strand
TTTTTTCGTTCGAATCGAATCGGCCGTCCGATTCGTTTTCGAATCGAATCTTCGAATCGAATCGGCCGTATACCACGCAAGCCATAACACATATTTAATTTATTGGTATTTTGTATTTGTGACTAACGAGAGTGATGTACGGACTACGGAACTCCGAATTGAGTACTTGTTTATTTCAATTCATTCATAAAACGCGTCAAACAATGCTGCTGTACGCTTATTTTACTCCCAAAGTCGACCTTTAAACGCAAATTTAACCACCACCAATCGTTTCTTTACGAATGTCGATTGACAGTGCGGACGATTCGAAAATTTCGAATCGGACCATCAATACGAATCGAATCTCGAATCGGACATACGATTCGAAATCGAATCAAATCACGAAGCTTCGCAGGTCCCTAGTTTCAAATCAGTAACACTGTTACTGCAGCACTGCATAACTGGAGTAGACTATCAGTGTTGTGAAGACATGTAGTTATATCGTTGATTCTGTTTGATTGTTACTGACTAAGCGGAACAGTTGGTTAAATCAGTACTGTGTGTGTGTGTGGCAGGAACCTGCCGGCATATTTGAGCTGATTGAAGTTGTTGGTAATGGTACTTATGGACAGGTCTTCAAGGTAAGCTTTGATTTGTCACTTTCATTTATCATTTTGTTACCATGCGATGCTGTGCATAGTGCATACTGCTGTCGCAAGGCGTTTGTCTGTCCATCTGTCACAATCTGTATTATATCAAAATCTCGTAATATATCATCACAATTCTTTCACTGCCTGGTGTGATGGTATCCCTGTCATTTTGTTTAGAGATGCACCGATAAGGCGATGGCCGATTATCAGCCGGCCGATAATCGGCGTCTAACAATCGGCCGATTATGATTACTGATTAATACATAAACCTGACATTCTTACCTTAATACCAAAGACTGTATCGATCATACAAATATTTTACTGTATAATGTAACAGACTGCACAACGCTACCAGCATGTTTGCCGAGTTTGCATGCATAACTACAAAACGAAAATTTGTGTCGTCTGTTCAAATTTAAAAAAAAGAATTTTGGTATCCATTGCCATCATAATACGTAGTAAATAATAATTGGCCGATACCGGCATAGTAATCGGCCGATTCCGATTATCAGCCAATTATCGGTGCATCCCTAATTTTGCTATTCTATGAATTGAACTGTGTTCCATAATTCCAACTTGTTGACTTGTAAATACATGTGGGGCATAAAAAATTATGGTGATTTTTTGACTTAAATACGTCTTCGTATGTTGGAAACAGGCACAGTTAAGTGTTGAATGTTAGTAGAAAATTGTATGTATATACTCTGCATGATATTTACAGTAGTACATGGTCATATCCAGTATAGAATTTAAAGCAAGGTTGGTGACATCATGTAGCTGTGACTGAATACTGTCAGCTGTCCCTATCTGTGCATGTACACCATGGTAGTACACATAGTAGTAGACTTGTGGTTGTGGTTACAGGGCCGACACACAAAGACGGGTCAGCTTGCTGCCATCAAAGTCATGAAAGTCAATGAGGTCTCGTCTTTGATTACATACCTCTACATGTGGTTGACATAGAGATGATGATTCGATAGAGGAACATGACTTATTACTGGAAGTGTTAATTAATTAGTGCTGTGACGATATAGTATTTTAGCTAGTGAATTCGATATTGAACGACAAATTGCGATTTCGATTGGATTTTTATTCCGGTTTTGCTGCTAATGCTGGAGTACTCGTGAGCAATCATTTCTCAAGCAGTGAGAAGCCTTAGCCTTAGCCCATTCAGTCAGTTTACATAGTTATTGTGCTGAATGCTGCAGGCCCTACAACTTCTGCCAATGTGCGTAGAACAACAATAACAGTGAAAACTGTGAAGTCATTCAATCCAGTAACATCCAGTAATTGCTGCCAAAAAATAGATCATAATTCAGTGACTTAGCAAAATCACGATTTCGATCTTGACTAAAAAATCTGGATTTTCGATCTCAATTTTAAGATCGCCGCAGCATTATAATTAATGTCTTATCAGTTACCAGTGAATAATTATTTAGTACGTAAGTAAGTAATAAAGTCAGTAAGAATTTGCTATTGATTTGTGCTGTGTGGTGTGGACAGGATGAGGAGGCAGAGATCAAGTTAGAGATCAATGTACTGAGACAGGTGCGTGTGGATTGGAATATTTCAGATCTGCTCCTCTCTGTCTTTCATCAATGTCCTGATGTGTCAGGACCATGAACTGTTTGTTGCAATAAGTACATGTTTATAATGTACTATGAATTTTTCTACACTCACCATTTGCGACATTTTTGAGGCTATCGTAAACTAAGAAATCGTTTGCATTATTATTATTGTTGTTAAGTTAGTTTTGTTTTTAATCAGCTGTGTTTGTGCATTCAGCATGATGTGATATGATAGAAAAGTTTAACGTGGACTCGAAAGCTGAGTATTTAGCTTTAACAGCACACGTAGCCAGAAAAAAACTAAAACAAAAGCCAGTGCCCCTTTAATACAGTACAGAGTGCGGAAGGAATAAGAGTGACTATGGAGGAAAGGATTTGTGAAAGAGATGAGTTTTAAGTCTGGAGTGAAAGGTCGAGGGAGTGATAGATGGTGAGAGCACGTGTATCTTTCTGCTGTCGACTTAAGTAGCTTTTAACACGTGTAACATTACACAAGCCAACATGTATATGGATGGAAGATGCTGATGTGATGATAGCACCATGCATTGGTTTACCCACTGGACTGAAGGCTCCCAACATTAGCTGATATGTATGGTAAGATGGAGGGTTCCCATGCATCCTTGAAGGTCCTTGAATTTTAGTTTCTACGTACTTAAAAGTCCTGGAATAGCAACTCATTGAGCAGTAGATATGAACGATTGACAGTATAACTAATAGGCATCCTTGTTGCCTTCTCAACCTCGCAAACAGTGTCTAGTTTGTCATCTGTAAATTAATATGTTGGCAGTATTTTTATGTGGTTTGAAACGCATGCAATTTTTCAGTTAGCAATATGTCGCGTAATGTGTCATGATGTGAACGAATGTTGACATTTAGTGCTTGGAAATTAATGTCGGGGAGTCCTTGAAAAGTAGTTGCATTTCATTTCATGATTACAGTGATTATACTTGTAGAAAAGTGGTACGCATATTGTGTTGCCGTTGCAGTACTCTCATCATCGGAACATTGCAACGTATTATGGTGCCTTCATCAAGAAAAGTCCAAACGGCAAGGACGATCAGCTGTGGCTAGTGATGGAGTACTGTGGGGCGGGGTCGGTAAACGACCTTATCAAGTCTGTCAAGGGCAGCGCACTGCGAGAAGACTGGATTGCTTACATCTGTAAAGAGATCCTTAACGGCCTTTCACACCTGCACTCACACCGCGTCATTCACCGCGACATCAAGGGTCAGAATGTCCTCCTAACCGACAATGCCGAAGTCAAACTAGGTCAGTATGTCATCGTGTTTAATTGTGTCAAATGATACTGTTCTTTACTTATGCATATTTTATGCGTGTTCTGTTTACTGACGATGTTAATGTTAAAACAGGTCAGCTGAGTAATCTGTGTCATATTGGCTAGGATGTAACCTAGATATACCTGCATGCATATAGACTTTCTCAGTGTACACACGAATTTGTACCTTCGTACCTGACCGACTGCTGCAGTCCTATCTCAGACGTTGGATCACGGCGTCATCTGCGTTCTGCCAGTCGTCGTCAACTACCGTATATACTCCCATATAAGTCGCTCTCACGTATAAGTCGCACCCCTAAAAATCGAGTCCTTACGTGGTCCAAAATCATTGACCCGCGTATAAGTCGCAGGTGGCTTTTGAGGACTTGTACTGGATGCAAGCTTTGCTCAACAGAGGCCTATTATTCAGATTGTGTGCACAGGCCGCTGTATACAGCGTCTTCGAGATAGGTGACCGACGTCAAGGCCACTCGACGCGCGGCGGGGGAGCGTCAGCGTGACCACTGATGCGTAACTGAGACCATCAATAGTAGGCTATAGAGCGGCATGCAAGTAAGGTGACGGGTGCCTCGCCGCAGAGGCACGACGTCACACAATAGGACGCTGTCACGTGGCTCTACACGGTCGGAAACGGCGTATTTCGGCGGCTGGAAAAATTCTTTACTTTATGTGACCCGCATATAAGTCGCTCCCCCAACTTTTAGGTCAAAATTTTGACGTAAATTTTGCGACTTATACGCGAGTATATACGGTATGTATGTATGCATGTAAATCTGTGTTAAATTATGATGTGATATTTGCTGCAGGGTCTAGTGATCGCAGGTCTTGCCGACTATGCTCGACCGGCGGAGAAACTGAGCAATGGTCAGTCAACAGCTTTAGCTGCAACAGGTTTGTTGTCTCATCTCTGCATCATTCTGTCTGTCTCAATACTGTCTCTGTCTGTCAGCTGAATGAGTTGGACAGTTGTGGAAGTGTGGGGCTCAGTGTCGTAGTGGTCAACGCGCTGGCTTTCGGTCCGAGAGATGTCCGGGTTTGAATCCCAGCCATGCAACTATTCTAAGTTGTTTACTCACATTGCCAGTTCTCAGCTCCAAGAAGCTGGGGTACAAAAGGGAGTATTCGGACTGGACCAGTTTAACAGCTTAATAGATTGAGTGTGTTATATTAAGCTAAATGCGGTATAACGCACTATAAAATAATATAAATTTGCATTTTGATGTTTAAACTAGTCGCACACTTTCAAGTGTGCAAAAAGTAGCTGTGCTACTTAAACTCAGCTGCCTCTTTTAGCTGTCATTCTTTCTCTGGTGTGTATAATTGAACTGCCAAAGACATTCTGTTATCCTCATTTCAGATGAGTTTTCCTTACAACGCTGGCTGTGTGCATATTTTATGGCATATTGACCGCTCCTTACAGCTGACAATGGTTTATTATTATTCATATTAATGAGTGTTATTATAGTGTCATAAGGTAAGTTAAAAAATCTCGGATCCCCCAGTGTAGACCCGGCGAACACTGGCTTCATGTCTCCTCAGCGTAAACACTAAACAGCAGTTTTTTTCAATAAAAAGCCATTTATCACATCAGCTAAATGCTATGTAGCATAAAATGGCCTGTGACTGGCCGATCGTCATAGAAGATGGGCATTTAATGGCAACAAAACACAGACTTTTGAGACCAGCAGTTATTTGAAACCAGGTGTTTGTTAGACAGTTTATGATAATGTTTGAGAATATGTGGTTGATTGTTACTGTCTGTGTCGCATGTAGGCTGCATCTGGGCTCGTTACTCAACAGTGATCATACCAAAGAACTGGAACTTGTTTGCGGTAAACTTCTTCCTTGGTATGACGGGAATGTGGCAGCTGGCAAGAATTTACAAGTAAGTAACAAATAATGCACATTTATAGTTATGCATTTTAGTACAATGTGATGTAAAGCTGAGGGAGCTTAGCTTAGTAAGTAAGTAAGTAAGAGATTTATATAGCGCCAAAGTCTTGGAAGAGAATCAGGGGTTGCTAGGGGGCAAGATGTGCTGAAAGAAAGTAGTGCGTCTTAAGATGATGACGTCTGAAGGAATCTTGAGTATGTTTGGGATTGGCGGATGTGAAGAGGTATGGAGTTACATATTTTGGGCGCAGCGTTGCGGAAAGCACGAGCACCACATGAAAGGTTGTGTCGCAGAACAGAAAGTAAGTGACTGACAGATGAACGCGTGGACCTTGCAGGCTTGTGATATTGTAAGAGCTCGGTAAGGTATGGCGGGTGACCGGTATTAAGAATTTTGTTGACTAAACAAGCAAGCTTAAATCGGATTTGCAGTGAGTATGGTCCAGTTCTGTAAGAGGCTGTCATGAAAGAGCCAGCAGACTAACGGGTTTGGGGATATTTGTGAAACAGATTGGTTTTAAGTCTGGAGAGAGAGGTCCGGACAACCACGCCTGTCAGCTGTTGTCCAAGCACGGCGTCTTTCTCTGTTCGGCCACATTGCGAGAATGCCAGACGAGACAGATGCCAGGAGTATCATAACTGCTTCCCCTTCAGAGAACAGGAGGAGACCACCAGGACGTCCTCGTACTACATGGATGAAGACTATCCAGCAAGACCTGAGGTCTAACAATCTCTCCCTGGATGAGCCGATAACTGTGGCTTAGAATCGTCCACTCTGGAGACTGATGCCTGCGTTTGGCGCTACACACTCCTAGTGGTGCTTGCCAGAAAAGAAGAAGAAGAAGAAGTGAAAGGTCGGGGGAGTGACAGATGGTGAGAGCGAAGGTGGTGACTGTGATGAGGTGATATGCGCAGAATGAGGTGAACCAGGAGGACAGTGAACAGAACGAGTTCTATAATGCAATTTCAATACAATAATAAAACTTATAACATGCAGAAGGTCGACTTGTCACAGTTGATTATCATTTAAAATTGCGAACATCTTCGGAGATCATTTTGTCATATTTCTGTCACTTTTTAACTTAATTGTTAAAAAATTAATGTTTCAATCATTTCTGTTGCAGATACCAACGCGAGACCGGGCAACTTTAACCTTGAATTGTTTAGGTCACGGTGCCTGTAACTCTGCCTTTAATTAGTTGCAATAAGTAGTTGCTCACCATAGTCTGTGTGCGTTGTGCTTTACACCGTCATTGTTATAATATGCAGTGCACTGAGCGCTATTTTACTGGTAGATGATGATGTGAATGTGTAGCTGTGTTCACGGGAACTGACAATATTTGTTGAACTGAATATTCAAGAAGTAGTTTTGTGTAAATATGTATAATTTGTGCAGTTTGCTTGTAATGATTTGTATTTAGAAGATTTTAGCTGATTCTGGTCAGTACCATTGTCAACCTAATTCATGTTTTACTAAACTTCTGGGCCGCCTCTGTAATGTTTGTCATTAAAGATCATTTTCCTTCAGTGTTTTTAAACCATTTGTTCAAATGGTAACTGATTCTTCAGGACCTCTCTGCTGTATAACATATCACTTACTTACTTACACCATTCAGTAAAAAGTTCTACTGTGGTAATGCCGAATGGGAGATCTAGCCTTAACTGTAGTAACCACAGGGTCAGCACTGGCTGCCACAAGTCGCTATCCACCGGCAGGTGCCAACGTATATGGCCAACATATGCCGCGATTGGATGACTAACCAAAACACGGACTGATGCTTTGTTGTGATTGGTTTAATAATAATAATAATAATAATAAACGACAATTTGCATTCAGGAAGACAATCCCACAGTCCTTTGCTGCAGCTAAAAATAGATCCAGTTCACCAAATGGGTCCGCCATATTGGTTGGCACCTAGCGAATGCCAGAGAATATTTATTAACATCCGTGGCCAGTACGGTATCCAGAAGAATATTTATATACATCCGTGGCAGTAACTACTGAAAGGCAGCGAGTAAAAAGTAAGTAAGTAAGTAAATTATCAATTTATACAGTATATCATCATAGAACATCTAATGCACTCAGAAAGACTGCAACTAGTCTCCATGTTACTAAATTATCGAGCACCCTACATGACTCTGATTCAGTTCTGGCGTTACGTTAAATGATTTGAGACAATATTTGACACGTGGTACCATACGCGAAGCAGTTTGCTAGCTTTTTCCCATACCAGGTGTTGAGCGTTTTTGAAATTGCTAACAAAATGCCAGAACTACATCCAAGTGATGCAGAGTGCTTGATAATTTACGATCTCTGTGTAATAGTGGTGGACATTGGTAGTGGTAGTTGTATTAGTAATAGTAGTTACAACACAATAGTAACATCAGTAGCTGGAAATAAGCTTTGGAATCTGTCATTGCCGCTTAATTAAAGACAATAGAACATTTCTTGTCGTAATTGGCAGTAAAAGCTTCCACCGGTGATTGTATGCTTGTAAGGAAATGCTTGCAGGTAGTGAATTCTGTTAACTGTAATATTTTCAGAGCACAGAATGCATGTATATTATGAGAAATTGTTGCTTGACCTGTGTTAATTTTGTGCGTTCAAACTGTGAAGACCTTACAGAGCCACAGTAGCCCATGAGGTAGTGCAGATGTGTAGTTCCGCAGGCTATGAGACAATGGACATGGCATTAGAGGTAATAATGGGTAAGGTCAAGTTTCGCTAAGCAAAAGTGCTATGCAGAAATGCTAAGACCCAAATTCAAAGTGTGGACGTGACATTAGTGGCAAGATTGTATTTGCTGGTACTTTTGCAAAGACGTCACTGGCATGGTTGGCTTTTCCTTTGTGATTGAACAATTCTACACAAATTGACTTGTAATGGTCGATAACAGATTTCATAATCTTGAATTTTTAATTTTTTTCTGGTGTCCACATATTAGTCATGCTCAGCAATAGCTTTCCAGCACAAGGCCTTAAATATTGTTATGAATATCGTTAATCAGTTGATGTCGTGCAGCACTATTTATGACGTAGTTGATGCACAAGTTTGTTTCTTCATCGGTGTTTTAGTCATAATTTAGTCTGGTTTTGGTAAATATTTTGTTTTTTTTTTTTGCAATCTTGTGATAGCTTTGTTGACTTTGCAGTCCTGTATACCGGTAGTTAAATTTAGTGCTTGAAATCTGTGGACATTTGTAGTAACTTTGTCTAATTCTTGAAAAACCATTTCAGTTCTGTATTTGATCAAGTTGATTAGTTTTTAACCCGCTAATTAACTCTTTGCTGTTCACAGCTGCAGCGGCAGTACTTAGTAATTTATTTAGTTATTGTAACAGCTGCACATTGTTACTTGTGATAATACACAATTCTACTGTGAGATCCTTAGGATTTAGTGAGAGTTTCACAATTTCGTGTATAAATGTATTCTTTGTGTCGCTTGTTTGTTAGTAATTTTGAGACTTCACAAACAGTGCAGTCAATTTATCAGGCACATACAATGAACCTCACATAACGCTGTCTGTTTCCAGCGGCTAGTGATGGGCTAGTTGCAGATTATCATTTGTAAATAAATTCAGCACAATGATAACATCAAGTTTTGCTGATATTTGCACCCTTTAATTTTGCTTTTTTGTCTGCCTTGCAAAAGGGGGGCATGAGCATGCAAACACTCGGGGTTTTTCGGTACCGACATTGATTTCATGAACTGTGTTTGCACATTTATTGACATGCAACATTTGGTCCTGTGCCTTTGACTGTGGTCACTCATATTGGCTTGATTTGCTGAAGTCTGTGGCTGTTAAATGCTCATATTGTGTTTTCTGTGATACAATCAAGTAGGTCTGAGAGTCGGAATGACATTACAATGTTTGTTCATTGTGGACTTCACAACTGGTCTTCACTAATGCTTTGTAATGTATTGGCTAAATAGTCACCTAGATAAAATACGCTGGTTTCTAGACTACCACTTGATGTTACATACAGTATGGTGTCATATTATGCCGATTAGTGTTAGTATTACATTTTGCCCCGTGTGTGGGTTCGTGAAGGTATTGTAGAATAAACCCATCTCGTTTCCTGGGTAGTTTTGTTTTGCTGTATTTAAATTGTTTGCTTTTTTCGAGTTGTATTTAGTTTATGTATTTTCCTGTACTATTTTGTCAAGTGATTGGCTGCAAAGACTGCCTCCAAAATGACCTACCGTAAATTCTCTAGTAGAAGCCGGGTCTCAAATACAAGCTGGGGATTTAATTCAGATGTTCTTATAGAAGCCAGGTCTCCAATAGAATCCGAGGTCTCTAATATAAGCCAGCCTAGCCAGGTATCCAATTGAAGCCCAGTGCACCACCTTATGATGACACTATTACAGACGTCATAGCCAGTGCAATAAGTATGGACACGGGTACAGGCAGTAGTCGAAAAAAGGCATAGGCTACACGATAAAAGTCAAATTAGAAGCATGCGAGTATGCCGAGAATTGGTGCATTTGGGAGTGGGACCCCCATTTTGGCGAAGGGGCGGTCATAGGGGGTCAGCGATTGCACAATTCGAAAGAGTGATGGTGGTTTCATATAGGCTGTCCACTGTGACCATTGCACTATCTCTAACCATTCGGCCGCAATTTGCCATCGAATGTCTCTGACGCTCAAATCAACAGGGGACAGGGTGGGTCATTTTGGGACATAATTTGGAGAGCAGGGGGCTGACCAATGCAAACCAAATGTTAACCCTTGTCCCGGCAGCAGTTTTTTGGCGACGTTTGCCGGCGGCTGGGGGGTATTTTACCCCCAGACATATCTCGAGTTCTAGAGCACATAGCAACAAAAT
>Ga0056114_1001810_pt1 | contig 10217 bp, 7 predicted proteins | sample WorMetHERISLAND1_FD_77005 | JGI IMG/M metagenome (GOLD analysis project Ga0056114, IMG submission 77005) | Marine gutless worms symbiont microbial communities from Max Planck institute for Marine Microbiology, Germany - Olavius loisae HERON... ... | reverse complement strand
GCCTCAGTCTAACCAGGCTCACCTCACCATGTCACAATAATACAACATGCATGCAGATATTATACAAGAAAATAATCTAACACACACAAAGTAACCTAAGCACAGTGAGTGAACCCAGTGAGACGAAGCCAAATCTGGCAGACAGAACCTGTGAGCTGCTCAAATGACTGTGCAACTACAGAAAGCTACACAATACCACTACTAGAGAGCAGTTATGACAATATTCCCTCTTGCTCCTGACCAAGAGGGAATATTGTCAAGTCATAAAGCATGCTTATAAAAAGGTTAAAGGAGCGTATGGAGAAACCCACCTCAGAGCTACCATAAGTCATGTCACCTGCTGTAATGGCTCACCCAACTCAAGTGAACATGCCTTGCCTTATCCCCAGCCAGGCAAGCTGGTACCCAATTTACACACCCGGGAGGGATGGAAGGCTGAGTCAACCTAGGTGGCTAGCTTCATACCGAGATGGTTCACCCACCTGTAGATGGTCACCCAACCAAGTACTAACTGGGCCCGACGTAGAGCAACTACGCTAATTGAGACCGATGCATTACATGATCATTTCAGCTTGCCACATATCAGCATTACAAGTGATGACAGTCCTGTCAGTCACATTTGCTGTTACACCACTCTTCGTGATTTCTTTTATCATTTAGACCTCACATACTGCCATGTTCTAAATAACCTCAGTGATCGTATGTTCAATTAACAACTAATTCATTCACTCCCTCTGTCACACCTTAAGAATACACTATTGAAACAATGCTTTACCCATTCGGAAGGCAATGCAGCCCTCGAGGTCACCAACAACCATCCAGCCAATACGTTTATCATTCTGTCAACAGCACAAAACAGCTGTTACTGAGTTGTCAACGACTAATCTGTCTCAACCGATGCATCTAGAAACAACAAGTGTCTTCAACAATCAAAAGGAGAGAAAACTCTGATGTCAGAGAGAGATGATGCAGCACTATCAGTTAGAATTTCCATTAATTCAATTCTAGGCCATGTGCTGCTCTATTATGCTATTTCCAGGCTGTGAGTTGACTTCCCGCTAAACATAATATACATGTAAGTCATTTCAGAGATTGGTTGATTGAGCAGTGTTTTACGTCCCCTCCAACACAGTATAGGTTACATGGGAGACGGTTTTTTACAGATCAAAAGACCCAACCAACAGTATCAAGGCATTTCAGAGATGATTCTAAGCTGTTTAATGACAGACAATGATATACATGAGTTATAAATCATATGGGCATGCAGTACTAATTAATAATCATTGCTGACAAAATTTACAGCCATTTCTTACCCCTTCTGTTTTCAAGATTTTCCCCTTCAACCATGACAGATAGTAAACTCGTATTTTGCTCTTCTTGCCGGAGATTGTAACGAGAATGTTCTGGCCTTCTAAGACGTCGATCTGCTGGAACCGTCTTCGCGAAATTAACTGGTAGACTGCAAAATTACACACACTTGTACAGACAAACTAGCATCATTCCAAACATTTACAGCACAACTCGGACTGTCTGAAACAAATCACAAGTGATCGATCAGCAGACAAGATGCACTGAAGCGGTAACTGACCTTTGTTCTGACCACTGCGGTCAAGCAGCATCAGTCCACTCTCAGTACCAATCAACAAATTGACACCTGTCAGCGACAGAAAACAACAACGTCATTTGTCACCTGCAACTCCTCTCACCAGTTTCAACACTACACTGACAGTATTTCAGACTACACCAAATAATACGCCGACAGTTCTACACAATATGCTGACGACATAACATCAACAGTACTAACACACTACAGTGACAGTACAACACATTACACCGACAGTACTACGCACTATATTGACAATACTACGCCGACATTGACAGTACTAACAAAGTATGACAACAGTTCTACGAATGTGCCGACACACTATGCTGACAGTTATGATCATATGTTAAACTGCATTTTATTCTAAATGAATGCTAGCAGTAAACTTTTCCACTTTGGGATTAAAATGCAACTTGATCGAATCTATGACAGTTAACACAGTGATGACATGATATATTGTACACGAACATTTGTTCCTACCATTACATCATCTGATTGCAAACAGTTGCAACTAGTTTATTTGACAAAAGACAGTCAAAGACATACAAACCCCAGAGAGCAGCACACAAGATATCGGTGTTGAAGCGTTTCTTATACTTCTGTATTTCAGGAGTATCAGAGCCAGGTAGACCGAAGGCTGCGGATGACGTAGCTGCGGTGGACCTCATCGGCGATGCTGAGCTGGATACTGCATCGTCAACATCATGAAATCGATTTGCTCCGAAGCCCAATGGTATGAAAGGCTGATCGCTGCCTGGTACCTGGTCACCGCATATCAATTACTTGCAGTAATATTAAATGACATCAACATGCTTTTATAGCAAAGAACTTCACTACAGGACAACAGACACTCCACGACATGTAAGCAATCTGAACGTTGTCATATGACAATTCACATCAAGTCACAGTCGTAATCATTTACCAGTCAGCTATCACGGACTCACTCACAGGTGAGTGTGTGAGTGAGTGAGTAGATTCTTAACAGCACATCAGCACAATTAGGCTACACATTGCAATTCACGTTGGATGTTCTGGAAAATACAGGAAAATAAGCTAATTAAAAATACACAAGTTAAACGCAACTCAGAGAAAGCAAACAACGCAAAACACAGCCAAACAAAACTACCCTGGTTCAGTCGCCTTTTACGACACTCCACCAGGAAACGAGGTGGGCTTATTCTACAATGCTCCCAAGCCCCAAGCCCAATGCAAACTGTCAGTCACAGTACACACTAGACAGAACAGAGAACAAACATGAACAAAGTCTACCTCAGGCTGATTGCCCTGCTGCATGTATGGTGGGACCAGTTCGGCTCCACGCTCCATTACTGCGAAGTCTGGTGTTGCACTGGCAGCTTTGGGTGGAACTTGTGGAGGCAGGACGTCTGGCAGGACACCAGAGTGTGGGACCCGACGACGCGGCACTGGCGACGATCTGTTGTCAGACGGTGGAGTTTCAGACGACGCCGGTCGGATGTTCTGACTCTCAACTTCAGTTCGCTGCCGGCAGAAATCAGTACTGTTCACTCATGTCCACCAGTACATACAGTAACAACTTAACTAGCAGTAATTTAACACAACGGGTCTCTCATATGAAACAAGTCACTGAGTACTAAGCTAAAATGACCGTAATGAAGCCAGCTGTCCAGTGTTGAACATACTCGAGCAATTTCAGGTTTCATGCAGGAAACCACTTTTAACACTGTGTCGCTCAACTCCACATTAAGGACGTATTAAAAATAAATGCAATAAAACTGTGAACAATAAAAACTTCTTAACATCAGGCTACGGTTGAATTCAGAGAACGGCAAGCCTCCTGACACCAGATGACACTAAAAAATTGAAAGAAAACATATTAGGAAGGCGTCACATAACACTAACACTGGCCATTCACAAAATGATCAAAAACCAAGCAACATTAATGAGACCCAGTTCAGTTCAGTGAGCTCAGTTATCGGAACAGGTAGGCCTGCTTGAACAAGTGGGCTTTCAGTCCACCTGAAAACTGTCTATGACTGATGGAGTGAAGGTGTAATGGAAGAGAGTATCAGATGACAGGAGCAGAAAATGTGACGCTTCTGTGACCGATACTGATGGTTCCTGTACGTAGCTCAATCACGGTGTCTCAGTTAGCTGATTGCAGGCTGGCCAACCCGGTATGGTAGACATTGAAACAGACATCGTTAAAGTACGAAGGATAGAGTTCAGTGTTAGCATGGCTGTCATGTTTGTTCACTGCAATTTGTCGTTCTTGCTGTAGTCCATATTCTAAAAGGATTAGCTGTTGGCACTGACAGTTAGCTAACTGAGCCCAGAGGTATGTGTACTGAACAGAGTTCAACAGTCCATATGACGTACAACTTACAAGTGACTTTGGAAAGAAATTATTTACACAAGGTTTGGACCATAGGGTAAGGAAAACCAGTGAACCAACTCCAACTAAAAAGATCAATACCACTACCTTTTATAGTTGGTAGGGATGTTTCAAAGAAGTATTGGTAACTGACGCTATTCACAAACGCTAACTTTGGAAGTAGGTTAATGCAGAAATGCTGATCACAGATCATATCTGAGTTCTACATCCACATTTACAGCAGATGGATAGGCAGCGATATCCACTTGGACTGGAGTAAGTCAGCTGATTCATACCAGGATCAGTAACTGATTGCATTGATGCATCAAACGAACTGCATGAGAAATGTACTCACACATTTGAACAGCCTGTATGACATAATACCAGTGAGTGTTGTCACAGTGGCCCGACAGGCTACAGTCGGTACCAGCTCACTCATATGACTACCATGATCATAGGAAAACCAACTATCACTCCACTCAGGATATGAAATCAAATCAAGAACAATGAATGGAAGTACAAGCAAACTGCATATGTTCTATACAGTGCTGTCTGACATCCACAGCAGATCGTCCAAGGTCTATCACGTCATGTTTCAAGCACTACTGTCGTCAATGCCAGTGATGTATACAGTAACATTGGATGCTGTGAAAATGTCTGCTATGACGGCTGACAGTTGACAGCTGTTAGCAATAGAAGGGAACTGTGAGCTCAACATCTAAGAACCGTAAGTTGGCATCTACTGCCAAGTTGCAAACGACAAGCAAAGACACATTTCAGCAGTACAAGACAACATACACAGCCATCAAACTGGATGGACACTGCCACACCCAGCTGCAGAAACATCAGCCATATTATGATGATCCAAGCCTGTATTGTATCGATATCATTCAATTCACTCAATGTCGGCAAGTAAATAACCTCAATTTAATGCCAGCAATCAGTACTCGCTGACTCACTGCACCTATTATACGCTGGTGTAATGTTGTATCACACACATCACACGGTTAATACACACTGCTACAACTGTGCTACACATGTGCTTCTCCTCTTTGTCAAAAAAACTAACGCAACGAGTTACTACATCTACAAATCCAGCACGCGATCAACTACACTTAGCAATGCAACACCCAAACTGTCATAATAAAAATCTCTGCTAAATAATAAACAAATACAAACTCTATAAAAATAAATATTCATGCACTAATAAATAATAACTGCTTCATTAATTAAATACAATCAGTGTAACAAATAGACTGAGAAATAGAGTGAAACTTGAGACATTGAGGCTAAAAACTAAAAAAATTGCTGACAATAATTCAAACAAAATGAGAAAGACATTCACATAAAAACTCACTCCACGACATATCAAGCATTACCTGTTAACAAAGAACTTACCAGAAATCCGTCACATTTCCCAATCAGACTGTTTAGCTAACGAACCAGTCACAAACGTTACAACTGCACTAATAATGTTGAGAACAAGAAATATGCACTAGCAGTATCAGAAATAGAGACATTATAAGCCATATAACATTATAAGCAGAAACACAATGAATGACAGCCAAACTGGTTAAAATGTTAGCAACAGAAAACGAGAGATATAGAACAAATTCAGCTCATGGTGGATGCTAGTGCTGTAACATTTATGATATTACAGGACGATGTGACTCAAGGAAATGAAGCTATTTGGTAAATATCGATTAACATGATGAGCAGTTACAGCTTGAAGTGCCAGAATGTCTCATTCACTGTAGCATAATCCCTGAATACTGCTGCAGCTGTGTGAGTAGGCCTACACGCAATGCCTACTGACGGCCTATCCTGGCGATTGCTTGCTCTCCATTGGATGCAGGAAAGACAAACGTCATTATTGACAGACATGGCAGACCAACAGCAGATTATAGGGACAAAGAACTCCCGCTCCTGAGCAAAATTAAAGGAAGATAGCTAATACTCTGCAGAGATTAACTGCACTGACACAAACACTCCACTTTCACACCTTGACAGATAATAGTGGCAGCTTAATCAAAACATCACCATAAAACCGGTCATTAAATTTTATTTTTAATTCAACAATAAACAATTTGTCGTAACATTCTGCTACCAATAAAGACCATCACCGAATTACGTAAATATGTAACAGGCAGTGAGACATAGATCTGATAAACTCACCTGCTTGACGACCAGAGTTCGGTCATGGTCGCCGTCTTGTGGAGCCACTGCATTAGACGAGGACGGTTGTACTCTGCGATGTCTTGGCGGAGGCAGCTGTGGCGGCGGCTCACCTGTACATCGACAACTACAACACTTTACACAGTATCAACACATCACAATGAACACAACACAATACACAACTGATCATGGAATTATAGTTTCAGAACAATAACATGTGAATCTGTAACAAGGAAACAACTTCTAAGCACAATTAGATACTTAGAGCTGCAGCTCAATTAGCAATATAACATTGGTGAGATATGCTTCATAGTTTGCCAACAAGGACGGATGGATGGTTAGGGTTTTACAACATTTTAAGCATGCAAATAGTAGTTAAGTTATATTATGACTGAAATAGTTTAAAAGTTTATTGGTAACACCAATAGCATGTACAGAAATTATTCCTTCGGCATGAATGTTATAGAAGAGATCTCTGAGAGCAGAAGCTGTATAGTAGTTTGGCAAATTATATCAAAATCTACACAACTGATCAGTATATGTTCTACAGTTAACACAGATTATTACAAGGTTTACATACTGGGGGATCTTCATCCTTTAAGAGGTAGCAGTGGTTAGTATGTATGACGTATTCTGAGACAGTTTGCCAACAGACGTTCTTAGATATAAACAAGTACATGGTGTGTACAAAGAGATCATATTAACATTAAATGACGTCTGTGGCTGGTATCAAACGGTGACCACACAGCAGTGCATTTATACCTTGCGGTGTTGGCGCGACTGCCTTCTGTTGCGCTGCTGCTGACGGTCTGAAGCACAGCCATTCACACATCAAACTGAATGCAATGACATTCAAGTAATGTCGCCAACAATGAAAGTTTAGGCTTTTCATTGTTAATTATTGCCACCACAATGTATGTTCACAACGATGGTGACCAGTTTGGGTTGGATAATTCAGGTGTCATCTACAGTATATGACCAGTGGCAACAGCAGACTAAGCTGAGTTATGAGATGACCAGCAATGCTCTGTATGCTGCTGATAATGACCAATAGACCAGTACATCTCCGCTGCTAAACTCCTCCCTGTACAGTGCTCACTCAGAGTAGCAAGCACAGAGTAGACGTTGCCTTATGACACGATATCCACAAATGCCCGACTTTCACAAGTCTTAGTGGCTCCACTTGCAGTAAAGCTGCATCGACTTACCAGTAGAGCAGACTTCAATATCTACACACACCTACAGGGCTGGTCAGTCGATAGCTATATGCTAGCAAGTACTGACATTGCCATCCATAGCTAATCACACGCAGCCTTCTCAACCAATCAGTTGGCTGATATTGACAAAACTGAGCACAACTACAAGACAGAAACGTCAACAACCATGACAGAAAATTGCTAACATATGCAAAAAATATGGAAAATAAAACTGAAGCCCAGTTTAGGGGCTTTTTACGCCATTTGGTCAGGAAATAGATCAGGTCTATTATACAGCTTCCAGGATCCAGATGGAGCCAGACAATGACTGATCTCAATTACCAACAAGTAACTAAGTGAAGTTTAATGCATACAGCGGTCGAGGTGGAGCAGACACGACAAGAGTACCATCTTGTCCAGGAACTCCTTCCTCGTCAGACTCATCATCTTCGACGAGTGGAAGCCGAGCACCAGCTTCAGCTGCATGGTAAGCTGGTCGAACAACGACGGGAACAGATTCCTGACACGTAACACAAACACATCAGTTTCACTCAGCTGTTTAGTGTTACCTGATTGGTCAGAAGCTGCCAGCATAATGAAAAATAAACCTAAACAGATCCATTCACATTATCTTAGCACAGGCACGTTGTCATCTACATCGCTCCATTTGTCTGATGTAGACATGGATTCATCTACGCTCTGCAGCGTGTCACCAGCTGACAATTCCACAACATCGGCTCAGCAAGTAGGGATGTCAAGCATTCTCAGTCATTGGCCTGATGACTTTCAGATCAGATAACTGACCTTCAGTCAACATGGAAAACGTAGACAACTATTACCTCTTCTGTAGAAGTAATGCAGCTATATAAACTGGCATTGCTTACATACTTAAAATTAGCACAGTCCTACTGTCCCACTGGATATATAATACACTGATAGAAACCATATGTTACAAAATCACGAAACAAAAAAAATGTTTTCATAAATGTTTTTTTGGTAAATGGTTAGAATGATACTGCATAAAATAAATTCAAACACTGTTTTAACAGTGGTAAGTCCATGAGTCAAGATCATGTAACTGTCATCAGCTGTTACAGACATTTGCAGATCAGTAACTGCAATGAATGATGAAAATACGTCCAACAACCTGAGCTGCTGGAGGCTTGATAAGTTTTTCGCCTTCTGGCGGGCGTTTGGCATATTGCTGAGCTGAAGGTTCTGCAGGTGGAGGAGTACTGGCAATTTCTGCATAGCAACCAAACAGTTAAGTTATAAACATATACATATACACTAAATAATAATAACAGCTAACAGAGACACTGTGATTCGTAAATTAAGACAAAGTTTTAAAAAATAAATAGCAAATGGGGAGCATCACTGTCAGTGACAGTGTCTGACAATTGCGGCAGATGAAGCACAATAAAGCACAGATGAAGCTGCTGTCTTCAGTCACGTGTAACAAAATCCACATAACAGCCAAGTTTCACTTATATGCTTATTTTTATGGACTCTTTCACAATGTATGCATCACTTGTTTAACGCATTAGTTGAATCTGCTGAGCTATGCTGAGGCAATTTGCCAATGAATCTGATAAAATTCAGAAGTTTCAGACACGTCTTGTTCTTTAAGATCACATTAATTTTCATGTTCCATCATTACTCAATGACCATCACACAGTGATACCAATATAGACATCTCTGCAGCAAAAGATCAAAAAGAGAAATAACTGAAAAAAATTCGCGACAATACATCCACCACAATTTACCCATGACTGAGGGTTAACGCCAAGCCAGGCTTTATCACACCTGTCCACATATTTGCCACACTTCACAAGTGCATGTGACCAATCAACCCCCACAATAGCAACATGGACACCATGCGCTCAGTTCACCAAGTCCCAGTGTAATTGAATCAACAGATAGGTGTCAGCTTACGTATCAGTCGACCCATCCTTGGCTGAGGAGGCGGGGCTTGTTCCACGCGACGCTGTTCGTGATTGCTGACGTCATTACGGATGACATCGCTGGCGCGTGGCTGAGGTACGGGTGACGGTCGGGGTCTCTGCTGCTCCGCTGCAGGCTGAGGTACGGGTGACGGTCGGGGTCTCTGCTGCTCCGCTGCAGGCTGAGGCTTGTAAGCAGGAAGCAGAACTGGACGATTTGCTTGTCGACCTTCGCCCTCCTGTATCTGCTGGAAGTTCTGCCGCAGTGTTGACTCATTTGGAGCTTGAATGTCAGAGCTGCAATCAGATCAGATCAGTGCTGGAATCAGTAAAGATCAAATTATTTACAACTGTTACTAACAAGCACATGTGCTTCTGCTCACATTGGTTCACCTTAGCTCACCTTGGCTCTAATCCACTTACCTCGGCTCACTCAAGCTCTCTAACTCCAGTCTAATCACCTCAGCTCTACTCAACTCAAACTGATTCAACTCACCTCGGCTCCAGTGGATTCACCTCCTCCGGACTAATCAATCAAAATGACTCACCGTGGCTCTAATCAACTCAAAGTGGCTCATCTGGGTTCATTTGACTCACCTTGGTTCTCCTCTGTACAGTTTCTCTTCTTCGTTGTCGCTGCCTTCGTACTCATAATCCGTCTCGTGACCATCTGTAACAACATCATCAGCTCGACTGTTACAACACTCTACAAACATCATCATCATCATCATTATTCGGCATGCACCATCAGTGCGTAGCTCCGCTTGCTGCCAATAGTCTCCACAGCGGCTTATCCAGAGTCAGTTCCATAGCATCCTCCAAGGTAAGGTTGTGCTGAGCTAGGTCGTTCTTCAGAGTGGCCATCCAGGAGGTGTAGGGTCGCCCAACTGGTCTTCTCCACTCACTCTGGGGAACTGCAGTCAGAATTCTCCTGGCGTCTGTCGACT
>Ga0056114_1001809_pt1 | contig 10218 bp, 8 predicted proteins | sample WorMetHERISLAND1_FD_77005 | JGI IMG/M metagenome (GOLD analysis project Ga0056114, IMG submission 77005) | Marine gutless worms symbiont microbial communities from Max Planck institute for Marine Microbiology, Germany - Olavius loisae HERON... ... | reverse complement strand
TCACGCACAGTATAGCACCCACGAAACTTCGTTCTATCCGCGCCGCAGTCATGCATTAAAGTAGGCCTAGTAGGCTATTAAAGTAGTTATTCACTGATGGATAACCTGAAAATGGATGCAATAAGCATACACAAATGCACTTTATTAGAAATTGTCGCCAATCTGGTCAAAGATGGCAGGGATCACGGTGCGTGGGCCGCTACATAACGCGAGTTGAACCGACGATCAAAGTTTGATCCGACGTCCACGGCGGTTCAGGGTTAACTCGTGATTTGATCTGAACTGCGTTGGTGCAACAAAAATTACAGCTAAACCGAGGTCAAGGTGGAATTTGAACTTGGTTCAAGCTTGATCAACGTTGGTGAAACGCGCCCTTAACCCGGTCTGGCACAGGATGCTTTATAGCTGTACGCATATGTCAACAGTGGGCATCAAAGGGTTAAGTCTCATATGACCCAGGACCTGTCTGTATTATCTTTGCAGCAATGACACATCACTGAACTGTATAGCGTACAACAAATGAGACGACTCTTCTATACTCACTCACACCGTTATCTAGTCTCAGAGTGCCTGGCAGAGCCTTAGCTTACACGGCTTAGTCGATGTTCTTCTTGTGCAAAGAACACATCGACAACTTCAACTGAGTTGCTCTCTCTTGTAAATAATGTGACATTCAGTGACTGTTTGTCAATTTCTTTGCATCTCAAATCATTTTCTTGTAATTTAATACCATCACATATACCCGCGTATACGACCGTGATAGGTTTACTGTAATGTATATTATTAAATATCACGGCTATGATTAAACAAAAAAGCTAAAAAAATGCAACATAAATTAAACAGCAAAAAATACAAAATAAGCAACAAAAACTGAGGATACTAAACACATGTTACTGTTTAGACTAGTAATACCGCATATCAACAGTGAAAAGTGCCTGTGTCAATATCTGTTTCAGTTTAATAATCAGCATAGCTGTCCGGCATCACTACACACAAGATCAGGCATCCTAGCATGAAGATTTAAATTTCTGGTTCAGAATTTTTACAGACCGGACACCCAGGCAACAGCATCAAAGCACGGGTGAGTTTTACGTAAAGCCAGTGAACTCCATTGTCAACGTACACAAAACCAGCAAAGTAAAGCCGTGTGATATAACTGGCAATGCTTGGGATACAACTGAGAACCAACCTTCGACTGGCTGCTGTACTCTAGGGGGTGGCGGTCTTGGGGGAGGGACTTTATCTCCAGAGCCAGAAGACTGTTCAGCACCGGCAGCTGCTAAACAATTGACATCGCACAACAGCGAACTACACACTACAAGCAGACGGACAAACTGCGAAATAAATACACCGCAGAAGCCGAAAGCAAGCATTCAAATGAAAACTAAAACATTCAGCGGCTCGTCACTACACAACTGAACACAGCAACGACTCAATTGGCTCGTCTCGTTACCTGCGGCTGGCTGCTTGGACTGACGAGGAGCAGGCTTTGGGGAGCGAGAAGTCTGCTGAGTACCAGCTGCCGAACCATCAACAACATGCAAGAAATCAACACAAAAAGCACAACATAACACAAACAATTCCAACGACATGCACGACGCCTCCTGCAGTATACCTATGTGTTGTTTCAATGTGGTATAATTTTGACCTGTTGATCGGGTTTTGAGAAAACTACAAGAAAACATAATTGAATTTGTACACGTACAACTGATCAAAGTCCATCACTTCACTTCTGTAATCAGCATGCTGTGTCATATCATCCTCACGTTGTTCGCTCTCCTCCTGATTCACTTCATCAGCTTATCACGTTCTCCATCTCAACTCTCACCATCCACCATACTCTCAGTCTGTCATGAATCGATCCACTTTTGATTGAGATATGCACAAAGAATTATTTTTACTTATCTGTTCCCAGTGACCTTGACTTTTGACCTTTGAACCTCAAACTTGCCCCCCCAGGTACTCTTGTCCAGCTATATTTCCATTATATTACAGCATAAGTTTCTATGGTTTTCCTATTTCAAGAAAATCGGAGCACAGGGCGGATGCAGAGACAGATGAGGTGCAACACTTAGGATTCATTCACATTCATACGAGTACGAGTACCCGTATACGGGTTCGAGTAAACACTAGTTTGCGTGTGTTCCAGCGGTTTTTAAATTGTGTGATTTCTGATCATTATCCACCTGAGCATGTTATGGCGCGGCCATTAAATTTTGCTGAGTGGTGACTAGCTTCTGTCCACTCACGGTGTTTACATCCCAGTAAGCGTGAGTTATATGTTAAATACAGCAATATGATAACCAGAAAGCAAATAAAGCAAGCAAACACAAACATAAACCACTTAACACATGCATGCATGCTGTGGACACATTCATCCACCGACATGTATCTCCGCTGAGTTACAATAGACACATTCATCTCCACATGCCAAACTGTAACAGCTGTTACTTATAAATGGTTGACCACTAGTTGGATTTTTGACAGTTTTCAGACTTTTAAAAAACTGAGCTGCCAGATGTACTTTGTTCAACTGAAAGTTGTTGTTTGGTGACAGCTTGTTTGTAGTATGTTTCATGACGTGCCATTCACTCACAGCAGTGAACAGAACACAAAATAACACACACAGACACTTCATGCAGTAACGAAAAATAATCAACCGCACGCTCTTAACATTGGGTGACTTTAACTTTTGACTTAGCCTGTCGCTGAGCCTTTCGCTGAGCTAAAGTTCGGTCTAAGTCCAGACTTAAGTCAAAAAGTAGAGTGATTTCGCAGAGCGAAAGACATGAACCAAATTTATCGTCAAGTGCAGACTTAGACCGAATTTATGTTGAACTTTGGTCTAAGTCCAGACTTTAGCGTTCAGCTTAAGGTTTCGCTCAGCGAAAGGCTAAGTTAAAGTGGCCCATTGTACTCTAAACAAACTGTTACAGGATCATCACAAACCCGGTGGTGGTGGCTGTTGATAGGTGGGCGTGGCTGGGGGCGGGGCTCCAGGCTGGCGTGCTATGTTGGCTGTCAAGTCCTTCAGCAGCTCATCTTTCTCCGTTTTACGTGCAAAGCAGAAATCATTCACTTTGCTTTGAAACTTCACCAGCAGGTTTGTCAGGTCATTGTAGAACTGCAACAGCATGTTCAAGCCATCACACCTCACACTTCACTAGAGACAGTAGACATCAAAACTACACAGCATACTAACTGCAGCACTGTCAGTCAACTGACTCATTTGGCATCTAGAGTTACAATGTTAATCCGATGTTGCTAGTTTTCTCTCTGTAGACTGTCAATGAACAACTGATACGGCGTTCACGTCTTCATGTGCAGTTCAAGCTGAAAGATGCCGTGTCAATTTACAGAAATGGACGTCACTGCATAAACTGATTAAATTCTCTGCAGATTATATTTTCATACTTATCACGGAACTCAAATTGGGGACTAAAATGCAGCCACGGCTGAACTTAGCAGATCAGAACGCACTGACCCCTAAAGGTTTCTTTACAGTCAACACACTGCCAGCACCCAGTTGTTATCATACAGATGGCATCTCTGAATTTAGCAATAACCATCAGTCATAGATTAAAAGGACACCAGAAAACCCTCCTTGCCTGCCCGAGACAGCCTCAAAACATATGCACTGAAGTCCTTCAAACAAACAAATGTCTGGACCCTGGCAGTACAGTCGGTATCAGCATTCGCTCTCCAAGCTAAGCACATAGTGCAGCTAGTATGACGCAAAGGGTGAGCAATTTATGGGCAGCCAGACAGAAGGAGTACCAAACTATTTGTCGGCCGGAGCAAAAGTCACACACATAAGATAGTGCTGTGGCTGCTGAATCAGCCTTTGGTGCTACCACTGAGAGTTCTCAAGTTGAAGCAGACTTGATATTGTGCTTAGTGTGTACCATATTTTGTGAAATGATATAATTTTGTTTAATGACATAATTATACACTTTTTCACTGTCTCAATTATTTCTGTAAGTCTTGTTTTTGCAGTAGAACTGCAGACTCTCTTGTTGTACTTCTCTACTATAAGGACATACGTTTGTTTTCAGTCAAATGAATATTAACAGATTTACCTACTGGTGAAAGAACTGGAAGTGGAAGGGTAGCTCAAGTAACAAAGTGACCAGTGTGGCGGGGATCCCCGATGAATGTCTACAGACATCGAAGGAACAAGTGTCAAGGAACAAATGCTCCAACTATTTGTCAACCAACAAGTGACCGTGTCTGAGTGCACTGACCTTCCTGCCTTCCTCCAGGTTACCACAGAGCTCAGTGAAGCTATCGTAGGCCGCCGCTAGCTCTCTGAGCTTCTGATCACGAGTGACACCAGACTGGTTGTCCTCATTTGTCTGAGTGAACTCCGTGTGTGCTGTCTGATGAGTGACACATACAGTCAGTCGCAGTATCAACAATCACAAGATACAGTGATGAACCGGAGTAACTTGGCATCGACAGCAGAGGTATGCATTGGAACTGGCAAACGATTGATGTATCACATCAGCACACAATGCCAAAAAATCACCATGTAACCCAGTAATATTTCACCAGAAATTTGCAGATGACCCCCCCCCCCAACACCAACTGACACGCATCTGTGTAACACAGGCCAACACAAAAAACGTCGATGCCACTGCTGTCATAAACACTAGTGGCGTCAAGTCCTCGAGGACACTATGGTCTCGAGGCCAAAATTTTGTCCTTGGCCTCGGCCTGGAATATTAGTACTCGGCCACAATCTCGGCCTCAAGCAGTCAGTGAAGAGTATCAGATTTCAACACTGTATACTGCACTGAGCTGTGGAGGCAGCATCTGTTGACCTACCACCCTCCTATATATCCTTCAATTAGTTTAGTTCAATTGTGGACCGAGTGGACTAGCCCTGACTGACACCAGCTCATTTAGTACTACATAGGTCCTGTTTACAACTGTAGTGATATCAATATCCATCTCTGGTCAATCCACGAGAAATTGGGAATTTGGGATCCATGACTTCAACCACATTGTAACCATTGTAACCGAATCCGTGTTATACCGAAGCACGTTATAATGATTGATTGATTGTCCATCGTTTAAAAAAAGTAAAAGTAAAGTAAAGTAAAGTAGATCATTTATATCGCGGTTCAAGCAATTAAATCACCCCAGAACCTCTCTACAATAGTCCCCTTGTTCATTGGACCCTATGACGCTGCCACAGTACGGTGCTTTTAGCACGAAGGCCCTCACAAGGTACCAATAGGTTATACGGGCGACAGTTTTTACGTTACAATGACGGTCCAGAGTAGTTTGGCAGGCACGTGTTGCCAATACTACATCCTGTGCATGTTTGATTCAGTAAGAACCATATCATCACCAGCTATCAGTTGCTGACCTGAATACGTTCAAGAACGGCCTCCTGTTGACGCAGACTCTCAGAGACGAGCTCCCTCAGTGATCCATAGCTGGCATCCAGCTGCTGTGAAGACAACTGCTCCTCATCAATGCTGCCACCGTCAGCCGCCGCCGCCGTTAACTTAGCAACTGACCACAATCACACAGATACAACACAATAACAAATGACCACGGCTGCATTTAACTGTACCAGAATCACATGTGCATAAACAATCAGACTACACTGATTTCACAGTTCATTCTCACGACATAAGCAATGTCATTAAGCAAACAGTAGATTTATACAGCACAGCATCTCCTAACAACCTCTAAAGCGCTGAGTGTGCTCGTATTGTGAGAAATGTTCTGAGGTGATTCTAAGAACTAGACAATGACAGAGCAGTGTCTTTGAGTGAATCACGCAGACTGTTCCACGTGGCAGCAGTAACACAAACAAACGAACATCCTCCGTAGTTTGTCAGCTGAAACTGTATCACATCTAGCAGACCACGACAGGCAGACAGATGTTGACATGCTGATACGATGGCAACTGACCAGCAGAGCTCAGACATATACAGTGGTGCCAGGTCATGTAGACACTTGCATATGTAAACACACAGTCAATATGTCACGTGACCGGAGACGTTGAGCCAGTGAAGATCATGATGTTGTGGGTTCGTAAACTGAACCTCAGCGTGTTAGTAATGATATATACAGCATCGTTCACGACACTTTAAAGGTCATAGGACACGAATTTTCGAAATCCAGGTTATGCGATTTTTGAAATGAAGATTGACTTTTCTAAATTATTGTATTTAAAAATTTTGCATGGTTTTGTGTTGAGAAGATAAATTTGTACGAGAAAAGTGACAAAGTGTTCGAGATTATTAATTGCCATACTTGTTATATATTCTAGGCTGCGTCGCACGACGCAAGCATGGCAAGCGGTGAAAATTGTTGTTTTTAATAATAATTGTAATAATAGATAGTGCTGTGACGATATGAGATTTTAGCCAGACGATCGATTTCGATTTGAATTTGAACGAAAAATCGCGATTTCGATTCTATTCGATTTTTCCGTGTTCAGTATAGACAGAGTACTCAGTTTGGAACCAGTCACCCAAAGTTATCACTACGGCAATATACCGCGACCATCGAAAAATGGCAGTTGTATTAACTTGTATAGTTTATCAAAATGAACGATTATACAGTGTTGTTCATATACGTAAACTTAGAAGAAAAACCAACAATAAACCTGTGTTTGAAAAGCATGTCGTGTTTGTTATTGTTTACTTCACGTGCCCGCCACTATGTGAAGAACGGCCTCAGTCCTGTTTCCTTAACTACGCATCGTACGTATGCAACATATCATTAATATTTCGTATGTTGCACGTGAGCGATCATTTTCTCATGCTGATGATGCAGGAGTCTATTCAGTTTACTTATTTATTGTGCCGGCCGGATGCTGTAGGCCTACAACTTCCGCCAACGTGCATAAGAACAACAAAAAATCGAAACATGACGAAATCGAAACATGACTTGGCAAATATTTCGATTTTGGTCGATTTTGGCAAAAAATCGCGATTTTCGATTTCGATTTTAAGATCGTCACAGCACTAATAATAGATTTGTATAGCGCCGTTAGATCGTAACCTCAGAAGCGCTAAATCGTACAGTATGAGTATGAATACGAATGTCAGCGATGATTTGGATGAAGACATTGTAAATGCACAGACGCCGTCGACGTATGAACGGTATGATGTCAAGCCGCCATATTGGATGTGGCAAATTGGCGGCTATTATAATATCGAACCCTATCTCGTACTACAAATTCACCTTTTTAACCAAAAACACGCAAAATTTTTAATAACATTAAATGGCAAAATTTAGTCTTTTCTCTTATAAAGTTCAAAAATTTGCATAGACTGGAATTATCAAAATGCGTGTCCTATGAGCTTTACGTTTGTCTATTGTCGTCCTGGGTCCACCAACCACTAATCAATTTCAGTAGTTCATGGGAAAAGTGACAAATACAGAGTCTTACTCATATCACAGGAGATGTCCTTCAGCTGTGTCTCAATGTCATCACGTCGTTTCCTGATCTCATCGACCTGACACATGAGCTGGCGTAGTTCAGTCACGGCCGGGTGACCCTCCAGTCCAGCAGTGGACTTGGACGACGGCAAACACTGCTCTATCTCACCCTACAACAACAACAACGCTCCACTCAGTGCCATCTAATTCCAAACATTCTTCAAACATCAGCTTTAACCTGGAACTGGTCGTCAGAGAACTATTTCTGCTGCTAGCAGCCTCAGCATGAAACAAAGCAGTTTACACCATTTCACTGTATATGAACAGGAATTCCTACATCTACTTACCTTGTCTGGCTCACAAAACCCTGCAGCAGACGATGAAAAAAAACAATAATTTTAGGCCGGGCAGGTTAAATATACTGACACAACATCACTCGAAATTTCTCCTTAACCTTACCTGCATACACCTCTCTCTCTGAGCCATGCACTAGCTGTAACAGTGTATTGCTGTCTGTGGCTCGATCAGCCAATGTAACACAACATTACACATGACTGTCTTTGGGGAAGAGCACTGGACCACTACATAATACATGTCTCAGCGCTGATACGTGCAGAGGACGTGTCGACCCCATGTGGTGAAAATGCACGAGCCCATAAGCAGTTGCATGTGCACTGCATTGCACATATCTCTGGTGTAGTACTAAAATTGCTAATCAGATGCAGAAATAAAATTTTGAACATGGGATCTATTCAGTTTAAGCACAGCTACATAACATTACATGGAATCTAGGCCCTCCAAACGTATTGAAGTATCTCGGCAAGTTCCTGTAAATGTAGTCATCGTTTTGCATCAGAACTGACTGCTGAATAGTGCAAATTCTTGAAGTATATTGACAATTGATTGAGCAGTGTTTAACGTCTCCACCAACACAGTATATATAAGGGAGACGGTTTTTACAGGTCAAAAGACCCAACCAACGGTATCAAAGTACTGAAGGAAAAGACGCTACAAAAGCAAACCCAGAAAACACAAACAACACAAAATACAGCAATACAATAAAGAGACACACATACAATCCCCTAGTCTACAATAATACTACAGGGTGACTAGGCAATGGCTCCCACAGAGGACAGGGTTGCCAAGCCCGAACGGCGGTTGGTCTGCCGCCGCGGTACCCACAGTATATTAACAACACTGTACATTCAACTATGCTGACAGTTATCAGCACAAACAGACGCTCCCTCTGCAGCAGGTAATGCCCCCCCATCTGGTAGGTCCACTATGCCAAGTCTCTATAGATCATCTTGATCTGGTAACAAAAGCTCAATGCATAAGTCTAGGGATCACGAAGGCACAAGACTGGCAGCCATTTCTCAGTCAAGAGTATAGCAGTGACAGCATGATTAGAATAACGATTAAAAATTAGGAATAAATAAAACTGACTAAACTATAGTTTCGTAGCATTCAAACTTGAATCTCACTGTCTCAGTCAGAGAGTGCTAAACAACTATCAGTTCAGTTCAATCAGCGGTTATATAGATCTCAGGCCTGCTTCAACAGGTGGGTCTTCAGTGCACATGGGTGGGTGTTGTGGAAGTGAATTCCAGATGACAGGAGCAGAAAATGTGAAGTTGATATACATAATACATCAAGTGAGCTAAACTATCCAGGTGTGTTTACATACTCACATCAGATCGACTCAACAGCTCAAAGCCCTCACGATGCTGTGCATATCGTTGACGCACAACGCCGTCGGCAGTGACAGCGTTATTAATAATGTCCCGATATTTGGCCGCGTCGGCACGGATTGACTCGGTAAGTCGCTCAGATGGCGTACGTGTCCACCGAGCGCCGTGGCTTGACCTCAACTGTTTGTCGGCAGTCTCTTCCTCGTCAAGCACTTTCACGCTCTGACACATAACAGCACACTTAGCTGTACCACTGCAGCAGGTCACATTCACTTACGAAACTTCTAGCCACAAACTGTACGCAGCATACAAAAGTGATCATGGCATATGGAATGACTGACTGTGATTTGACAATGATTTAGCAAAGAATCTCCATGATTCACAGTAAAGTGTGGAGGAAAACAGACTGACTGTAGAGATAGCAGAATACATGCTTCGGCAAAAAATCAATATGATTCTTCAGTAGCTGGTAACAGATACTAGCCAGAGAAGATACATGGTATATACAAATACAATAATGAATGGATGGATGGTTAGGATTTTACGGCATTTTAAGCATGCAAATAGCAGGCAGCTATATCATGCATAAAATAGTTTAAAGTTTATTAGTAAGGCCAATGGCATGTACAGAAGAAATTATTCGTTCAGGATAAATATTAGGGAAGAGATCTGAGATCAGAATCTGTATATAAATTTTGGCAAATGATATCAAAATCTACACAAGAGGATCTTAACAGCTTTCCCCTTGGAGAACTGGATATCACCGTGGATGCAGACTATCCAGCAAGAGCTGAAATCCAATAACCTCTCCCTGAATGAAGCAATCGACATGGCTCAGAATATTTCACTCCGGAGACTGATGTCTACTTTTGGCGCAAAGCACTCCTAATAGGCTCGTTTTTTTCGAAGTCTGACTAAGTCTGACCAGCCCGGGTAGCTTTCTAGCCGTTTTTTAATTGTTTCCGGAACGATAGATTCGCGTTTTTGTATCGTTCCGGAACGCACCGTGTGAGATCAAAAACGTTACGGACTAGCGACGCGGAAAGGTGGTGCTGCGGGAGGGGTGACTTGCGTCAGCCAATCAGATGGTGTTTACATTTGACTGGCGCGCGCGCTAACT
>Ga0056114_1001808_pt1 | contig 10219 bp, 3 predicted proteins | sample WorMetHERISLAND1_FD_77005 | JGI IMG/M metagenome (GOLD analysis project Ga0056114, IMG submission 77005) | Marine gutless worms symbiont microbial communities from Max Planck institute for Marine Microbiology, Germany - Olavius loisae HERON... ... | reverse complement strand
TTTGAAGATTTCCAACCTATGTAATCACAATACCTCAACGTTACGGACAGACAGACAGACAGACGGACAGACGACATGCGATCGCAATACCGCGCTTTGCACTAAAGTGCATCGCGCGGTAATTATGAAGAAGACAGCTAAAACACACATTGCACAGTTAATAGTTTTACATAACGAATTCACTTACTCTTGATGTGTATCTGAAGGCTCCTTGGGACCGAAATGACGACAATGACATCAGTCGTGGTGGAACTACAGATGAACGAGTATATCCAGCAGCTGAACGGCAAAGATTGCGTTGAGCCGAAGGCAGCAAAGAACGAGGGTGAAAAGATAGTACAGATGGTGGTTTTTGGTGACGTTTGTCGGGTGGACGTTTGTTGGGTACAGATGCAGCTGTAGAGAATTTTGTCAGAGCTCTTACAGGTATCGCTGACACCGTGGACACAGCCGACTGTTTGCCTGTCAACGGCAGACTGCGGCCGGTGTTCAGTGCAGAGGTGGAAACTGATGACATCATTGCACTTGACACACTGCTGCATGAGAACAAAGTCTTCTGGCGTTTCACACACGGTCCGGTGGTTTCTCGTGACGTGCGCACCGTGTTGACTGAGCCTGAGAGAGAAGACAGAATCATTCCACCAGTACGAGCTGTTGAACTAACAGCAGTGTTCAGGGATGCTGACAACACTCTTGCACCCGTACTACGTACAACTGTGTCACTCATGGCAGCAGTTGATGCTGCTGTCCTCACTCCAGAGACGTTAGAATCAGCTACAAGCGAAGCTTTCACAGTGCTACTAGACACGACTGGTAGATTCACTGCAGTTGCAACTGGGCTGGTATACAATCCAGATGACTTAGCTACAGCTGCACTCAACACGGCTGGAGTGCACACAGTCGACACTTGAATGACTGGCAACTTCATCTTCATGACATCAATCTCAGTCACGGCACTAGGTCCACTGTCTAAACCTTCTGTAGTCACTGGTGAACTGGTATATGGCGTTGATGACTTTGCATCAGTCTGACTAAGCACAGCTGAAGCTGATGCTAAGCTGACTACTGAGTTGACTGTACTGGTCGCGACTACTCCACTGGAAGTAGACACTGAAGACAATAGCGAGTCGGTAAATGTTGCTGACGACGTAATGGATAGAAGGTCACTGGTCAAAGATGGCAGGTATGTAAATGTCGTTGTAGCTGTATCGGGGCTGGAAAACAACTTTGAAGTTGGCAGTGAGCACGTTGAAACCTGCGCTGCTGAAGACAATGGTACAAGTACTGCAGGACTTACTGACAATGTTTCAGTAATCAATGTCGAAACGCTACTATCGGCACACGTCAAGAGAGAACCACGTGCCTCATTCAAACCACATGTAGGTGTCAGATGACTGTCCACACTTTCTGTGCGTACCGGCACACCACTCTTTGTTGGGCTGATAATGGTCGGGATGGGTTTCAAACAGTCATCAGTTGATGGCATTGAGAGACGGTGAGTGGCTGGAGGATGATTATAATTTTCCGCTGCTGACAACTGATGATGCACTACGACTGGAATAGCCATGAGATCTGCGTCCGGCATATCATTTTTCACACCACTGCAGGTATCAGACAACTGTTCATCGGAATATGCATGGGGTGAAGCAACTTCTGTATGAACCACCGGAATGGGCACAACAATGTCTTCTGCAGAAGCCTGACTGTCGACCGCTGCAACTAATGATAACTTATCTACATCTGGCAGGTGATTGTTGTTGTTATCGTCATCAGATAATTGACACAACACATCCTGCAGACACACACAAACACTGCTTTAACCAGGGGCCGCGATCGTGTCCAATTATTGGTGCAGAATTTCACTCTGAATCAATGTCTCTCCAGCAGCCAATAAGATCTCGGCCCTTCATCATTCAGTAACGTCACTCGTCCCACTATGTCAGCTCGCTATAGACAGACAGAAATATGCAACATGTATTTGAATATACTCATAGGTTGAACGATAAACTCATTAGATAATGAAGTTCAATTAAAAAACAACCTGAATCCCGAATCTGAGCGGCGAACGGCGATTAGACTGACCGTTCCGAAGAAGGCCTCCGTCGAGGCCGAAACGTCAACTTTAATCTAAAAAGGTTGTTTTTTAATTGAATTTCATTATGCAACATGTACTCCAAACACAAAGCCCAATAATAACATCATCAAAATTAGAGGCAAAAATGTGGAACAGTAAACTTTATTACCAGTGCCATGTAACATTGGACAGCAATGATAACGATGTCCAAAAAGCATACAACTATCAAATATTTTTGTTAGCAGCCAGTAGTCAATCAGTGGTAATACATGCATCTGAGTAAGTAGCATGCATCTGTACAAATGATAGTTTCCTTTGCAAAGCAGCAATAACTAGTGAAATGTTTAGTGTTAGAAATCATATGATCATGCTTAATGGCCGACATACTTGCACAGAAGGTGCAAATGAAAACAAGAAAAAAATGTAAAGTTCTTCACTGAATACATTTTCCTATTAATTTTCTCAATTGCTCATACATATTACAACTCAAATAACAAATCGATTGGATTGTGCAGTGTTTTTACATCCCCGCCAATACAGTATAGGTTATATGGGACACGGTTTTTACAGGTCAAAAGACCCAACCAACAGTATCAAAGTACAGAAGGAAAATATACAAAAGAAAAATCAGACAATGCAAACAACAAAATACACATATGCATACACAATAATAGACAAAAAAGGATACAAATATACACCACAACAAGTCCCCTAGTCTACACTAATATGGGGTTACTAGGGGACGGCTCCCACAGAGGGCAGGTTCACCAGGCCTGAACAGTGGTGGCGCTAACGCCGCGGTACCCCCGCTCAAATAACTTAACCCTTTAAAGCCTACTGTTGCCATATGGGTACAGCTATAAAGCATCCTGTGCCAGACCGGGTTAAGTAGTCATTTGTAATTTTTGACATCCGGGCACTCTGACGCTCAGTCCTGAGCGTCTGCCCGGATGTCAAAAATTACAAATGACTACTTAACCCGGTCTGGCACAGGATGCTTTATAGCTGTACCCATATGGCAACAGTAGGCTTTAAAGGGTTAAATCAGTTAAATCCCAGAGTACAATCCATAACAGTAATATTGTCGCCATTAGATCAGAAAATTAACTACATTTTAATTCAGAGCATGGTTGTTGCAACCAAAGTTGTCAGAACGTGGAGGAGACATTGAAGCTACACAGTGCAGCGTGTCATGAAATGACAATCTTATTGCTGCATACAACTAATAAGTGATTAACGATTATAAACTTATCGAAGGCCATCGATGAAGATTTTTTCAGAACAAATGATCGATTCATTAAAAACAAATTTGTTAACATAGAAATGATTTGAGGACATTCAAAGTTGGGCTAAGGCAGCTGTTGGTGGATGATCCAGTGATGTAGGTCGTGCTGTGATGTAAATGTCTCGAGAGCTACATCAGATCAGAAGAAGTTAATTCTTAAACTAGTTGTTGTCACGGTTTTGTCGCTACATGAAGACAATTGTGTAAAAAATATTAACAGCAAAATCATGTGCTTTAATGTCATAAATGACACTAATAGAACACACCCCAGCAATTTGAACGTCAGTGTGGATCCATGTTAACTGTTTAGCCTGCGATACAGAACTGTAGCAAATTGCTCAGCTGCTGCTACATAAACTAGCTACCACTGCAGGCAGCCTGATTACAGGATCTACTGTTATACAAACCCCACTATTCTTCCTTGGCAGGTACTACTGCCGACTTAAGCTAAGACTACACCTGCTACGAAGGGATGGCAAGATCTGACAGGACAGCTAATTGACACCAGACACCAGACCCACATGCATAACGTAAAACAACGATGTCATCAACTGAACCAATTAAATGGCTAGTACACAAAAATGTATTAACGAACATAACACACATGCCATGCAACCGTCGAGCACAGACGACACTACGGCAGCAGGACATGAGACGCGGGTAGAGGAGCGCCACATCGTACCATGTCGGATGAGGATAATGCAGCCACGGCTGTTGAAGGCACCTGGCAAAATACTCGCACAGCTGACAGATAGACAGGTCACGAAGCATGTGGCTACATGTTACAAAATCAACCAATTCTTGTCTAGCAGCATCGCACCTTTTAATTAACTGTAAAATGTATGCAAAGGCATGCAGAGCAGTTATGTGTTATTCAATAACAACAGTCCACAACAGTGTTAAGTTGGTAGCACTCATATATTATATCCCAACAGTGGTATGCCACTACATCACATCTAATTCATCAGAACAGAGCCAGTTTTTCAACTACAACTGAAAAATCCTGTAGTTTTTTTTGGAACGCCACCAAGAATTAAATTAAAACCACACTTTCTTTTACTGTTACACTGTAATTAATTTTAACTGTGGTATTTTTAGATATTAACTTATACAAAAATAAAACTAAGGTTAAAAGAAACGAAAAAACGACAAGAAGCTAGTTTTTAAACAAATACTGCTGAAACTTGTTTATTTTGCCAAAAACAATGTCATCTGGACTACCAGTGTATGCTTTCAGGGTATGTTAAAATGGTCTAGGATACAACAGTTACTCTGTGTCAGGTTGGGTCTCCCAAAAGTAAACCTTTGTGATTCACTGCTCCCTTGTTGACTTACACAGCAGCATGTGTAACATGTCATGAAGCTGACTTTTGCACAATAACTAAATCGGCACAAAATCTCAAGTAATTATTGAATAGCCCAGTTGAATGACAATGAATGACAATTCATATGCTGCCTTGGTGTCATATATATAGAGTATAAATTTTTAGGGCTGACAACGATTAAAATAATATTTGATAGTTGAGTAACTTTGAAATTATTAACGATTAATTAATAGCTAATTTTAGTTAATTTTTGTAGCGTGTTGTGGGCCTTGTGCCACAGAAAATAACAACAAAATATGTCTAATGCTTTGTGTAACAAAGTGGTTTCTTTTTTTGCGTAAATTATCAACAGTTTTTTGTAGGATGGCCTACTGGATAGGTCTGTCGTAATACATTACTGTAAAGCTAACAGCGTCCATGAAATCTGCCATCTCTAATTTTTGAAGGCTCAACCACATCCAATGGGTGATTAATCGTTATCAAAAATTTTAATCGTTAAAAATTTTTAGCGATTAATCGTTAAAATCTGCAGCCCGATAAATTTTACTTTATTTTGTAGTAAACATGATTCATTGTGTCACATTGCAAGTATCTGGCATCAACAGTTCGTCAATCATCTCACACACAACTCTGAATTAGCGAGACAACTGTCACATATGCATGTAAGCACTAAGCAGTGAGTGAATGAGCAGTGTTTTACGTCCCCACCAACACAGTATAGGTTATATGGGAGACGGTTTTTACAGGTCAAAAGACCCAACCAATAGTATCAAAGCACTAAGCAACGCTCGAGGTAACACACATGCATCGTAATGACAAACTGCAGCGTAATCAATCATATTTATTCGGGCTGTATCAAACACTGTGACAGAATGTATTCAGTAATGGGATGAAAAATTACGTCAGCTGTCACAGATGAGTGAGTGAGTGAGCAGTGTTTTACGTCCCCGCCAACACAGTATAGGTTATACGGGAGATGGTTTTTACAGGTCGAAAGACCCAACCAACAGTATCAAAGTACTGAAGGAGATGCTACAAAAGAGAAAGAAAACAACGAAAACAACTAAATACACATATGCATAGACAATAATGACACACAAAACGATATACACAAAATAAGCACAGCAAGTCCCCTAGTCTACAATAATATGGGGTGACTGGGGGACGGCTCCCACAGAGGGCATGGTCGCTAGGCCTGAACGGTGGTGCGGCTGCCGCCGCGGTACCCCGTGGCACAGATGAGCAGCTTATACACCAGTAATGATACAGCATGGATGTGCCTATCTGTATGCTGGAGCCTGATCAGTTTATCAATCCATGGGTCTTCTGATATCAACGTGAATCATATGTACACCTCATAGGAAATCAACTTGACACAGTAATGATCAGATCACGAAACAGCTACAATGACCTTCAAAAAAGTCCAGTTTCAGTGACGTAAAAGTATAAAAGCAAGAATATGATCCATTATTGAGTTGTTCGCAGCAGTTTCTTACGTGGAAGCTCCATTTCCGTGAAGTCCCAAATGAGCTATGTATGGCTTAATCCTCAGTCAGATATAGCAAAGATGTTCTTCACACGAATTTTTCAGAATATAAGCAGATTATTTGATTACACAACTGATCAAAAAAGCAGATAAATTGTTGAAATCATGCATAAACATCGAAGTGCTACAAGGGTTATATCATCAAGGACAACTGACTGCAAACGTCCTGTCAATAGACTCCTGCAGACTAGCAACAGTGTGTGCATCTTCAGAGTTTGACACAGCAGTGGCTGGGACCACGTCAGATTGAAGGTCCACTGGAGCAGCACTCGATATCGGAGTAGCAGTGTGCTTCCTCTTTGCAACTACAGTAAAACATAATACACAAAAATAACAGGACAGTGGCATCAAGCAAAATCACCGAAACTAGAAGTCACTCGGCAGAATATAAACGACTGGCATAACTGACCACAGAACACTGCTGGTATTATGCCTAATTGACATAACTTCTATCTACAACGCAATATAACCTTCTTTTCGTGCATGCTGTAGATTGGTTTGACTCCAAAGAAAACTTACAAAAAATGCGAATCCTAAAACTTAATCAACTGTTTCTTTCTTTGAAGATCTACCACTTCCAAAATTCCACTACAAATCCAACCTAGAATATGTTCAGTCTCCTCAGATCCATTAGAATTTCAACAGATTTAACACAGTTGGCGACAAATGCTTCACTAGCACAATGCTATGTGCATACACTTTCTATATGGCAGACATATGTTGTCTAACAACACAGGTTAGTAGCTTCCCAACTGTAAAAACAGATTAAGCACAGTTAATGTTAAGTACGCATTTCACTGACGATCTCACGATGATTTCCAAAACTGACTAGTACTGACGTTATTACACAAATTACTACAGTAGTCGACTGCCCCAGCCATAATTTCGTCTTTGTGCAGTGTGAAAATTAGTCAAGAGATCCTCATGACCTTCACCTCTGACCTTGACCATAAACCTGACAAAGGTCCTTGAGTTATCTTGAGGGACACTATGTTACGCTTCTAAAAACAATTTCAACTGAAACTACGGCAGTTACAGGCCCAAAAGTGACAAAAAATAAGTGATATGACTTTGTTTTAATTCCTAAGTTTCTGTGCTATGGACAGACAAACCGAATGAAGGATGGAAGGACAGACAAATGTACAGGTTTAAAACAGAAAATGACGCTGCAACAACTACTTGGCTCAAACATCATCTGTCGCGGCAAGGGCAGATCACCGTAGCGTAACAGAAATATCTCGTCTCCAAGCGAACTCAGTAAATTCAGCATCATCTGTTAAACAACAAAGAACATAGCAACCACATTACAACTGCCTACAACAACAAGTATTAACAATACAAGAAGCTTAGCTCTCACTAACACAAGCATCGGTCAATTTTTGTACAACACTGCAAGTGAGTGAGTGAGTGAGTGAGCAGTGTTTTATGTCCCCACCAACACAGTATAGGTTATATGGGAGACGGTTTTTACAGGTCAAAAGACCCAACCAACAGTATCGAAGTACTGAAGGACATGCTACAAAAAAGAAAGAAAACAACGAAAACAACTAAATACACATATCCACAGACAATAATGTAAACACAAAAGGATATACATTAAATAAGCACAACAAGTCCCCTAGTCTACACTAATATGGGGTGACTAGGGGACAGCTCCCACAAAGGGCAGTGTCGCTAGGCCTGAACGGCGGTGGGGCTGCCGCCGTTGTACCCCCACACTGCAAGTTATCTGTCATCACTAGGATTAGTATTTGCCAAGTACTATCTGCACACTATGACACCCTATTATGAGTGCCTAAGTGAAGTGCAACTGTTCAGAAGCGACAGATGGGTGTCAAAACATACAAACGCAAAAACAAAATTAAAAAATTACATCACAGTCGATTTTACAGCGCATGAAGTGTCATAAATTAATCAAATTGTCCAATAGAAAACAGTGACAGAAAGTCTTAACCGAAACAACAGTTTGGCAGTTCAAAGCTGGACTCAACCGTACCAAAAGATCATCAGAAAACCTCAACAAAAACCACAAACTAATTGCTGTATATTTTACAACCATTTGACTGTATTAATAGTAATATAGTAACAATTCAAAAGCAAATGGAATCTGTCTGAAATGACTATTTGCTAGATCTTATGTGTATAAGACTTGTTATTAGCAATCCATGGGCCTATCTTTATCAGATCCACGATACATAACAAGACAATATGGAACGATAGCACATTACAAGTTCATATGCCACCAGTATTATTCATTGTTCACTTTAAATGTGATGCCAGAAATTTAGAAAAATACATGATAAGATTAAACTGGAATGATAGTACAGGCAACAGGCGTAAGGTTTGACGATGTAATTGAGTGAGTAGTTTCTTAACAGCATAACAGGACAAAGAAGGCCTAGTTTGTCTTGTTGCAATTTTCACAAGGCAGACAGCGTAAAGGTGTCTTTGAATATACTCATAGGTTAAACGATAAACTCATTAGATAATGAAATTCATAAAAAACAACCTTTATTTAGATTAATGTTGATGTTTCAACTTCGACCGAAGTCTTCTTCGGAACGGTCTGTCTAATCTGAGCGGCGAACGGCGATTAGACAGACCGTTCCGAAGAAGACTTCAGTCGAAGTTGAAATGTCAACATTAATCTAAATAAAGGTTGTTTTTTTTTATGAATTTCATTATCTAATGAGACAGCATAAATACTATAAGCAATGAACATACCTCACAATGGTCTCTGCTCAGTGCATGTGTGAACCAAACTTTAATTGAATCAGCAACAAAACTACATGCCTACAATACCAAAATAAACAAATCAACTATGATACAAAGCTCTGATACTGAAATCACATTGTCTAGTGAAAACAAAATGACACGCTAAGCATCAAATGCATGTGCTCCTTAGCATCTCTTGCAGTGGCTATAAACGCCAACGTCTGGCTGATCTACTCATCGTCGACGTACGACTCAGTCACTCCACTTCTTGGCCAACTACATCTGTTGAAAGCACCTGAGCTGACCAAGTTATCGACGAGTTAAAGCTCCAGCCCACTGACCTCAGGATTAGATACCATCTCCGATCAGCGTCGACGTCATCACTGCTTGTCTGCTGTACAGTCGGCTTTTCCACTTCACACTGCTCATATCTGGGACCATTTGCCATCTCATGACATGTCTGCACCATCTCTACCAGTTTACTGTAGCCGCCTGAAGACCCATCTCTTCGGGTGTTCATTCCCTTGACTTTTGTAGTGCCCGTGAAATGAATTTGTCATTATTGCATACTCTACCAATGCCAACTCAGCATGCCATCCCTCCGGGGTCAGTTAACGAGTACCAGCAAAAGCTGGGGAGTAAACCGGGCATACCACGCCATGCATTAGCCCTGTATCCGCGGTCTTGCAGCTTCAGCTGGTGTCCGGCTGAGGGCTACAGGAAACGGAGATCAGCATCATCGTATGGGCCTGGGGCTCGGGAAGAACTTTATTTTTTAATCAATCATGCTATGCACTTAATAGAGCTGATGTTTGGTAAAAAAAAGTCATGCAACTACTAGACAATGGGGAAAAAAAGAGTCTGCCAACTGGCATGTATGCCCAACCCATCACATTCAATTAAAACCACTTCGTGGCAATCTCATAAATGACTACAATACAAAATTCCCATACAGCTTGCATCAAATTCCACCACATCTCTCCCGTACTTTTAGCAATAACCTAATCAACTGCCACCTCAGTTTGCCAAGAACTAAAGAACCTTACCTTAGACCTTAGACCTTAGTTCATCCTGCATCCAGATGGCTGCATTGGGCCACACGTCGACGCCATTCTGCTTTGTCATTCGCCAGCTCCTCGGCTTCTTCCCACGTCAGGTCCATCTGTCGGAGGTCCCGTTTGATGACATCTACCCAGTTCTTCCTCGGTCGTCCCGGCTTTCTCTTGTAACCTCTCAGTTCCCAGTGTGTTGCCTGACGAGCTGTTCTAGAGTTG
>Ga0056114_1001807_pt1 | contig 10220 bp, 5 predicted proteins | sample WorMetHERISLAND1_FD_77005 | JGI IMG/M metagenome (GOLD analysis project Ga0056114, IMG submission 77005) | Marine gutless worms symbiont microbial communities from Max Planck institute for Marine Microbiology, Germany - Olavius loisae HERON... ... | reverse complement strand
TGATCACAATTCACCAACGTTACAGACAGACAGACAGACAGACAGACAGACAGACAGACAGACGACATGCGATCGCAATACCGCGCTTTGCACTAAAGTGCATCGCGCGGTAAAAATGTACAATAATGCTCTTGCAACTGAGCATCTATAAGAACAACTATACAAAACTGCGCATCGCTGTTCGTGCCGTCTTTGCTTCTACATACAAGAGAGGTCACACAATATCATCGGTGACCACGTGGTTTGATACGGGACATACGACTTTGAAATAGTCGACCACTGTAACTATACTGCTATTTCGTGCCGTTTCCGAGATAGGCTAAAACGACTTATTGGCTAAGAATCGCGGTATTTCTCTTGTACTTGAGGTCCATGTTAGGGGTGATCGTCCGAATTTCGTAATAGCGATTAATGGTGAGAAAACTAGAATGATGGGGCTATCTGTCGGTGAAAAAACTTGGACGACATATTTAGTCGTTTCGATCTAGGCCTACAATAACAGGAGTGTATAAAAATAAAGTTAAACCTTATTCGGTAATCGGCGTAAGGTAAAAATTTAAGGTTAACACATACACAAAGATGATACAATAATAACTGAGCAAACTAATTTTCGTCAAGACGTGACAATAAAACCTCGATTCTCTCTTCAAGGTCATCCAATGCTGTAGATCTTTACATTAATCGAATCGTCGTATTCGAATTCCTATTAGTGATCAATACGGTGATCGTATCTTGTACGGTTTCTCAGATATTATGACTAACAGACAGGCCAACGTGTTTTGCTATCCCACCCTAGTTCGCCGCCAAATTTTGTCAGAGTTGCCCTTAGAATTTTTGGATGATGTTAGTATCCCCAAGGATTATCCTATTAATTCTCGAAATAATTTTCTATTATCTCAGTGTATGTGGTCACAATCCACCAACGTTACAGACAGACGGACGGACGGACATACGACTTTCTCGTAGCAATAACGCGCTATAACCACGTACGTTGCTTCGCACGGTAAAAACTGTTACCGAATAAGGTGTATAGATCTATTGTGCAAAGAATGCGCGGATTGTGCAGTGCAGGTGCTATTGCACATATTGCAAGACATTAAAGGCAACAATATTACGTTTAAAACATTATTTTAAACTTTTAAAACACAAATATCTGCTGATTAATCGACGGCTGAAAAAAATTAAATTAAAATAACACATTCTAGTCAATAACAGACAGAAATTTTCTTTCGTGCATCGGCGCTATAAGTCGTAAAAAATGCTTTTTCCGGGCCAGTGTTCATGTTAAAATGTTATTAACATCTTATCCGTTACCTTTCACAACAAAAGTCTGTATTGACGATAGTGTCGATATTGCGCTGAATCAAAACTGAAAATCATGTCTAAGCAGAACTCATTACATGCGAAGCAACTGTGTAAGCAAGCACAGCGATGACGAATATCCAGCGACGTTGAAAATTGATTTTTCCACCGACGACCGCTTCCGGGCACATCGCGGATAATGTGGCTTGCGATGAGTTTAACGTCCGCCGGCCCAAACGGCTGCCGTGGCTGGGTGAGTGACCACAGAATGACCACGGTGAGCTCGGCTGAATACAGGTGCTCCCGCTGTGATTATGTGCGCTCTGCAGCCGCACAGACTGAAGAGCCGCGAGCTCTGTCGCTTCTCGGCTCATCCTTCCGCCATTAGCAGCATCTCTCGTCTGCCAGTAATAGGTGCTTTATGAGAAATGCACGAGGTTATTACGACTGCTGCTGCTGCTGCTGCTGTTAGTCGTCGACATAACTGAAAGATAATCAGCAAGAAACGTTCAAACGTCAACGATATTTCATGAGTTCACGTTAACACAAGCGGCTCTTCCCGTTTTAAACGAATTTGAACTGCTCTTCTCGTAGACTGAAGAACCACATCTATAAATCTAACTGCACTTATTACATTGACAAGTCCAGCTATCGCTGATAACCCGCACGGTGCTTGTGTCAGTATCCCACGGCTTCTGTATAAACAGCATAGTTAAAATCGTTGGAAATAGCTAAAATCAAAATTCAATGTCACTAAGGGTCACGGGAAACCACGTTGTTCGACACAGAACATACAACGTCCTATTCATGTTTAGGCTAATAAAAACTAGCTCTATCTGCAACCGTTTCAGAGCTATTAGCACTTGATTATTAATTAGCAGCTACGTGACCTCGAACGACCTTGAAGTATTTCGAATGTACACATTGTTTGGGATTGGACGGACATTACTGCTAATCGTAGAATGACAAGAACGCGACACCTGAAGTATATCTGTAGACTTTGGCCAATGACAGCTTTAAAATCGCTGAGATAGAGGTCATCCAAGGTACCAGTGACCACGTGGTTCGACATACAAGTTCCTATTAACGTCCAACGGAAACTATGGCTCTATCTCGCACTATTTTCAAGGTAGGCAAATTTATTGTAGCATTAATTACCGTATCAGGTACTTGAGCTCCAATTTTAGATGTTACCAATCGACTGTAAAGACTGATGGGTATGCAGAATTATTCGAGATATTGGCCTTCAAGAAGTTTCTGGAAAATGAAATAACTTATAATAAATGCACAGAGGGTAATAATGTACATCAAGGACGAGAGTCGTTTATCTATTATCGTGACAGAGCGATGAAATAGCATTACAGCAGCAATGAGGCAGGTGGCAGACACGGCAATGCTGTGCCCTCGCTCGATCGCACTGGCGTGACTACGGCGCGTGCAACGCATTCAGTGGAAGCGTGCTAGTCTATACGTCGAGCTAATGGATTTCTAGTCGGTGCTGCTGTAGTGCGTCGCGCAGCAGCCAGTAATGTCGACAACGCGGTCACCTGAAGACGACTGCTGTCTGCGACGACGTTCGTCGCCGTCTAGAGACTTCATCTAACTGTTGTGTCAGACAGATCGCCACCAGAGACGCCTCGAGGCGCGCTCTGAGTCCAACAATTGAGCTTCGAATGACGTCCTCGCCAGATGACGCTGACTGCGCATCGCCGTCGATTACGTTGACAAGATTCGACGACAACCGGAAACTCTGTTACTCGGAAACATCACATCGCGGCAGGTGTAGACGTCATAGTAGCTCGGCGTCAACTAGCGTCATATGCCCGGCTGATGAACGGCGATGTCCACTATACCGGCCGTCAGTTGTAATCCACTGGGGGTAAACGTCGCACGGCGTTTCCGTGCGGCCCGGTACAACGCTGTCACCGGCGGATTACACGACGTAAAGCCGCTTAGATATACGATGCGTTGAGCGGTGTCGACGTGGCCGCATTACGCGTCATTGACTTCTTCTTGTAACCCAGCGAACGTTGCCCCAGCGACTCTACACAACGATGACAGACTGAACGAGTTCGCGGAAAACACAGAATGAAGAGTTCTATTCTTCTCGGCGACTCGTCGCGGACTTCGATGGCCGTGAAGTAAACTCAGCACGTCGGATTTTGGACTGAACAGCGGCGAGCATGGAGAAGCTGTTCAAATCACTGTTGAGCATCCGCGAGATAAAGTTGACGACAGACGACGACTACGTCGACCGACTCAGTCGTCAGTACACTGTCGTCATGCTCATCTGCTTCGCGTTTCTCGTCAGCACGAAGCAGTTCGTCGGTCGTCCGATCTCATGCTGGTGTCCAGCGCAATTCACCGACAGTCACCGTGACTACGCCAACACGGTGTGCTGGGTCAGCAACACCTACTACCTGCCCATCGAGGAGACCATTCCGGCCGACCGGTTCGCCGTGATCGCCGCCGGCAGTGCCGGTGTCAGTTCGGGTACTGGCGGGGTCGGTGGCGGCAGTCCGCCCGTCGTGCTCGGGCAGGGAGACACCCAGCGCAGTGCGGCACTCGTCAGCTACTACCAGTGGGTTCCGTTCATACTGCTGTTCCAGGCTGTGCTGGCTGCCGTGCCCTCGTTGCTCTGGCGCTTCTTCAACAAACGTTCCGGGATTCACCTGGCGACGATCATGGATGCGGCGCGCGTCTGCTGCCGGGCCTCGTACCTCGAAATCCGCGAGAAAGCTGTCCGCTACATCGTCAACCAAATGGACCGCTACCTTCTAGCGCAGAGAGAACACAAGACCGGCTGTATGGTCCGTGTGAAGCACTTCATAGCTAAGGTATGCTGTCTTGTTGGCGGCCGACTGTACGGTAATTACTTGATTTCCGCATACCTAACCATCAAAATGTTGTACTTGGCGAACGCCATCGGACAAATTTTCCTCCTCGACGCGTTCCTTGGCTCTGATTTCCATCTGTACGGCGTCTACATCGTCGATCGACTGATCCGCGGTCAGGACTGGTCGTACTCGGAGCGCTTTCCGCGCGTCACTCTGTGCGAGTTTGAGATCCGTCACCAGTCGCGTGTCCATCAGTACGTCGTCCAGTGCGCACTGACGATCAACCTTCGTCCTCGCCGCCAGACGAGACTCTGACGATCAACCTCTTCAATGAAAAGATCTTCATATTCTTGTGGTTCTGGTACGTATTTCTGGCGCTAGTCGGCGCCATCAACATGATGAAGTGGCTGTTCCGCGCGCTCTACTGGCCCGGACAGGTCCAGTACGTCCGGAAGCAGCTTCGCGCTTTCGATGCGACACATCGCGAGCCGGGCATCCTTGCCAAGTTCACCGAAAACTACCTGCGCCGCGACGGCATGTTCATCATTCGACTTGTCGGAATGAACATGGGTGAAGTGGTCGCCGGCGAAGCGTTGTGTGGACTGTGGAACAACTACAGCCCGGAGCGCCGTCTAATCGCCGAGAAGTCCGGCCGCAAGAAAACGAACAAGAGTCGACTGAACGGTCGTCGACTGGAAGTGATGTGATCGTGAGACGCTGTGTCACGATAGTCGACTGACAGACTCGATGGGTCCACGCAGTCTTTGTCCAACTGTGCAGTCTGGTAGATGTAGTAAGATGTGAACTGAGATGAGGTGATGAGTTGCCAGCGGCAACGAATGCGTGCAGGATCCAGCAACTTAACATGGAGATGAAATCGCGAATACACATACGACCAGTAGTTGCATACAACGATGATAGATTGAATAGAGGAGTGGTGTCAAGTCAATTAACTCAAACTGTTTCTTTGCCGTGAAATTTATGGAGCCACTGATACCGAACACTGCTGTGGTTCATTTCCGCCGTTGTTACGTGTTGACTGCCTGTGTCGCGTCCCGTCATTATGGTGTCTGGCTTTCAGTGACGGCGTGAATGCTAACAACAGAAGCTCTGTGAGAGTATGAACTTAACTCTGCACCAGAATATGCTTCGTTAATTCGGTGGCCGCGTGGATGAATTCCACCATGGTCTGTTTCTATTTTTGGTGTATTGCATAATAAATAATTAATTTTTTCAGTATAACAGGTTCTCAAATCAGGTAAATTTGTTATGATTTTCTGCGACTTGCAGCAAGTAACAGGCTCTAAAAACGCTTTGGTTGATTTTTGTTGTGCAATGTTGGCTTGTATCGTGCTTGTTATATCATGTTATTACATCATCATGTTATTATTATGTTATGTTATTGTTATTACAACAATATATATTGTTATACTTGCTAACCTAGCAACCTGCAGGCAGCTACGAGTGTAGTGACTACATGTATATTCGATGAATCAAAATAATAGATGATTCAGACAGCTCACTACCACAAAATGGGCATTGCTTTTATTTACTCTCTAACTTAAACTTATAGATGTCTTTTTCGCGGTTTATAGTATTTACGGCATGGAAACGTATTACAAGAATTCAATAATATAATGTTTGCAATAGTACTACTGCTGACTGCTGTACGCCACCGTGTCGCGTATAAATCATACTTGCGCATAATCTGCGGATGAATATTGTGTCTGTTGGCAATTGAATCTGCTTATTACTGCCACCCACAGTGGAATGCATGTTTCATTATTAATGAGCGAAATAAAAGCACAATTACACGGCATTCATGACCCGTCAAACTACATGACGCTGATGACAGTATTGAATGCTTCGTTCAAAAGTTGCTTTTTCGTTGCTTGTACGCTACACTTTGAGTCAAAAAAGAATGCCAATTGTCATTCGTTCACAACTTTGACAGAATATTGGCCGATTTTCAAAATTAATTTGAAACAAAATTATCATATTTCACTTTCACACCACACCACCTTGTCAAATACAAAAGCTCAAAAACATCACTAACACTCAGGTCGCTTTTATTTGCCAAAATGTCAGTGTACATGTGTGTTCTTAACTAACATTAAATGCCCATAATATCCTTTGGGGCAAACACAGGCACGGAGACGTTTGCGCCATCAATGAGTCATCGATGACGCTTTGTTCGTCGCCATCTCAGACATCGATGATAGGTGCTTTAATTCACTTACGTTCTGCACTTTCGTCTGATAGATGCACTGCTGCATTTTTGTCTGAATTTGGATTATCAACGTATTTACAAATCTATGCTATTGCAGGGCCGTACGCGGGTGTCTCCCGTTGCAGCAAATTTACAGCTAAATCCAGCAGTGTAGTGAATTAAGTTTGAAGATCGGCCAATCGGTGTAAGCTGTGAACGAATGCTTTTTTGATTCACTGTATCTATTCTGTATAAAGTGAGTTGAGTTTAATTTAATTTTCATCGTCCTTGCATTAGCTGAATTACATGATTACGGGTAAAACACGTAAGTCACCGCTGCCCGTGCCGCGCCTGGGTATGTGATCGGTCCTGTTTATGTATGTATGTGTGTGTATGCCTGAAATCAGTGTTAATGTCGTTGGTCAGTGCATCAGTATGAAGGTAGCAGTATAATTTTAACGAAAAGTATGCAGATTGGTCTAAATTCTATACATTTGCATTGAGATTAGTTTTAACTGAATAGCAACCATGCTTGCTTTCATTTAACCGTCTTGCAAATTGCTTTGTTAAACACTTGGCTAATTGTCAAAACGTCTAATTGTATTTTTTCCCCACGAAATTTTAGCGACATTTGAGCTGTCTGTCTGGGTTTACAGCGGCGCCATTATGAGAATTATCGTGCTTGTATGCTATGTGATAAATTTCAGTTATTCGTGCAGCTTTCAGTGGAGATGGATACATAGAGTACAACAGGTGCAGATATCGCTGACAAACCGCGCGTTGCTTGCCAATACCGAGTTAGAAGTTCGTTTCATTAAGTGTTCTAATAATATTGATGAGTGCCAAGATATATAACGTTAACTGACCGTGGACAATGTCTCAAGTACAAGTAGTTACATGGTCAGGTGGCCGCTCCGACATGCAGATAATTACTGATTACAGATTATCACACAAAACGAAGCATTTTCGCTGGTGAAATGTATTTGACGATATGTGTAGAATGTACCGTTGATCATTTTGGTCTTGATTTGACGTAATTCGATCCACTTTTGACGAAAAAATGCGCAAAACGTTTTACATTTTCTTTCCCAGTAACCTTGAACCCTGAATTTTAGACGTCAAATTTGCTAACTTTGTTACTCTTGTCCAGCGCTATATTTTCACTCACTAAATTAGAAGTTTCTACGGCTTTTCTGTTTCGAGAAAATCGGAAGCACTGGACGGACGGACAGACAGACGGACGAGGTGCAAGTCTTAATGCGGCCTCTATGGGGCAGCAGATGCAGCAGATAAGACGCCTACGATAATTGTAGTGGAGTTCACTAAGCGTCATACAGTATTAATCGAGATAATGTCCATCGGGAGGCTACCAATAGGTGTAATTAACTTTAAAGGTCACTGAAGGTAATGGTATCACGTACGATTTTCCTCTAGTTGTCCATTATAACTATGTGTATGTACGTTGCACCGCTACTGAGATATTACTACTGTATAGTCTACATGACGTCAAATCACTTGAATGACCTTGCACACTGCAGTGTAATATAAAACAGTGGACGTGGTATAGCTAGCTGAACAGCCGTAACTTCTGATCCTTTGTTTATACACTGTATGTGTAGTCTCCTATGGTGGATATATGCCATTATATTACAAGAGCTGTTTATAGTAGCTGAAATGACCTTTCAAGGTCACTCAAGATCATCAGAGACCTTGGTTGGTTCAATAGAGACTGTACGGTTTTTTTTATTAATGTTCAATAGTATAGTGCGTGACTATGCTGTATGTCGGAAGCACCGTTTACGAGACAGCGTCTCATTTGTCGAAAACTACACCCACCATTTGTACTTGACGTTCTCACCTCGTTGAATGCAACTCGCCGGAGTTCAGTTCAAAGCAAACTAGAACAATTGAGTTACTATTCGATGACAGAATTTCGGTGATATATTCAGCTGTTTTGACACAGTACCGGAGCATGCTAGACGGACAGATAGAAACACGGACAGACAGATATCTTGTGACAGCGCAGTCAGCGCTATGCATAGCACTACGCGGTAAAAATTGAAGTATAACTTGCTACAGTAATTCTGGTCTCACACGCAGACAGTTTCTGGCGCCGAATGACACTGCGAATAATGTGAACTGGACCTGGTTGGTGTGAAAATGGCGTTCGCTGCGATCTCTTGAGTGAAACTACAGCTGGAATGTGCGCGACACCGATTTGCGGACAGTTGTTGCGGAGCAAGGCAAGACACGAAGTAGAAATCGGCGCTGCTATAGTCTTTCTTACTGCTAGACGACGTCACGTTTGACGGGCGAGAGACACTTGTCACGCGGTCAATGTTGACGTCAGTCGCCTGTCGCTGTTGCTGTTGCATGGCTGCGACACGTCGCATCGCCGTCAACTCGTCGTCCATCTCTCCGGAGATCGCCAACAGATGTGGCGCCTGATAGCATCGAAGTCAAGCCATTCATCTCTCCGTCTCAGCAGCCGTGTCAACTCTCCTCCCTCTCTCTATGACTCCCGACATACGCTAGTGAGAAACTCTACCCCGTTGTCATTATAGATTCATTGGCAAAGTGCACGGTGCAAGTGTCATGCGAAATGATGGCGACGCGAGACACTGGAAATGCCGCTTCTAATTAGTCTAATAATATTTCATCGCATTAACTTTACATTTGTACCTTTCTGCGTCTGACCCTGTACGTTTCGTGTGAATGACAAACTCGCGAAAATTCATTCTAGCCGATTACAAACTTCGAATTAGTAATTATTCCGAATTTTATCCAGATACGAAAGCAGTCGTGTAGGCCCTATACGAGGTACAGAGAGAAAGACGCCCAGCAGTTCAACTTCTCGCAAGATACGACGTATAGTATAAAACAGTGAGCTTTTTGTCGCTGGTTTTTTTGTGCTATTGTATGTGGCACGGACTCGAACCCGGATACAAACGTGTTGTGGTCGAGTGGACAGACAGCTGTGCTTTTGTAAGACGACGGAGTCCAGTCGGCCGGTCGAATAGGACTTACACACTTGACACTTGAGTGGCGTTTCTCGCAGTGGATGTCGGCCGTATAGCTCCATGTGTCCCGCATAGGGACTAGTTAAATGCCGGACAAAGTAATTCTTCGATGCTACATTACAGCTGTCAAGCGTCCAGTAAGCCTATGCCATTACTTCTTGTTCTGGTAACATGTACGTGATATCTGGCAGATTAGATAAGGCATACAACTGTAGATATAGCAAGTGTGAAGTGAACAGTAATTTGTTTATCTGAGGCTATCAGAATAGTCGTTATATTTGTGCTGTGTCAGGTTGAGTATTTCATGAGATTATATACGTGATTAAAAATGTATTATATTGTTGTATTGTTGTACAAGTAATGAACGTGGTTATCGATAGTATTTCCATATAGTATTTGAGTCTGTTAGTTGTTACCGTTACACGCATTGCTTACATTGCGCTGATGATTGTGTATCATTGTATAAACTGGTTTATATTTTGTAACTGCTAACACCTATACGCCTGCGATTCCACCGCTGTAAAATGTTACAATTCTAATAAAATTGGGTTATAACAGTGATAAAAAGAGACCAGATTCTGGTTCCAGCATTGTTCGTGCAGCGTTTCAACGCTGTTCGATTACATGATAATGGTAATCGCACGGTGCCGGTGTGACATATTATTTTGACCCCGTGTCAAATCGATCGGGGGGGGGGTCCATCTGACACTGCGTCAATGTGACCCCGTCTATATCATGTTGATGTAGACGGCCGAAATTATTGGTTAACTAACCCTAACCCTAACCAAACTCTCTGGAGACCCATGAACGGTCAAATTAATGTGATGGAGTCAATCAGACACTATGTCAGAT
>Ga0056114_1001806_pt1 | contig 10223 bp, 6 predicted proteins | sample WorMetHERISLAND1_FD_77005 | JGI IMG/M metagenome (GOLD analysis project Ga0056114, IMG submission 77005) | Marine gutless worms symbiont microbial communities from Max Planck institute for Marine Microbiology, Germany - Olavius loisae HERON... ... | reverse complement strand
TCGAAAACAACGTTTCCCACAACGCTTCAACATCGGTAAGTGTATTACTGATCTTTATCTATAAGTAAAACCACCTAATACTGTATAAAATACTGGCGGCTGTAAAATGCACAATTACCGTTTAGTTTTACAATGGGGCGGAATCTGAAGGGGCTGTTACCAAGAAAAAAAGTTATAATAACTCTGGATTGTTCCATTCGTCCTAGTTTAATCTGACGCTGTTTTGCCTTTGTATTCGTAAGGTGTTATCTATCGTAAAAATTCACGGAAAGTTAACGACCGATTTTCTCTGTCTGCCATGCAATTTCAGCCATTTTACGGCCGCTCTCAGCTGTCGTGACAGCTGATGGCAGTGGTAAGCTGGGTACAATTTCACGGCAGATAGCGAAAATCGATCGTTATTCTGCTGTGAAAATTTGCATATTTTTTGCGGCGGATAACACCTTGCATTAACTAACACTAACCTAACCTTAATTGCTAACCCTATACAGACCCACGTCTGTAAACTCTAAAACACTGCTTTCTGCTTCTTAAAATGTTTGAACCGTTGCACAACCGTAAAATCTGCCGCCATTTTCACATAGCCTACACAGTTGTAGCCTGCAGCTTGAGCCTGGCTAGCTAGCCTTATATAGCCTCATAGCCTGCGACATGTTCTATAAATAGATTTTCACGTGATATAGCGAACTGTTGGGCGAGATTACCGTGAACTGCTATGGCAGATATAATCTTCCTTGAGTTCTGTTGTTGTTATTCAGCTGTACAGTTGTTGCCTCCATCTTGCTTTGAAGCAACGCCGACTGATCCACTTGCAGCTCTCAATGAAACAGTCAACAACATTGTCACTATGTTAGATGATTACAACCATCTCACGTATGTACAAATGTCTGTTTTATGTGTTGCTAACATGAAATGTATTGGGTATGTCTTCAGATTGTGCAGTGGAAATTGTGCTTATGTCAAAGTCCACGCCTGTTAAATCAGATCCTGATATGGAATGGATTTTATTAGTACGATGTGGCAAACATTTGGAGATGCTTGTGAATTGAGGATGTTGGTTTGGAATAGAAAAGTAGTAACATTTCTTGTGTTCATTGCTGATTAGAGGATGAGCAGCATAGACTGATTCTTTGTTTGACATTGGGAGATGCCTCCTACTTCGCTTAACATTAGATCTAGTTGTTCTCAAGGGTAAGGCAACAGAGGCGGGAAACCTTCCCAGGTTGTGCTCATACGCTGGGAATTGCTTGTATAATGTGTTGTGTGCATGTGTGATAATTTATCTGCTACATGAAATTTCCCATATTGTTTGTTTTCTGATTTGATGGCATAATAACTACATGCTGTTTATCACATCTTTTTGTTCTTACTAGCTGAACTGGCTGCAGAACTAAACTGTAACTTTAATGCAAAACCACTTCTACATTCGTTCATTCACCCATCTGACTGCTTACTGACAGAGGTCATGGCCATGGTCACGTGACTGCATAAAGCGATCGTTTGCCAGTGCCTGCCTACAACTGTATCAAGAGTTGAGCACTTGTCCCGTGGCATCTTATTACTAAAATTACTTAAATTTATTTTTGTAGTGCTTATTGTTTGTGTTATTAGTCATAAGTTTGTTAGCTGTGAAATAAACTAAATATATAACATAAACAACGGATGATCGTATTGCTTGTACTGCTAATCATGTGCGTGTGTACATAGCAGACGAGTTGCTGGATCACGGAGACTGTCAGATGTGAGTTTTTATGAGTCACATTCGGTTTTGTTTAGTCACATGTTTCTATGAATTGTGCAGCCAGAGAATTCTAGAGAGAAATCGTTTCATTTTGTTTTGTATGTCAAGCAGCAAAACTGGAAAATATTTGGTAATCAACGCACACTAGCTTTACATCTATCAACCCCTAACACACAGCTCATTATGCAGTAGAGTGGGTGGAGACTTTGTCAGCTGTAATAATCTGTGAACTAGTTTGCTGCTTAACGACCCTTTGCTGCAGGCTTTTGTTTGCTGATCAAGGCAGTGTGGAAGTAAAGTATCCTGGGTTACAATGTTGATTGTAGGCACAGCGTCCAAAAAGCCACACTCTAGCTGCAGCTGCTGGCGACGGTGATAGCAGGAAGACATCTCTACAGCGACTGATGGCAGACATGCAGCGTTTACAGTCACAGCTAGAGCATATCAGTGATCACTCGTCACTTGCTGCGGACCATGACACGAGACAGACAACGGACAGAATGGACAGAGAGATTGATGAACTGAAGCAGCGTCATGACTCCGAGGTAACGTGATGTCATCGTGCTAGACATGTCCCATGATGTAAGTAAGTAAGTAAGAGTATTTCTAAGGTGCTTATATAAAATGTGACGCCACAAAGCGCTGTGGTTTTGTCGAAACATACATTTCTTCAGCAGCGTTTTAAAATGTTTGTAGCTGATGTCAAGTGTTCGCAGGCCACGTGGCAGACTGTTCCAAATTCGCAGGCTAGCAGTGCCAAAGCTTCTGTGGAGTGGGGGGGGTTGATTTATGCCATTCAGTCATCAAGACACATCAACATACTCTTGTATTAAGACAGACAAAGACTCCTGTGTTCTGTACAGTTCATATTCATTTGAGTTCACACATGCTTTGATTAGAAACGAGATTAATACTTTTCCTAATCCATATTTCTTAATCTGAACTTCAGTAACAACCAAGTCGGATTAACTTCAACCATTAGAAAACTACTTATCGGAAATAATCATTAATTAAAAATACTGTCCTTAGAGATTAAGTAGAAACGTCTATTAATTTGCGTGCAAGCTGGCGGGTGTTAATCAGAAATGTTCAGATTAACTTTGGTGTTATCTGGCATTTCGTGTTATCGTTCTAATCAAAACATGAACTGAGCCATTGCAAATATAATGTGATGTTGATATATTTTTTGTGCAGTCGGTGCAGAACATTTGCTAAGATTCTGCTTGCTTACATGAACTGAACTGAAAACTACTTATCTGAAACTTGCCTCCATGGTGTCTACCATCGTGTACCTAACTACGTACTTTGTAACAGGTCCGGAGGCTGGAGGCTGATAGGGAGTCAATGAAGGCATCACACAGGGCAAACATTGCAGAGCTGGAGAAGAGATTACTTGAGGAGACGATGAGACGTGAGTCGATGGTAGCAGACCATGAGTCAGAGATGAGGAGATGTCAAGACACCGCTGAAGAGAGACTCAGTGACGTACAGCAGAGGGCTGCAGAGGAGAAACAGACTCTTCTTGCCACGATACGGTTGGTTTTATCATCCCAGATACACTTGTTGCACCGAAAATGCAATAGGTTGAAATAAATGTATAAACGAGAGAAAAACCTGTGATGCATATAGTCCAAATTCGTGGAAAAGACAATTTTTTTAACAACTTTTGCCCACTGGCTGTCAATATTCAAAGGTTCTATAACAAACGCTGCGTTCTTTTCGGCTCGTGAACTCGTGTTCACCGTATTTACGAGAGCAAAAACTCTCCCGAAACATTCTCATGAACTTGAGATCTCGTGGTCACAAGTTGTGAACTAGAGAAAAATTAAGCATCTGCACTGGTTACAAGCAGCGGTAAAGAAGGCCGACGACACAAGCAAAAGTGACTGAGTGAGTAGTTTTTGACAAGTAGTGGATTTGTAAATGTATTTTAAAAACACAGTTACAAACTATAAATGCAAGGGTATGGCAGGGTTCGTGATGGCTAGGGCCCACAGTTTTCCGTGGAAATTTTGCCAAATTCCGCGGGCCAGCTCACGAAATTACGAGGCTCACTGCGGCAAAATCGTCCAAATTCCGCGGCTCGCCACGGCCTCACATTAATGACTGAAAACTGAGAGAGCTGTTCAGAAACTTCAGTTATTGAAGGCTGGCATTGTACTAAAGGCTGATACGCACTAGCCGTCAGCACTGCCATCAGCGGTTAGTGCGTATCGGCCTTAAGTTGTGTAAGCAACATAAAAAGAAAAATTACAATGAAATTGCAATGAAACTCGCTGTCTCTGTCTGTCTGTCTCTGTCTGTCTGTCTCTGTCTGTCTGTCTCTGTCTGTCTGTCTCTGACTGTCTGTCTCTGTGTGTCTGTTGGTTGGGTCATCAGACCATTAAAAAATCATCTCCGAAATGACCTAAACTGTGTCGAGTGGGATGTTAAACCTTGCTCAATCAATCTTGCTTGTCAACATGCAGTTGGTTTCTGCTGACATTGACCGACAGCTTCTATGCTGTCGGTTGGCATTTACTTGATGTGGAAGGGAGTGCAGTTCATCTGGGCCACACATCTTTTTAGCACGTGCTGCCAAGTATGGATTATGTGTCAAGTGTTGCTGTTCTTCGATAAACTGCATGGTGCTTGCCAAAGCATCGCACATGTTTATCGACGATAGCTAGACTTTCGTGTCAGGTTCAGTTGAAAATGATCGGATGTTAAGCCTTACTCAACTGATTGCTAAAAATAGACCTGCTAGATAGATGGCCGCAAATTTGATATAGTGCATTAGCTGAATAATCTGGGCTTAGGTATATTTATGCTGTATTTGTTTACGAGCTGGTTGAGATGTCATTGACGCACTGGCTACAGTGATGGTGAAGAAGAGTTGGAACGACGTGGCTCGGAGCTGTCTCGTATGAGGACGTACCTGGCTGAGTCTGAGACTTTGTCTCAGTCAACCGACACTCTACGCAGACAACTGGCTGACGTGAAAAACCAGTTGGAGGTCTGTACAGTACTGTCAATCAGTCGTCATGTGTTGGAACATTTCTCACAAAGACCATCAGCCAGTTAGACGTTCTAATACCAGTAAGACTGTTGGCTTGTACACCGTGGGAGGTTTGACCTATCACGTCCCCCTTACTCCAGGCAGACTACCGGCGGGCCACTACCATAAAACTTCGAATATAATACGCATTTTTAAAACCATAAAATTGCTTTGAAAGTCACGGGTGCATATTATACATAGATCTGGCTATTTTCTGTAGGTTTATTTCAGTTTGAAACGATTGTGGAAAATGGTAAAATTACCGATTATGGGTTGCATTTACCGACATAGGCCTACAGTGGACCAAAGCATAAAGATAGGGCTCGGTCCCTTTAGTTAATGTTTACCCAGCATTTGACTGGCTGAGTCACAGCCGTGATAGATGGGGAGGGGAGAGGTGTGACGGCACGGTGTCATGGTGTGATCGTTCAAGGTTGTACTATGCTGATGCGTCAATGAGCGATTTGGCTTAAGTGACGTCGCTACGAGTGATCATGCGTTTGTTACGATATGCAGTGTGAAACGCTGATCGCTGTTTGTACCTCTTGAGTGCTGATATGATTTTTACTTTGTGACAAAAGTCTAAGGTTGCCCGTCGCCCGTATAACCTATACTGTGTTGGTGGAGACGTTAAACCATGCTCAATCAATCAATCAATCAGTCAGTCTAAGGTTAGGGGTGTGTATTACATTCTACGGCACGTATTATATTTAAAGTTTACGGTAGTCAGCACACGTGGTGTATAGCCCACGGCACTGCACAGCAAGCTCCCCGGTGTTCACTGCATGGGTTGGACAATGTACATTATGTACATTGTCCAGGACACACGGCGTCAAGGCCGCCCGGCGTCCAGGACACCCAGCGTCAAGGCCGCCCGGCGCACACTATTCAGTTCACCACATTTCTAATTGTGCCGTCTAGAAATAACGTTACTTTCGACATGACTGTGTGTCGTTCTTTGTTTAGTGTAAGGTGGAGCAAAAGATGACAGTCGCCCTAGTAACTACAGCTAGATTCATTGTTGGTCTCGACATTCGAGAGCACTCGAGTTCATTTCACTAAGGTCTCGGTCTTGGTCTCGAGTTTTTTTAAACAGTCTTGACAACAACACTGTTAATGTAGCTCTGTTGAGTTCTGATCGTATGTGTGTAAAGTATGTAGCCGTGTGGGATGTGGTCGTCAGGCTGTAGAGCAGGACAGAGATCGTGTTGCCGTGGAAAACGGAAGTCTAACGACGAGACTTGACGCGCTTACCAACATCCTCACAACCCAGGAGAATTACCTGACACAGGTCGGGTATGATCCTGCACATCTCTGGGTGATGGAGAACCAGTCAGTCTGAGGCCCATGTCAGACACGCAACAAAGTCGAGCAACTTTATTCGCACAATTGCAGGCAACTGTCAATTTTTCGTTGGCAAACTGTCACCAAACAAACGTGGCTTCTACTGACACAGACGACGACATAATTATCAGTAGTGCTTTGTTAATTGTTTCAACGCTCTGTGAGAGGCGACAGGTGAATGTTAGAAAGTGTAAGAGAGGTTCATTGCATGTAAACAAACAACTGACCAATCACAGCTCGGCGACAGAGCGAGAAATTTCCGAAGAATAGAGACGGTTTCTAGCAATTTAGTTGCTCGACTCGTGGAAAGTTGGGCAACTCGCGATGTCAGACAGGCAACTTTGACAAAGTTGCTCGACTTTGCTGCATGTCTGACATGAGACTAAGAGAGCTGAAGTTTTATATTGTATCTCTTACAAGACGTGAACACTTGAGTTCCTGTATGCCCGTGGCCAGAGAGAGTAACCTCTGTTTGGCTGATGAGCGTGAGATTTCGTCTCTGTTTCACCGTATTTCGATTGCATTTTTCCGTTTCATTTCAGTTCTGCTGCACTAGTGTTTTGTTTTTGTTGACTGCCTGGATGAATAGGCATCCATCCAGCTTTTTGCTTTTATAATTTTTTGTTTTTGTCTTTGTTTTTACAGGGGCTTTAAAACAACAACAATTGTTATTAATTATCGTTGTTTTCAACCCTCAGTACATATAATCCTGAGGGAGTTTAAAAAATTAAGAGGAAAATGCAAAATTGGGTACGATAATCAGTCTGTGCAGTCTGTAGCTGGCAAACTGTCATGCAGAAGAACAGCATTGAAGCGCTGCACAAAGGTTGAAATCCTTCGATACAGAAAGCTGGTCTCTCGAGCCTCGCCTGAGTTTTATCGTTGTTGTTACTGTTATTGATTGTTTTGCAGTGTTCCGGCGATACCAGTGCAGCCAAAAGATGTCTGCTGACAAGGTGAGTTAATACCTGTCATCTAATACAGGTGATCTAATCATTGATTGTTACCTGTGTCATAATGTTGAATGTATCACTGCACCTACTGAAGGTCTTGCTTTATCATTCTCTGCGAGATTTATCTGTAACAATTGCAATATGAAAGGACAGTAAATCTGGAAACAGATTAAAGCTAGTAATCAAAGAAAGTGGTATTTGATAAAGATTTGAGAAGTTTTCGATAGTCAGTAATTTTGTCATGTTATAATACATTAGTTAGTACTTTAAGGATTTAGTTGCAAAATTGTAACAAAGTTGATATTGATGTAGTAGCGTTTGATGGTGAATTAATGTTGTCGGTCAGTAGAGATGGTTTTTGTCGTGTGTCCTGACTGAGGCTGATCTCAGCGTCTGCTCAGTTTGTCATTAAGTAGCGCTGTTAGTAAGTATGTAACTAAGAAGGTTATTTCTAAATGGCACAGTTAAAAAGTTCACACTATGCCGTGGCCCCACTATCCAAACAAAAATGTCTTTAGCGACCGCCTCTTTCAGGTGCGATGGAAGACTGTTCCATAGTCCAGGTCCAGCAGCTGCAAATGCTCTATCGCCGAAGGTGCTGTATGTCCGTGTCACAACGCATCTTTGGCTCACTGTGGAACGTAGTTGTAGCTCACAAGCGTCGGCGACAAGACGGCGGTCGTCGGCTGGATACAATGGTGAAATGAGTCGAGCGTCGTGGTGTAGTTCAATGTTATCTAAAGTAGTGTCGTTGCTGTGTCAGGTGGAGAGAGAAAGTATTTGAGTTGTTGGTGCAGCTCAAATCTGCGTCCATCACTGCCTCACAGGAGTCTTCTCGTTACATGACAAAGGTCTGATGACCAAACTGCATGGTCCAGCATCCGTACTTGATAGATATTGTACCAATACCGTCGTTGTTGTGGTCAGCTGTTAAATGATTTACGGCTCATTCATAATAAATAGATAAGTAAGTAACCACGGCCTGCTGCCTTGTTGCGATTCGTCGTCCAAACCATCCCACAGTCCTTTGCTGCTGCAGCTAAAAATGATATCCTGGTCTGCCGTCTTAGGTCGCAGCCATCGGGCAGAGTAGAGATTCCGCATGGCAGGACATGTCTTACGTTTAGCAAGTCAGCGGCCTTCACGGGTAGCCATGACCTGGACTGGACACTAGTCAATGAAAGACGGCGGAAAGGTCGTCCTAGGACAACATGGCGCCGAACATTTCAAGCAGATTTGGCACTGGTCACAACAGATGGGAGGAGGCTGAAGACACTGCACCGGACAGATCATTCTGGCGTCAAGCTGCTGCCCGATGTGCCTTATGGGCATGGCATCGGTGGAACTAAGTCTAAGTCATCGATGGTTACAGCTTCTCAGCATTTACACGATTGGCCAGTGGAGAATGTTTATATAAATCGGTGGTTATGACTGTGCGGATGTTGATGTAAAGTTGTCGGAGGCGGAGCAGCGACTTGTGGAGGCGGACAATAAGTATGAAGTGTTGTGTGAGACACTGCGTGATCAGCAGGCCGCCTGCAGCGTTCATCAATCTCACGCTGATGTACGCTGATATTGTCTCTGCTGTACCGTTTGATGCTATTCTTTGTCTGCCGTGGAATTCAGAAATTTTGTCGCCTTTGGACCCACTTTAATTTCATCTAGTTTACCCCCGATATTTCCACTAATACATTTTTATATTTAACTTGTCTCACTTCATGACACTAATATTATGAGTTTAACATCAGAGCAAAATATTGGCAAGTCCATTTCAGTTTGTTGTCTGACATCATTGTAGGGTCTATCTGTCCGTCTATCCGTCTGTCTGTATGTTGAAAATAGTTCTAATTCGAGAAGCTCTAACTGGATCCCGGTAATATCTGGCAAGCTGGTAGATATTGTTGATGGCTGGAAGTGGCACCTTCGCCAAAGGGAAGGGTTTTCCCCGAGGTGGAGGGAGGCAAAACATGAAAATCCAATCCATACTAACACAATGATTGAGTGGCCAAACTTATTACAAGCTTCAGAGGCAGATGACGCCATGTTCTATCACACTGCTAGCACATTTGTCACAGCGACTCGTCCTGTCCAGAAGTAATGGCCCCAAATCACTACTTTGTAACGACCATTATTCCCACACTTGAACTCCTCCACTTGGAGTCGTTTGTCCTGCAGAATCAATATGTTGTCTGCCTCCTGTGACACTTTGGCGCTGCCAAATATTGACGACACTGTCAAACCGTCGGCCTCATGCTCCTAGGCACAATGAATACACATACAGTGTCATGATTGAGTTGTTTTTCTGTGCTAGGAAAACAGCCCCTTGAACTCCCTTTGGCCACATCTGAGCTATGGTTTGGTCAGGAGTAAGAGGGAATATTGCCAGAACTGCTCTCTAGTAGTAGTATTGTGTAGCTTTCTGTAGTTGTGTGTGTTAGATTATTTTCTTGTATTATATCTGCATGCATGTTGTATTATTGTAACATAATGAGGTGAGCATGGTTAGACTGAGGCCTGTTTGGATGACTAACCACCCTCCTTCAGTGCTTTGACACTGTTGGTTGGGTCATCAGACCTGTAAAAACCGTCGCCCGTATAACCTATATTGTGTTGGCGCAGACATTAAACCCTGCTCAATCAAACTCCACTTGGAGCTACTAAGTTTGGCCTGACTACGTAAACATTAACTCCAATCAGCTGATTGACTTGTTGATCCAGTGCAAATCAGTAACTCAATGAGAAGTTCACCTGATCACGTGGTCAGTGTAATATAGGACACAGCAACTTACTTGTTATAATTTTTATTTGCCGACAATGTTCCCTCTATGCGGCGCAGCCATGCCAGTGATAGAGGTATGCCGCTCGGCAGTTTTCAGTTGCTATGCAGTGATGTTTACATTAGTTACTTACTCACTTACATCATAGCATTATATGCAATACTGGTAAGTAAGTATGTAAGCGAGTTAAGGGTCGAGCAAGGTTTAACGTCCCACTCGACACAGATTAGGTCATTTCGGAGACGATGTTTTACAGGTCTGATGACCCAACCAACAGTGTCAAAGCACTGAAGGAGGGTGGTTAGTCATCCAGACAGGCCTCAGTCTAACCATGCTCACCTCACCGTGTTACAATAATACAACATGCATGC
>Ga0056114_1001805_pt1 | contig 10223 bp, 5 predicted proteins | sample WorMetHERISLAND1_FD_77005 | JGI IMG/M metagenome (GOLD analysis project Ga0056114, IMG submission 77005) | Marine gutless worms symbiont microbial communities from Max Planck institute for Marine Microbiology, Germany - Olavius loisae HERON... ... | reverse complement strand
CAGGGGATAGTTGGGCAACGGACACTGGGCGGGATTTGCTGGCTTCTATAGTCGTGTCGGCTCAGATACGATTGACTTTCAGTTTCGGTTTCGGTTTTCGGCCGAAAGTCCCTCTTTACTTTCGGTGGCACATACGGTTTCGGCCGAATGTGATACGTCACTTTCGGTTTACTTTCGGTTACGGCCGAAAGTGGAAGTGGAATTTCCACTTTCGGTCGACCTCTAATTGTCAACAACCCTGAGGATCATAGTTGTCTGCTGCCACTTAGTTTGACTTTGCATGCAGCACACTGGTGGGATGACAGTGGAATTTTCATCTTCCACAGTCTGCTGTACATGGAGAGCACATATCATAATCTCGCAGCTGATGCAGTTAATCCTGGATGATAGTTAGTAGCTCATCTCAATAAGATTAATTCAACATTGTGGCTGGCTGTGGTCTGTACTGTTCTCGTTGCATCTAGTGCCAAGGATGCATTCAGATTATTGCACATCGTCACTGTAAGGTCAAGAATATTGCTGGGCTGAACTCTGGCGAAGTGTGAGCTTCAGGTGAACCACTAAACAAAGACTTATATGAGTGAATGGTGGGCAACACCATGCCTCTTCATTCCGTCAACCTCATTGTGTTCACTCTCCTCCTGGCTCACCTCATGCTACGCATATCACCTCATCATAGTCATCACCTTCGTTCTCACCATCTGTCACTCCCCCGACCTTTCACTCCAGACTTAAAACTCATCTCTTTCACAAATCCTTTCCTCCATAGTCACTCTTATTCCTTCCGGACTGACTTCACGGTTCTTAACCTGTACTGTATCAAAGGGGCACTGGCGTTGTTTGTTTTAGTTTCTTTTTCTAGCTACGTGTGCTAGATAAAGCTGAATACTCAGCTTTCGAGTCCACGTTAAACTCTCCTATCGTATTGTATCGTATCTTAGACTCAAGACCCACTACTCTGCACTAGTCAAGCCTGTTGATGCGACAGGATGTGTGCAGGGCTGATAGAGAAAGATTGTTGTTGTATAGAGTCTGCTGTTCTGGTTGCAGTTCCGCTGGCGGCACCGGAAGTGTGTTCAAGTTGCTTTCAACTTGTTAATGAATCAACGTCTCAGAGAAATGATGTCATCATCTACTTTCATGTATGTATGATTGCTATCACTCCGCATACATTCACTGTACACACTATATTGAATACCAGTTGTCAAACAGTTCATATACGTATATACTTAGCCACGACGTTTAATTTTAAAAAAAATATTTTTTTATTTTTGGTGTGTATTTCCAATGACACAACGTGTAAATTGTCTGCCAATCATGTGCATATTACTTTATAGTGTTACATTTGAGTCAAATTATTTGCTATGTGCAGCACATTCCCGTCAGACTTGCACAGGGCATTATCACTGGTTACCGTGCCCACATCGTTGATCACAGTCATCGCCAGATCGTGGAATTTAACACCACTTACGAACCGTTTCTCCGATTACGTGAGCTGTGGTCTACGAACGACTATCTAAATCTGATGATAGATGCATGTACTTCGGTTGGTTACAACGACAGCTTGCATCTCGATGTCGTTAACATTCATCAGCTCAGATATAGTGAGTATTTGATCTTGTTGCTGCTTGTGTCATAGCTTCAGAACATGCTGCTGTTGGTTGAGCATCCAGTCTCTATATTAGCTTCACTGTAGCAATGCCTCAAGATTCCAATTGATAAACCTTTGGGGGTTAAGACGTTACTTCCAGTAAATCCCGTGACATAGCTCAGATAAACAAAATCCAACAAAGAATGTCAGAGAGGAAGGTGTTGCATATGTTAAGGCTTTTGTTAATGTAATGACTGCACTTCAGCTTGGTCAGCCATGGTTAGATGATTGTAATGGCCGACTAGCTTGAAATTTGTTGAATGTAAGTAATCAACATTTACCCACTTACGTACAGATCCTGTCTTGAGATATGAGGTGTGTTGTGTATGGGGCAAAGCAGGGTGGTATTGAGAATGATATGTTGTGGATGGCACATGTCTGTCCTGAATGTTGGTAATGCTGGAGCCACTATATTGGCCCGTTGAATGTATCCTGAAAGGCTGTCAGTCCGGGTCCTTTGATACTAGTACGAGTCTGGGTAGCTGTGTGCGGGTTTTAGTGAACACAACTTTGCATGTATTCCAATTGCAGCTGGTTATGTACGAGTACGAGTTACCTTGAAATATGAGCATTTAGTATGCACAGTTCGTCTTTTTATGACATGAAAACAGCAAAAATGGACACCAGAAAGTTTTGATGTCAATAAGTACGTCATAATTATGGCACACGTGATGTATTGTTGACGTAAAATAGCGCAGTTTACAATATAGTGCAACCATTGCTAACGCGAGCAGACAAACCCGACACTTGTACTCGTACTCTCACTGGTTTCAGTGTGAACCCGGCCTCAGCCTCTGTGTGCTAAGTGAGTTGTTTGCACCTGGCACCACAAGTAGGGCTGTACCGAATATTCTATTTGTATTCTATTCGGTCTGAATAGTAGGCCGAATAGTGTAGTCATATTCGGCCGAATAGTTCTACCAAAAAATACACCGAATACGAATAATAGTCGCTGTATGTCTGCTGCTCACAAAGCGTCCACAGCAAACTCTCCCGAGAGCCATACAGTTTAAACAGTTACTGTTAGTATGCCTGTCCATGGGAGACAGCGGCCCACAGGTGTCAAGTAATCATTAGAACACATAGACTGGTATGCTCAGACAAGAGAACATGTCTGATGGCCGAAAATATTGATGGCTTGGTTTTTCTGAAGGCGAATTTGAATAATTTAGTAGAACTTACAAGTATTTATCGAATATTGCTGAGTTGTGTGTCAACTATTCGTAAATTCTATTCATATTCGGCCGAATAATAAAATATACTATTCGGTACAGCCCTAACCACAAGTGAACCACTAACCTAACCTCTTATATGTGGTGAATAGGTGGTGTGTTATGCCAACGTCTTAACAAGGCTTGCAGCCTCACAGCTAATAAGGCTTTGTGTGAGGTGAAATGTGTAGGGCTAACGGAGAGACATAGGGATGATTGATTAGCATTGTACCATATATTCAATCTGCCTGGTTCTCTGTAAACTCATGAGCCGCAGATCATGCAAGACGCCGGTCCACTGTCTATGTCCAAGATGTTAATTCGATAGCATATAAACCAAAACCATGATCCATCATGTGATCTAATCCCAGCCACCAGTTGAATGTGGGATTATGCCAATGAGTATTCTCAGATGGTGTGTTTGCTGTGAGGTAGTCCTGTCAAGTATGTATCGTTGGCCCTTGAGAGCCTACAGCTAGGGCTGTACCGGATTTTGGCTCCGGCCGGAATCTGGCACTTTTTCCAAATCCGGCAGAAATCCGGCTTCGGCAAAAATCCCACCGGAGCCGGATAGTTTTGCCGGATTTGAAAAGTCGATTTTTACCAGACATTAGATAACTTGAAACTGTAGTAATTTAATCTAGTAGAAATCCAGAAATTAAGAAAGTCGTAACGGTTACTGCAGCTCAAAAAATAATCAAAAACTCACATCACTTGTATGTTTGTAATGTTTAGCACATTAAATTTGTAAAATTACAGTCAATTTGAAAGTCCGGCTCCGGCCGGATTTGTCGTTCCAAATCTCGCTAAAATCCGGCTCCGGCCGGATTGGAAAAAAATAAATCCGGTACAGCCCTACCTACAGCCAATTAAATAATGTTCCAAAAGCAGTAGCCGTGGCAGCACCACATTTGTATCAGTCTGGTTTATTACAAAGTGTCATAATTTCTGTGACTGCGACAATGAGTACCGTGTTGCTGAGTACCAGCTGCTGTCAGTGTTTTTGCTATGTTTGTAGTGGGGTCCGTGCAGCTCATTGCCGTGGCAGTGAATCAGTCCGTTGTCCAGTGCGCATGGAAGCCTGTCGCGGACGTTCATCGTTACACAGTGTTGAGTTGTAATGGTCGTCTGCGAGACGGGCTCTGTCATGTGTGTGTCAAATGTCTCTCAACATCTGTTCATAGTCGTCAACTGTCAGTGTTTTGCTGTGTTAATATCACTGCTAATGGCGCAGTAGTGGTGAGAATGACGTCACAAGTCAGTTAAGGTGGAGTTCCATTGAGCTGATTTCTGGTGCTTCGTGTCTGTAAGTGTATGTCATGCTGTGGCAGTCACGGCAACCAGGCAGTGCAGGATGACTGGTCTTTGCTAGATCTCATTAATGTCGGGGGTAAGAGGTAACATCACAGCAGAGTGACTACATATAACGTAGAGACCTATCACAGACAGAGCAAACAGCCCAACACAAGGGTATAGGACTCGAGTGCTTAACTTTTTCACGCCAGGGCCGATCTCCGATCTCCAACTGTTAGACCTAGAACTACCACATTTGGCACACCCCAACTCAAGGGTTCCAAACTTTTTAACACCTGCAGTATCTGTGCTCCAAACAATCGACAGAGCTGTACCAAATTACGCAAGATGACAACTACAGGCAGATGATGAACTCTTGTGCTCAGCATAACCCACCAGCCCTCCTGTGGGAGTTCTGTTCTAGCTCTGTTCCTGTGATTTTATAGTTTTAATTCAAAACAACTCTGCTTTTGTCTACAGTGTGCAGTTTCTGCAAACAGTCAGTAGTATGATTCACAGCAATGCAGCAAATCTGTTGTGTGCATCTCGCTACAGTTAAAGTTTCAGTTACAAGAGTTTGACGACTTTCTCGCACGTGACACATGTAACTGCTGTCATTAGTCTTCTCCTGTGTATTACACACAGCTGACTGATCGCCGTGGAACTTGTCGTTTCAGGATGAGGTGAACTGGTGGCACTTTGATGGTAGCGTGAATAGTACAACGTTGGTGCTGCCCCCTGCTGCCGTCAGTACAAAACACACCTTCGGCATTGCAGTAGTGACTGTGGACCACTGTAAAAGTGGCGTCGTCTGGCAGCCGTGCACCTATGATCTCACTTCCAGTTAGTACTGGTTCTTTTATTAAATAATTATAATTGTAATAATAATCCTGTGTAATAATCCTGTAATAATAATCCTTACGCATGCAGTGTGAGTGGTTATCGTTGAAACAGTCATATTATATTGGTAACTCGCAGTGCAGTAATCTTGATATAGCACTGTCATGTACAGTAACTAACTTACAAGCAGAAAGTTCCCAATTGAACATTTGATTTCTTAGGTATCAGAAGTTATGAAAGTAGATGCTGGTCACGACAGTTTTGTGAAAATACATCTGCAGAGTTGAGGGTGATTATGTGGTGTTAATAACATTGGGAGACTGGCAGTATTTACTGTGGTCGGTGTGCGCTGTACAGCCGATGCATCTCCTCCAGCCATTGAAAAGCAACTCGTCGGCTGCTGTGATATTTTTCTGCAACTCAGAAGATCTACCACATGTTCCGCTGGTCACGTTGTTGCGTATTCAGTCTCATACTGCCCAACAGACACTGACTCAGGTCCGGTTGCTTCTTTGTTTGTGGTGTTTAGTAAATGAAGAATATTAGTGCTTTGATCCATCCCATATGGCTGTCTACACCGTTTTTTTCTGATATCATCATGATGTTTGATGGATTTCCAGAATTTGTTCAGATTTTTACGCTCATTTGTTCTCATTTCTGCTTGTTGTATTAGTGGTTTAGCTGTTACATGTTTGGTTACATGTTTGATTGTAACAGCACATATTGCTTATAGGCCTGCTCAGAATATCATAACGTTTTGACTATTCTGTTTTACTTACTTGCTTACTGGCAAAGCAAAACTGCTGGTGATTTTGAGAACATATAGGTACTGGTTTGTTTGCTGTTGAGCTGTATTGGATGGTATTTGGTTTTCTTGACGTACTTAACAGCCACGTTAAACTTCGGTTAGCTGATTATGTGGATACAACATGTTAGGTGTGTACTGGCATTATCTCATTACTATTTCCGTGCATTCCTGTGCCGCTAGTTTGGGGGACGGGACGGGTGTATTGTACTGAAAATAGTGACTTAACTACTCAATGACGGCAACTGAAGGATAACAACAACACAAAGCATCAGTTTTCTTGAGGTTCTGTTAGTGTGATGTGGACTGCTGAAGTATAACTGTGTCCTGTGTTGTAACAGATGACTGCGACAGTCCAGCCGTTGTGCGTGAAGTCAGTGCTGTGGTCGGCGACGTTAATACCACACTGACTGGTCTGCAGCCAGATCAGATGTATATGATCTGGGTGACGAGTGTTTCAGCTGCTGCTTCCCGCTCTGACGCGGTATATCTCAGGCTGAAGACGAGGCACGGAGGTCTCACTGGTGGCGTCATCGCTGCAATCGTTATTGCTGCATGCATCCTGGCTGTGTTGACGATTGCCGCCTTCTATTCTCTCATCAGGTGTGTTTTTTCACTCCTTCACAGCAAACTCACCACACACAGACACAGACATGGAGAGACACAGAGACAGACTCAGAGGGATTCACACAGATGGACGGACATGAAGACAGACAGACAGATACTTACAGAGATATGCAGAGTCAGACATGGAGTGACACAGTCGTCTTGCTGGGTAAGCTAGTGATCTATTGGAAGCCTCTGTAGACTGCCAGAATTTGCTGATTTACACTCCACATATATCAGCCGACTAACAAATGGATTTTGTGTATTCCACACTGCCATGTGTGACTACTGGTCAGTTTCAGTATACAACGTGACAGAACAGCCACGTCTTATTATTATTATAATTCGTGATTTTTTTTCTTTTATTGCTTTGCTATTGTGCAGATTCGGTCGGATACTGTGGTACAAGAGGTTTCCCAGAATGCAGTTTGAGCTGCCGGCTCGTGTTACTGATGACAGTCTGGTGAGCGAACGTTTGCTTGTGGCTAGACCCGAGAACATTACAGACCTGATGTGAATGATGTTACACTTAGTCACAGACAACTGAAGGCTACTAACTGTTCAGATATATCTGAGTGTAAAAACACTGCGTTACTTCGTCTCAGTCAGTTTAGATTTCCAACTGTATGCCCATGTGTCTTCTCTGACTGGGTGTGCTGTATTATTCTTATCAAGTTGAATAGAGCGGACTTCTTCACAGATGATTCGTGAGCACTGTCTACCAGCATGGCTAGGCTTTCATATGACCAGAAAAGGGGATCTAGTCAACCATAGAGGTTGACCTTTCACTGTTGACTGTGCAACTGAACTGATCATGTTGGTAGTTTGTATGTCATTGACATCAATAATTGATGACAATGCCGTGTTCATGGACCTGCAAGATTTTTCGGTCCTTGGCATGCATTGTCCATTTGCAGATTATTTGCTTCAGACTAAATGAACTCGTATGTGGCTGCTTATAACCTCTGCAGAGGTTATGCCTGTGGCTGTATAAGCATATAAGTAAGTATAAGTTTATAAGTAGCCACAGACAAGTTCATAACTCTGAAATGCAAACAATCTGCTAATGGACAAAGCACGGCAAGGACCAACAAAATGTTGCAGGTGGGCTACAAGGTTCTTGAACATGGCAATGGTGGGTGCCGTGAGGCACTGGATGAGTGCTTGTACTACACATTGCTCTCATGTTGGGAGTAATATCATTGAAGTGAAATCATGACGTTGTGTGTTTCAGGGACTGGCGGACGATGGTGTCAGGATGGTTAATGATGTCTACTCGTCACTCACCTTGGTCTGTACTTGTATATAAACGTTGAACTTTATCAACTTTGAACTGATGATCAGCTCCTGGTATCCTCCGCATCTAGGCAGTAGTGTGAAAGTCAGTTGACTCGTAAAAATCCCACTACCGAAATTCTCAGACATTACTGTGGGGAACTGATCTATTAGTGATAACTACAAAATAAAACAAAGAAGTTTTCCAGTGGAACTTTTCCTGGAACAGCTTGTATCGACTGTCTTTTATTATGTCCCAGTTGACTTAGATTATTATGAGTGAGCGTGGTTATGTTTACATGTGTAACAACTAGACATACAGTGTGAGTCAAAAAATCCCCCCTGTGGTTTACACACATTTTTTCCCAAATGGTTGGGAATATTTAACAAATTTTTTACACACCTATTATGCGTCCTATCTACGCTAGATTACAAATTTTTATTCAATTATTTCCAGCTTTGACGAAGTTATGCCATACTAAGCAAGACCACCCATCGATTTTTTTACATTTCAATAGAACTTAACTTCTAAGTTTGCTTACTGAGCAAATGATGTCACTGTTGACGTCATATTATCATATCCAGCATGTTTGTTGACATTATAAAAGTGGCAGATGTGGGATGACTTGCCACAGACAACGATCAATAAAGCTATCAACGACTTTCGCAAACGTCTGAACGTGTGCGTTTCGGCCGATGGTGGACATTTTGAGCATATTATGTGAACTAGGTAGTCACGCTTAATATGGCATAACTTCGTTAAAATTTGAGGTAACGGAATAAAAATTTGTAATCTAGCGTAGAGCGGAGATGCAAACGCATAATAGGTGTGTAAAAAAACTGATGTAACATTCTCAACCGTTTGTGAAAAAATGTCAGAAAACCGCAGGTCGCAGGGGGTGATTTTTTTTTACTCACACTGTATATGTGATATTTGTTTGGTTTGACAGAAGTCGTTAATTATACTAGCACGACAAAAGCTGCCGATTGTGCAGGATGCTGGCACATCGGGTCAGGAGGTGGCTGCTGTTCACAGCTACCGACAGTCGCCAGTATCGGGCCAAACCAACAAGGAATCGCGTTTGCTTACCAGACTGCTGCCACAGAGTGATTCAGGTAAAGGCATGTCATATTGTCATTTCTTGAAGAAAACAGGATATAGACAGTGTGTTACCTTCTGAACAGCGACTGCACATCGTCTGAAATACTATTTATATAGTTAGTCGTGTTAAACTTGAAACGCTGTTCAAGATCATTCATGGTAACGCAGCTCTAACTCACAAACAGACGTTAATATCTTGGAAACAGTGTAAGACAGACACAGTTACAGTGGAACACTCTGAGGAAACTGTATGCAGTTACAATTATTAAAAAAGACCACCAAATGACAATATTTTCAGCATTTATTTTGCCCGAATAGCATAATGTACTAACTTAATATTGCTCATTTTATGAACATTGGAATGGGACTGGTGATGTTATATTGAATGTTTCAAAATTTCACTATTTTTTTCAAATCTATTTTTTGTAAGGTTTGGGTGCAGGCAGCGATGTGATTACGTATAGTGATTCAGTGAAAAATTTCGCAAAATCATTTGCTACTTGTCTCAAAGTTGACAGAATGTTGAGTCACAGTGTATTTGTTGACTGATGAGTAGGCATGGCCTGTTGAATAGTGCCACTGCTATTGCCATTACATTACATTACATTAAGATTATAGTGAGAAAATGCAAAGCACTTCAGTCATTAACTTAATAGAGCTTAGAGTCCAGAAAATTAAGGAAAGGAAGCCGAGAACAAATGAGATTTTAATTTAGACTTAAAGGTTGGAAGAGAAGTTGACGACGTCACTTCAGCAGTTAAATTGTTCCATATTCGTGCTGCCACGACAGGAAACGACCGGTCGCCGACAGTAGCTTCATGACCTTGAACGACCTTGAGAGTTGTTTCTACTTCTACTGTTCACCACTGTTGTCTGTGTGATCTGTTTATTGTGTGTGTTAGAATTTCCACTATTAAACGACAACGATCTTCGAATACTTCCGTCTGCGGACAGTCACTCTGACATTTCCTTCAATGACAACAGTCAACTGCCATGCTGCGTTCCGTCGACCACTCTACCACCATGTGATGATCCATTGACGGACGCTGAAAAGCCATCTCTAAACTATGCGTCGGGCCGAGCTTGCCGTCGAATGCTGTTTCTGCCGCCGGCTGACTCAGATGCTCAGCCCTTGCAGCGTGAAGATTTGTCCATCAGTGGATGTCATTGTGAGTTTCATTTTCTCATTCATTAAATATCTGTCATCAACGTCCTCTGTTTGTGAACAGCATCTAAGTACTCATACATCACTGTTAGGGATGACAGCTCACATTCAACAAGAAAGCCTAGCTGATGCTGTCAAACCCGCGCGACGTAAAAGCATGCAAAAATTGCAACAATTCGACGTGTTTCGTTTCATTTCACCGAATTCCATTTTCCTGAATTTCAAAGTTTAGGCCTAGGCCTATATAGTTATACACAGTTTGAAATCTGGTGTTT
>Ga0056114_1001804_pt1 | contig 10224 bp, 5 predicted proteins | sample WorMetHERISLAND1_FD_77005 | JGI IMG/M metagenome (GOLD analysis project Ga0056114, IMG submission 77005) | Marine gutless worms symbiont microbial communities from Max Planck institute for Marine Microbiology, Germany - Olavius loisae HERON... ... | reverse complement strand
ATAATGTCAACAAACATGATGGATATGACATGACGTCAACAGTGACGTAATTTGCTCAGTAAGCAAACTTACAAGTTAAGTTCTAGTGAAATGTCAAAAATTCGATGGGTGGTCTTGCTTAGTATGGCATAACTTCGTCAAAATTGGAGCTAACTGAATAAAAATTTGCAGACTAACGTAGATTTGAACGTATAATAGGTGTGTAAAAAATGATTAAAAATTCCCAACCGTTTGGGAAAAAATTTCAGAAAACTGCAGGGGGGATTTTTTTTGACTGAAATGTATTAATTGCGTGCTTCAGCAATTTCATCTGCGGCTTCTTTCTCTGTTTCTCTGCTTCTGTTTATGGGCTGCATTGCATTAAATACCGGTAGCGATTGGCTGGTTGGTTGCTTGACTGATTGATTGAAGGATTGATTGATGAATGGTGACGATGGGTCTAAAGGTGGACTCACAGCCCAAGTTGATTGGCTTGAACTGTAGATTGTTAGTCACTTGGTACTGAATCTGCATTCATTATACGAAGTGAGTGATGACAGCATTATAACATGCCATATCCAATATCCACTTTATCATTTTACTATTCATAAGCTGAGTTAAATAGATATTGTTTATTTTTATCACCCAAGCTGCCGATATTCACAAATACTAAACAAACTTGACAGCTGCTTCAGTTTGCAAGATGCCAGCTTTGCAGATGCAGTATCCAATGCATCCAATCGACGTCTGGCAGAGCAACGATTTTTCACAGTAGAAGCCGGCTTTGCAGTCAATGTTTTCTTGATCACGGGATCTGGATATTCCATGCGCTTAAGACTTCCATTCTCAGACAGAATCTCCAATGAAGGACGGAGTAGATCACACAGCATTCTCTGTGTTCTGAACATTGTCTCCATGCACCTGACAGCAGTATGAAATGCACGGTCACAGTATCATACATGCTGATTCACAAGGGAGTCAAGAGGTGGTCATTTCTGTCTCAGACCATGCAAACTCTCGTCAAGACAAAAAGGAACAAGCTATTGGAATACTTGTTTAAACAACATTATTCACCATATTGATGACCGCAAAAATAACTGGAGAAAATTAAAGACATCAAATGCAAAATAGAACAATTATGTACAAGGAAGTATCTAGTGGACTGTAAAACAGTGCAACAACTTGCATGCATCGTATTGCATGTAATACAGAAACAAAGCATCCACTATAGATAAAGATAAAATGACTGTCAAGAAAACATGCACCACATTCTAAAGCTATTAGCTATATACCGCATTTAGCTTAATCTAACGCATGCAATCAGTTAAGCCGTTAAATTGGTCTAGTCCGAATACTCCCTTTTGTAGCTCAGTTTCTTGGAGCTGAGAAGACTGGGGAGGCAAAGTGAATAAACAACTTGCCCAATGTAGCTACCCAGTAGAACAGTGGCAGGGCCGGTATGCGAACCCCGCACCTCTCGGGCCGAAAGCGAGAGCGTTAACCACTATGCCACTGAGGCTCAAATGCACTGATAGTAATGTATTCACTGACAGTGAGAAGTAATGTCCAATAAACAGAACTGAACAAGTACTGATCACCTTTTTGAATGACTGTCAATTGAGATGTATATAGCGCAGAGCTGTTTCATTCGTTCATCACAGTGCAGCGTGTATGGAACGAGGAATTGACTGAAAACCTGCTCCACTGCAATGCTACGTTCACAAACACACCAGTCACAACAGTAATAAAGTAAGTAGCAAGTACTCATATTTATATGCATTTCTGCATACAAGCAGCATATTGCTGTTATGGTCTATAGCAGACTGACAGTGGCGGCGCCAGCTATGGGGCTAAGGGGCTCAAGCCCCTCCAGTTTTTGCTGCAGCCCCTCCAGAATTTTTGTGTAAAGCAATAATATTGTTTCAAGGAGTATACTTTTACGGACTAAAATAAATATTGCTGTCACAGGTTGTCATATTTTAAGGCTAAAATGCACCAAAATCGATTTCTTCCGAGGTTGGCCCCAGATCCCACTGGGGAGCTTACAGTGCTCCCCAAGACCCCTTAGCTCGATTTAAGGGGTTCTACTTCTAAGGGAGCGGAAGGGGAGGAAAGGGGAAGGGGAGAAAGGAAGAGAAGGGGCTTAGCTGCCCCAGAAAAAATTTCTGGCGCCGCCACTGCAGACTGACCATGTATACACACACGTGCACAAATGAACACAGGCACATACTGTTGCCATGTTCTAGATGAATCATGTTAGCTAACTGCCAGCTGATCCTGGACTGACATGATTGCTGTGTGCAGATGCTATGTTCAAATAAGTGAATTAAGTAAGTAATTCAGTCAATCATGAACTTATATAGCGCACAGAGTGTGATGCCTCTTAACGCACAGTATGTACTAGTAGTAGGGGCCTACTCTGAACACAAGAGAGTTGAGCAGACGTCTGAAACTGTCAGTGCTAGACGTCGGATCATGCATGATAACTCAATTCATGACCATAAAAAACTAATAAGTATCAGTCCAGAAAAGTTAAACATCAAATTTAGAAACATTGCAGAATGGCAATAGACCAATGCTGTACTTGACTTAATTCTGTCACAATGAATTAAGCTGGTCACACTACCAACAACACCGCTGACAGACAGCAGTTGATACAAACTGGTCTTCCACGACGTGGCTGAAGTACGCATGTAGACATTGATTGGCGATCCACGTGATTCCACTGCGATGTGAGTACGTAGCATAAAGCTCACCCAGTCCATACAGTGCTGCTTCACGTACTGGAAACTGCAACAAAAGACAACACAATGGTCACCGAAACCGATGACCAATTCAGATGAGCAATAACTCTCTTAACTGTCAAACTAAACAAAATAGTAGAACTAGAAAAGTGCAAAATTCAAATTTCATCGTCTCCCCTCGTATGCGTACATCATGTCAGCATCGACATCGACAGCAATCAGATTTGGAGACTGTTTCGTTTAAATTGCTAGAAAAAGTGAAAAATAAATAAAACATTTAAAAATTAATTAAAACAGAGAAAGTTAACTTTATAACCACTATAACTGATACAATATGTGAAAACTGATGTTCATGCTAGGATGCTGAAATCTGGCCGTTTTTTTTTTAAATTGGGCCATATCTGGCCCTGGTTGGATATGACCACCAGATTTCAGGCTCGATTTATGGGCATTCAGCAGTTAAATTCAAATTTAGAAGATTCAGAAATCAATAGTTTATGGTTGATTTTTTCTGATAGCATTTCTGCAATTGCCAGCTGGAAACAATAAAACTGACACAACACCAGTCAAATAGCCTTTGTTAAACAATAAACACTATTGCTTAGCAACCATTTTCATTACAATATAATATACAAGTGTGAGTTAACAAATGAGCCAAGTTATTATAAGCTATTAAACCAATAAAACACCAATCGTCAACCAAATATGGCAAGACGGGATTTGAAAAAAAACAAATCCAGCAGAACCTAAGTTGATGCTTATATAAACATCAGCATCTGTTAAGCTGGTAACCGTTGACAACACACTGCTCATAACAATAGGATCTTTGCTTTACATAGACTAATCCAGTCAGCAACACTTACTCTGACAAACTAATTGATTACCCTGCCAATCAAGCCATCCAATGCCTTGACACTGCCATTGGGCATTGTTAGATGATCTTTCATCATATGATGAAGATTTTTCTGGAGACTGAGTTTGTTTGCAGTAGTTCAGGACCAAATTAAAACAGAATACTGGACGTTCTATTTCCTAGTTACCCGAATGTCGCGAAGTCGTTCCTTGACACAGTCGACAAGCGCTGGCAATCTGGAGACATCAACAACCGGTGATTTGAGGATGTTGACAACGGCAACGACAGCATCATGCCGCAGATCAGCATCAGCGTCATGACAGCGTCGCAGCAAACAACCTTCAACAACGATGAACCAACTTGCATTCTAACAGACACTCAACACCAGTGTCACACATTTACACAAATTTTCAGGCTATTTTTTATAATATTTACACACATGCTGGTTTATTTCACCTTAGATTTAAGTTGTCTTAACCGTGGTGCGCTAACAAATCTATTACAAGTGATAACAAAAAAGCTAGGCTGTCACAAAGAGACCGCACGATGCAGTGTGTTTTTTGCCTGCACCCAATGACTCTTCAATTGTTATTTACATTCACTGCATAAAAGCAGATGTGAATGTAAAACTATGAAAAAATAACAACACGATGCTGTGAGTTATCTACCCTACCCATATTCCACCTGGAATTTTGGGATGATCTGTGTGCAGTAGATCCATGATGTTGAGGTCTGCACAGAGTGAGCATCCTATGCTAATCAGTAATCAGCTATGAAATTATTTTCGAAGTATTCCAACCTATATGACCGCAGTAAATCAACATCACAGACGAACAGACAGATGAACGACTTGCCACAGCAACAATGTGCTCTGCATAGCACCGTGCACTGAAAATTGGTTGCAGTAAATTAATGCTAAAATTCAAGACATTACTGTAACCAGCAGAGCCACTTTATGCCATACCTAAAGCAAACGAACAGTATTTAAAAATATGGAATGTTCTGCAAACTGCAAACTGTACAATTTTTAAAATCATGACTGTTACTTTACTTTAGTTTTGAGCTAGTTACAACTCAGTATTATGACTTTGTACTAAGACGGTCCAACCTCTGTGACAATTCAACACCTGAAAATGTTTATCATTTTGCTATAAATGTTACTGCAAAGCACAGATGGAAATAACAAAAACATACTGATAAAGTCGGCGGAGTCAACGACCAACTCTGGACAGCTGGACGTCACACTGCAGAACGCTTTCACACACAGCCTCCGTATCTGTAACTTGTAGTCATCGGCGCTAAAATGACCATCATCACATGTCACTGAGGCTCAACTGCTAAGGACAGAATATTATATGACTGGCATAACTAGACGTGTGCAAAAGAGCCTTCATACCGACACGTGAAGTAGATACATTCCAAGCATAATAAACAACAACGATCTTGTTAACAAAGATTGGTACAAAATAACAGAATGATAAGAGGTGATAAATGTGACACGAGATTAACATGCACTGAAAAGCTAACTGGTCAGTGAGTCGAGCACACATAGCGATATAATACAAATATAAAGAAGAAACCAAAACATAAAAGTCGATGACAGCCGGAAGTCCAGTCTGAGACCAATTCCATGAAGGGAGTCCAGAGGGGACCAGGAGTCGATAGTGGAAAGGATTTGTGGAACAGATGGGTTTTAAGCCTGGAGTGGAAAGGCAGTGGGAGTGATAGATGGTGACAGCGAAGACATGCACAGTGATGAGGTGAAGAGTGCAGGATGAGGTGAACCAGGAGGAGAGTGAATAGGATGAGGTGGATGGAATGAAGCTGTTTACACAGGTAAGGTTATGCATATCAAAAAGAGTGGTTGGTGATTTGTAACAGAGAAGACAGTCGAGCTAGGGTAACAGTGGACAAGGAGCAGGTTCTACATGTAAACCGAACAGACATCAAGTTGTGTAGGTAGTCAGGTTGGCTGGTTTCGAGAACTTCATATGCATGTGAGAGGAGGAGCAAGTAACATGATTGATTTTACGTGACCAATAATGACTAAGGGCGGATTGCAAAAACATCACTAGATGGTTGAGTCTACTTAACTAGCTAGTCTAAGTACACTGTGCATGAACACAAAACCACGTAATGCATTCTTCAATGTGGTTTATCTGGCAGTAAAATAAACAGAAGTGAGCAGTAGTAAGCAGTTTCTGTTCAGATGCAGCAACGACATAAACCGATGACATAGACACCAACAACGAAACAGCCTGTTGCACATTTCACTAGCTACTGATACAAATAATGTAACAGATATATATATATAAGAAAGCCTAGCTAACGCCAGGTAGAGCGCGACAGCCGTGCGTGTGTGTGACGACTAGTTTTTAGCATCTCACCGTTGTTTGACGCCCCATAGCTGAGGAAGGCCTTGTGATATCAACGCAATCTATACATCGCTGAAAAGTACATTCAGTGTGCTACAATTCCGTCGCTGACAATACGCGTCTGTCTTCATTCGTTTAGCTGCTATTGCCTCCGAAACACGAGAAATGTCGCGAAATTCCAAGAGAATTTGACCTTATAGCAGTTCAAGGTCATCCCAGGTCATCGATCTTGGTGTCAATGGAAAGCCCGTATGTGACTTCCTATTAGTCATTAATTGTAACTTTAGCCGTATCTGCAACCGTTTTCGAGATATTCACGCTTAAAGATAGAAAACTGCTGATTTTACCAACCCCACCCTTGTTTGACGCTCCCACTCGGGGGGAACCCCTTAGAATTTCTGGATGAAACGTATCCCGCAAAAACTAGAGGGATGGGGCTACCGTATGGTGAAAATTTCATAATCCTATCTTCAACCGATTTTCTATGATACACCCGTCTGACAGACGGATGGACAGACAGACAGACAGATGGACGGACGGATGATAGCATATACGCGCTATAGCATATATGCTATCACGTGTAAAAACTGACAGCAAGTGGCTGAATGGTTGCATGATTTATAATGAAGAACTGTCACATCTGTAAAACATGACAAGTGTACATAATACAAATACATCACTTGTGAATGTTGCTAGTATCCATACCGAGCGACAAAACCACGCCACAGTTTCTTGCATGAGCTGATCAGCTGTCGAGCATCGTTACCGTTGCCCAGTATCTTAGCAACCATCTGTATCAGCCTTAGCCGGTTCACTGCATCGTTCATCTACACAGTTCAAACTGTAATAACAGGATAACAGAAAACCACCACAAAGCTGGAATGAAATCTCTGACAAGGTAACAGCCATATTAGCTATCTTTCACTTTCAGGAATGGACCTAGAAGAAAATGAGTGACACAAGAAGAGACAGCCACAATGGTTGGAGTGTGGAGATCCAAGGTATGAAAAAATTTTGTGTGCTCCACCCCTTTGGGGTGTTCCATGAGCACTATTATGCAATATTTCAATATTTCAAATTTTCCCTTGGAGTAAGAGTTGGTTTAAACCCTTGAATACCTTCCCGTGTGCCTGATGTATTATCACACTAAATATGGTGGCTCTACTTTAATGTCACCACTCTCAAATCATCTTCGGGGACACATGCCAGGTGAATTAGGGGCTTAAAATATAATCATTTTCTTTTGGGGTTAGTATGAACCATCAAAATCCGTCCACGACTTTTTGAGTTATCATGAAAACAAATGGATAAATGACAAACGAATAACTGTAGTTGTTTGCATCATAATGCTATGTCAAAGCGTAAATTGACAGTGACGTAGCTGCCCAGAGACGTTACGTTCTGTGTCATACCCATCACTTTCACACTACATTAAGTCTAGTATGAAAGTGATGGGTCTGACACAGAACGTAATGTCTCTGGGCAGCTACATCACTGTCAAGTTACGCTTTGACATAACATTATGATGCAAACAACTACAATTATTTGTTTATCCATTTATACATTTGTTTTCAGGATAGCTACCTTGCCATCTTATGTAATGTTATATAATGCAAGCAAACTGCACTTCACTTAACTATTATCCTTTTTTTCTCATTTTTAGTTTCGTGTGCTAGATTAAGCTGATCACACTCAGCTTTTGAGTCCACGTTAAACTCTTCTATCATATCGTATCATATCTCCAAACAACATTCTCTATATGAGTATGACAGGTAGCAAACAGCTCAATAATTACCACAAGACCCAGCTCGATGGTGCCAAGGTTAGCAGCATCAATGAATGTTGGCGAAAGACTGTACAGAATGGGAATGAGTTCACAGGCACTCTCAGAGATGCTGTGATATGCTGACGGCATTTGAGCAGGTTTCAGCACTGACGACATCCACTAAAATACACACTATATGGCTTCAATGTCATGCAATCAATATTCCCACTGTCACAACTGATAAACAGACATAAATAGCAAACTATTAAAAAGTATTATATGTATATGAATATTTTAGATGCCTATACACTGTAATTCGAAAAAAACAAGACACTTTATCTTTGATCATAACTTTGGCAAATGTGCACCAAATTTCAAACTTCTTTCAGCTGAAGATCTGAGAAAACGTTTTATGCACAGCAATAAAGACTCCCACCTCACCTGGAATACATAGCTACACTACCTCGTAAAGTTTGAAGATTTCACTTCAGTGACATCACTGGAATATCAATCAATCAATCAATCATAACATATTTATATAGTGCCATAGGTCGCGAGCACATCAGAGGCATATGATGATGAGTGTTTACAGCTGCTGTAGGCAGTGTCAAAAAGTTCATTTTTAAATTACACCTGTAAGGACTGAGCAGTTCGGCAGAACAACAGTTGTGCGAAAGTGAGTTCCAGACTGAAGCAGCACTGATGCCGAAAGCTTTAGCAGACAACGAAATGCCATCATTGGTACAGACAGTAAGTTTGTCAGCAGATCGTACTGTCCATTCTAGTTTATAGTCCTGAATCAGGTGAGCGAGATAAGCACTAAGCAGGAGTGTCGGTGGTTCTCGTCTTACATGTAATGACTGCTATTTTGTATGTGATTTGTTGTTTGATTGGTAACCAGTGTAGTTGGCAAGTTGTCAGCATAGCAGCATCTCCTTCTCTGCTGTCCATCTGTCATACAGGCATGCACCTCCACTAACTACATCAACTTAACCAACCTTCAACGAATGGTCCTTTCTGGACTCGATCGGGGCTGTGATATTGACTGCGAATGAGAGAGAGGTCTCAGCAAGGCAAGATTGTTCACAGCCATGTAGGCGGCAACGGGAGACCAGGACACGAGATGTGTTCAGTCCAAAATCCATAACTGATGGAGTTCACAGAGCGTGGAGATCCCGGGTATGAAAAAGTTTGGTGTGCTGAGGCCCCGCCCCCTTGGGGTAGGGGTTGGCTTGATTTGGTTACAGATTTCAGGCTGAATCCACTTCGCATGTCCTGGTATACAAGTACACGAGTTGAGTGGCTGAGTTGAGTACCAGAGACTGGCCAGCACAGAGTTGCAGTAGTCTAGCTTGCTGAAAACCAAAGCATGTAAAGCCTCGCATGTTAGCAAGCTGTTCACACTCACAGTTGTCGTGATGCGTACAGTCATCAGTGACAATCTGTAAGGTCACATCACATCACCAACAAGTCCTCAAGTGGTCTACGTGTCGTTAATATTAGTAAACTGTCAAAATGACACTGATGTACACAGACTGGTGTTCTATCCAACTAGCCAGCAGACAGCCATTCTGTCAACACTACATACTTTTCTACAAGTTTACTATCAACATGTCTTACCGAAGTGATGTGCCTTTCAAACTCGGATGGTATTCTCGTCAGAAGATCTTTCACAAAAGCAACCCGCCGTGATCCTGAACCCTGTGTATCACCATCATCACCAGTATGTCTTTAACAAAGTAGTGGACACATTAAATAAGTTACTTTATGTGATTAAATAATGGTATAAATTACTGACCTTACACTTTTTCATATTTCAAATTACCACATTCACCATATTGTGCTATTAGAACTGTCAACTACAATAAACACTGTAGCAAAGTATAAAACACTAACGCATTAATTAATCCACAGAATTTTTAACGTATCATCTATCAATTAACCTCAACAAATTTTGCAAACTATCTTAAAATTAAATCAACAAATGTGCTTAATGCTCATTAACTGAGATAAACTTACAATTCTTTCTTCTAAAGCAGGATTCTTTAAAGAACGATAACAATAACAACAGCACAGTGCACAACATGCAAATGCCAGATTTTCTAAATTTTCCTAAATCAGTATATAAAATATACACCGTGGGCCATAAAAAAACGTGCCACTTTATTTGTGATCATAACTCCCATGTTTCGTGGTGGATTTTTACACTTCTTGCACCAATGAAAACAGGAAAAAATACTCTATCGGGGAATTACAAAATTTGCAACTTCACCACAATTGTGTCTATACACTACCTGAGAAAAGTTAAAAACACACACACAACAGCACATTTTGAAACCAACTGTCAGTGTATTTTAATGCTCAATGCCATCAACGGCAAGAAGAAGTCCAAGTGAACTGTTTTAGTTCTTGTTAGGAAATTCCCTTAACAGTCTTCCGGCAAAAAATCTTTTACATTCCCACAGGTTTTTAATAAAAATTTTATCTTCGAAACTCAACATTAGGTCT
>Ga0056114_1001803_pt1 | contig 10225 bp, 6 predicted proteins | sample WorMetHERISLAND1_FD_77005 | JGI IMG/M metagenome (GOLD analysis project Ga0056114, IMG submission 77005) | Marine gutless worms symbiont microbial communities from Max Planck institute for Marine Microbiology, Germany - Olavius loisae HERON... ... | reverse complement strand
CATGCATGTTGTAGTATTGTAACACGGTGAGGTGAGCATGGTTAGATTGAGGCCTGTCTGGATGACTAACCACCCTCCTTCAGTGCTTTGACACTGTTGGTTGGGTCATCAGACCTATAAAAAACCGTTGGCCGTATAACCTATATTGTGTTGGCGCAGACGTAAAACCATGCTCAATCAATTTTGTGCACATTTTACAAACATTAAAACTACAACATTGTAACAATGCTATTATTCAAACTTTCATTTTTGTTTCTGGTTATGTGTGCTAGATTAAGCTGACCACAGTGAGCTTTTCAATCCATGTTAAATGCATCTGATGTATCGTATAGCACAGAAAATCCACGTTGATATAATAAATTAAGCCACAAAAGCATTACGTGTTGTTGCAGCGGGTCTGATACGGGCTTTCAGATTCTTTGGTTTCATGCCGGTTGCACCGACCGCTCTCCAGCCTGCAGCGCCCAGTGATCTGATGTATCTCGCATACACCACAGACAGAGACTCCGACAAAGGCTGAAGTCTTCGACGCTGTCCCAGATGATTACCACTACTGGCGGCCAGTAGATCGCCAGCAGTGGCATATGATGGGACGGCCATCGGAACTGGTTCACATAATATGGAACGTCATTTATCCATCGCTGTCTTCATTTTTGAAAGCACTAAGTTTGCTGCTTAGCAGAACGGATGCGTTACTGTTAGTTAAATTCTGCGGTGGATATATGAAGTTCCATGTTGTGACTCTGACGCAAACAGCTGTGTGTATTTAGCTTCGTGTACTTATTAGTAGTGTGTGTGTGTTAAAATGTTAACAAGTTATGAAAAAATTTAACTTTAAAAACTTGAAAAAAAAACTAAGTAGTTGACTGTAGCTGCGTGCGATTTTATTGCCATTTTGATAGAGACGTGCATTTCTTTTAACTTCTTCATTGAATATCAGTAGTTTCGTGATGGTACTTCCCTCGTTTTTGTTCAAGACTCTGAGTCATTCTGCACTGTTTGTGGTAACTGCACTTTTTCTGTTGCGTTTGATTAAACCAAAGGTATATATTGCTTTTTGACTCGGCACAGTATTAACAGTGTAGCTTTAAAATGTTAACATTATTCCAAACAAATGTCAGCCGTGATAAAACTGAAATACTAAACACTAACGATTAGTAATTAAATTAATGAAAATAGTGACTTTTCTTATCATAGGTGAGTGTTTGAGTTTATACACTGCCATTGCAAGGATCTGGCAGATTTGTGAGGAGCTGAGTTGGGTTTAATGTCTTGCTTGCGTGCGCTGATCTTCCAAGCCAGTCTCTTGACTGATGCATAACAGCAACAAGAAGCCAAGCTGTCGCTAGGATAGCCGACTGTACTGCATCTCCAGCTGTTTTCTATATTGCGCTCTAAATATATTGGGGTCACAAGTTTTACCTTTCAGGGTCACGTGATCTTTTGATTCCCCATAGGCCATTTCCTATTGGTGGTCCTTTGGAACCAAACCTCTATCTGTAACGGTTTCCGAAATATTCAGTGTCGAATGTAACGCAACGGTTGACGTGACCTTGATACGACCTCTAAACTAAGGTCAAGGTCATTCATTTTGGTACCAATCGATTTCTCATACATAGGCTGACAATAGTAACTTTTGCTCTAGAACGCACCGTTTAGCCACAATACATTCCGTACAGACAGATGACAAACAGACACAACACTGTAGAATAAGCGCGACCATAATAAGTACGGTCAGCTAAAACTAAATATAATTACAATTTACAACCAAGAACAACTACAGACATATGCAATAACTGGCTTGTGAATGTAATTGCAGTGCTGGAAAGTCTGTTTACGAGAAGGCATAAATGGTTATCCCTGGACTGCGGATTGACAAAAAAGTATATGTGAAATATATAGTTTTATAGACTGTCCCGTATTCATAGCATTAATAAATGTAACATGAACTGCTAGCTGTCTGGTAGGTTTTCAACAGTAACGGACGGTTTCCCCAGTTGTGTAAAAGGCCACATATGTAAGATCACACTCAGGTGTAGAAAGTGATGGAAATTAGCATCGGTGATAAGACATGGGAAACACTGGTAATAACTTCATAGCAGCTCACACAGTGCAGCTACACTGTATTGTCGTTCTTATTCAGACAATCAGATGATAATGCTATCTTTTTTGTTTATTTATGATCCGTTGGTTTGTTCACAGGATAATATAAAAAGGTGATGACGCGGATTTTGACGAAATTTCCAGGATAAGCTTGGGGGCATGATCTGGCTTTCGGGCAGAGAGGTCCAGAGTTTCCATCCCAGCCATGCCAGTATTCTATTTGGTAGCAACCTTAGGCAAGTAGTTTACTCACATTGCCTCCCCAGTCTTCTCAGCTCCAAGAAACTGGTACAAAAGGAGTACTCGGACTGGACTGATTTAACGGCTTAACTGTTTCAGTGCATTAGATTAAGTTTAGCCAAATGCGATATAGCTAATAGCTTTAGAACACAGTATAAAATAATCTCAATTTGCATTTTTTAAAGTTCATAATGGCCTTATAAGAAAATTAGGGCCCCAATCCCCCTTGGGAAGGGTTCCCCAAATGGGCAACAGGATAGTGTCACACCCACAATCTCCACTCCACTCTATAGCTACTAAATTTGGTAGGTTCCCTATTGCAAACATTCACAGAATATTCGTACAAGGCCACTGCCCGCCCCTTGCCCATATTTAAAAAATGTCTTATGCACAAGCCGTTGCATGTATAGACACAAAATGTGACCGACTCATCGGGGCCAGACCATGTTGTATATGCATTGTTCACCCGCACCTTCAAGGGGGCGGAGTCCCACACCCCAAAATTTTTCTTTCGCCAATATCTATAATCCAACTATTTAACCAAAACGTACGGCACATATCAGGTTGATTGGCACACACTTACCAGGCATCACCCCAGACCTATCTATGGGCAGTGGTGTCGGGGAGATGACGTCTGTTGAGAGCCTTTATAGCTTATTAAATACCCTGTTAAATATTACGAACTTCATCGTCTGCTTCACATGCATTCGACAACATTTAAAATCTTCTCAAAACACATTCAACGAAGAACAATGAACACAGAGCAGCTGCGGTCCAGTGCGAAACACTCAACAACAACAATACAACCAGAATGCACTGGACAATACATGCTTTATCACACTTTCCTATCTGTTTATCATCAGCAAAATGACACGAAACTGTTCTGAACTTCTGCAAAACAAACGGCCGACATAACGGAAGTCCAATGATACCAATGAAAGATACGTCGTTTGAAAATCGGGTCAAGCATCTAAATTTAAAGAAGCAGATGGATAGTGAACGTGAACTATTGGACTATAAATTGCAAATTTTACTGTTGAGTGCAACAACGAAAGAATGTTGTTGGCCAACTCTTGTTATGAATTAACAAATGTCGAGTGACTCTGATTTTTTGACTCACAATGTGTCATCAATCACCATTCAATTTACAGTTAGTAGGGCCATGACTTGGCGGCAAATGGACCATTTGGCCACATAATACCATGCAGCAATCTTCAAATCAGTCACAGAAACAACAGACCACCGTCAGGTAAACCAGTCTGGCACGGTGTGCACATATGAATACAATGTAGCAGGGACGGCCAGTTACTTGGAACACGGTCATTAGTGTATTCACTGCCCGTAAATTTCACGATTTCTGGTGTAAATTTGTTCTTTTGACTTTTATACTGACATTTTCCAACCCAGCACAAGCTGTCACTGCCTTTGCAAAATACTGATAACGACTTGTGGTGTCAGCACACAGTAAGCTCCTCAACTTGTTCACTTCATGAAAGTGAGAAATAAAATACACAAGGGTTTTACAGTAGCTATTAGCTAATAATCAACATGACGGCCTATGAAGTCTGCTGAGTCTGTTCAGCTTCGTTTGTTGGCAGCGGCGGATGTTCTAGTACGAGGTCGAGGATTCCAAAGTCCTTTGCCTCTGACGGGTTCATGAACTTGTCTCTCTCCATCGCTTGCTCTAACATCACACCACATCATGGCAAACACGCAAAGTGCAACCCGACATTATAAAGCATCTTGTGCCAGACTGGGTTAAGCCGTCATTTGTAATTTTTGATATCTGGGCACTATGACGCTCAGGGCTGAATGTCAGAGTGCTCGGTTGTCAAAAATTACAAATGACGGCTTAACCCGGTCTAGCACATGGCTGTACCCATATGGCAACAGTGGGCGTCAAAGCACTGAAATGTAAAAAGGTAAATTTACCAGGGTTCCCACTCTTTTTTCTTTGTAGTAAAGCCCCATTAATGTATGTACATAGAAGTGATGTCAGTCAAACAAAAGCAAATTCTTAAGTCCAAGGCAGCTTCTCACTAAATACTAGTGTACATGATGTAGCCACAGAGATGTAGCTCATGCACAGTTCTTCAGTTGCAGCAGCTTTGCATCAAGCTGCTCATCAACAGCCTTCAGTTCTGACGTTTTCTCTTTTGCAGACCTGTGAAAACTGTTAGACTTAGCTATCCAAGTAAGCTGGTGTGTCTTCTCTGCTTTCTCAGCATACTCATCAGATGACGCAGTCATAGCATCCACATCATTTTGCAGACATCTTTTCTTATTTGTCAATTTGTGAATTTCATCATTCAAAGCTTTACACAAAACCCAGCCTGGACTGACTTACAAAAAATTCCAAAATCCTGTAACAAAATTTAAGCACTTTTCAAGACTTTTAATGACCAGTGGGAACCCTGATTTACAGAGCAGTGGACGGACACTTCAAGGGCCCCTTACAACAGTCGGTAATTATAAACAATCTGTGTATGACCGGTGACTACACCGTATCAGTGATGACTGCATGAGAGAAGTGAATACAAGGATTACAAAGTGTTACTGGATGAGACCACATCAACACACTGTCACATCATGTGCACTGATGTCTGTTACTCTTGGAATGTTCATCCACCCAGTCATCTCATAACTCATCAATGTACTGCATCAAATGTGTCTGTCCTTACTGTCGACACCAGCCTAAATCCAGCCTGGTTTGTCAAGAGTCAATTTCTCTGCTGACAAAATGTCCAGATCCCATTCAATCAGGTCTTTAATGACTCCCATCTAATTCTTGGTTGTTCTGCTTTGGGATGTGTGTATTACACAATATAACACAACAGGCGATCTGCAGCTCTTGATCCTTAGACCACTGGGCATTGACCTGTATACAAAAACAGATTACGGACTACGGACCAAGCTTAAGTTATTTGGACTACTTCTGAATGTGAGCAAGAGTGTGAGTGAACAGTATTTCACATTGCACTTCTGCGGTGAATAAAAAATGTAATGTGATTTTCTGAAACTGTTGCAACCAGTCACAAGCTCATTCTACTCACGACAGCCTGTTGCGCCAAATTTATCAGCTCCCAATCACTGTGTCTGCCCGTCACAAACAGATTTAACCCTTTGATGCCCATTGTGGACATATGAGTACAGCTATAAAGCATTCTATGCCAGACCGGGTTAAGCCGTCATTTTAATTTTTGACATCCGGGCACTCTGATGCTCAGGGCTGAGCATCAGAGTGCCCAGATGACAAAATTACAAATGATGGCTTAACCCAGTCTGGCACAGGATGCTTTATAGCTGTACCCATATGGCAACAGTGGGTGTCAAGCAGCAGACAGAAATGGACGGACCAACGACGACGAGAGGCTGCTTGGTGTGTTTAACGTAGATGCTGTTAATTTGCCGCTTCAGCTTCAGAATTTCTTCGGCCTGGATCTGTATATCAGTAGCCTGTCCCTGAACACATTACCACTGCCGATAGTTACTTGGTAAGTAACAGCACATGTAAATGTGGATTACCACGCAACATTCAACTTTGCTGAATAGTACAATGAACACAAATGCTGTCCCTCTCCCATCTGTATGGAACCGCTTATCTGTTAAACCTAAATTCCACTTATATATCCAGTTGAAAGCCAAATCAGAAACTTGGACGCCAGCCTGTACAGTGGGTCTGCGGCAGACCTCAGTCAAGACCCAGACCGGCAATGAACCAGCTCAAGGCCTGGTTCTATTTACGTTAGTATTTTCAAGAATTTGACATGATTTGATCTCAAATCATTGTTTACACATGGCCGACATAAGTGACCAAAAGTCGGCGAATTGCAGACACACAACTTGTTGAAAACCCGGAGTCATCAACCTGGCTTTTTCACTTGATAGACAAGTGGAATTCGGGCTTTATAAGCAGGAAACATTTCCCCCCAAAAAACTGAAGATATTTATGTTCTGAAATATTGTAAACGACATATCCAGCTGCTGACATGGCACAACTATGGCTGAGCGATCATGCACTACAGAAATTAACTTAATGATAATAATGTAATAATATCAATAATAAAACAACGATAGCCTAGTTTCTTTCTTGTTTCTTGTTCTCATGGGCCATGTTGCCTGAGTCAAGTAAATGAATGCAACAAGAGAATGACAATAATACTAGTAAAACAAGGACACCTGTAATGCACCATCAACAAAATACTGAATGCTAGACATACAGCTGTTTCAAAACTGGCCAGACTCAGCAGCTAGATGAAGCAGACTGTCAGGCAATGAGTTCCAGACTGATGTTCCAATTAACCCCCTGAGCGTCAGAGTGACCCGAAGCCAAAAATTACACATGACGGCTTAACCCGGTCTGGCACAGGATGCTTTATAGCTGTATCCATATGGCAACAGTGGGCGTCAAAGGGTTAAACGTGAATGGAAGAAGACAATGATGGCTTACGGCGGCGTGTCCCGACGGCTGGTGTATCATGATGCGAGAGTTCGGCAGTGAATGCCTCATGCCTGGGCTGCCTGCCGTCAGTAGCAGTGAGGCCATGCTGGCCGCTTGGCCGACACACCATGTGGCCACCGGTGGCAACACATACTGCATTGTGTCGTATATGCCGAGACCAGCGGTCACGGAACCACCTGAAATCACACACAACATGTCATATGTGTCAGTTCAACTGTTGTTGGTTAGCAGATACCCATTTGACTCTGTGGCTGGACGTCGATCTTGATAGCAATTTATGCATTATCATCTGATGGGTCACCTGTATCTTTCGCAGCTGTGAAAAACAATTTATCGGCAGCAGAATAAAACATGCGTGTTCTGCACAAACTAAAAAATGTTCAGTACATGTAAGAAAGTAATCAAATAAGCAACTTAAGTTAAGTGAATAACTAACTGGATAAATGCTAAAACTGCAACGAAGGCATTTTTGTATTCTTTGCCGTCCCCATTCCATCCAGGGAGTTCCAAGGGCAGCCACATTCAGTGCTGGCATCTAACTATTACTAGTCAACAATCAATAAATACACTGTCTCAAAAAAAGTCTTAAATTCATTCGTTATTAACAGACATATTATTAGTAAGGTTCACTGCTTAAAATTTTTTTTTAAATCGCTTATTGTTCACTTACTTAGTTAAATTACTATTATTTTGCAAAATTTCAGCCCCAAAATGGCTTCACTGTGGGGATTTTGCATTGGTAAAGACTAAAGAGTACCCACAATCGTCATCCTAGCATCAAGAAAGTTGTATAGTGAATAGGAATAGGAAACATGGGTCGAAAAATCATTGTATGGTTTATGTTGATGCGCGATAATGTGGATTCTCGTGATAATGGTGCATGCATCAACAGTTACAGCATTAGTGACATAAAATCAGCATTTTGAAAAAAGCAAAATTAAGTAAACAAGAAGAGGTTTGCAAAATTATACGAGCAACCTAGATGTTGAGTTATATGTACCGGATATTACTTAAAATGACTGCGATTTGTGTGTGCTGTTAACGAATAAACGTTAGACGTTTTTAGAGACACAGTGTAGATTTTAGCTGGCAACGCTGCCAGACAAGACCTGGGCTGTTGATATACATGTGGATTGGCTTCTTGTTGCTCTCAGACTGAAGAAACAACAACTGTGCGACGACAACGCTCGACAGTTCGTCATTTATCTACACATCACACAGCAATGTTCTGCATGCCACGTTCCATAAAATAGACACCCAGCGAGTCTACTATCTACCACATGTCATACCACACAAATGTGCTTTGATTTCAGCAGTGCATGTTGACTATTCGTAACTTAAGCATGTTCGCCGCCACTGATGAGTATACACTTCATTCAGTATGTAACTCAGCCATACACCGGCACCACAGCAGATAACCAGCTGGCACCTCGGCAAAACTAAATCCTACCCAGGGATGGCACTCAGGGAAAAATTGGCCTGGCATCTCAAAACTAAACAAAAAGATAAAATCATATTCTAATACAGAAAGTTTCTGTCAAAAACAGGAAATAAACAGAGATATTTCAGTCTAGCTGTAAAAAATCACAAATTGACAATTGCCATTATCATAACTTTGTCCATATGCTGTGATTTTACACTATTTCGTGTCATGGGCGTCAGCAATTAATCTAAAAGTTCAGCCTTTAAAAAATCACTGTTAAATAAAATTCAAAACTTTGCAGCTCTTCTTATTTCATTAGTGAGTACCCTACATTTTCAACACTTTAGTTCAAATTTTACCGTTTTTACAGAAACTTTCATTTATTTCATTTTTGGTGCTTCAGATGTGGGCTCATATCTAGCTTTGCTCAACTTTGCAGCTTGGCAGACTGTTACACAAATAAAATACTTACTTTGAATGCAATTAACAAAAATATTGATCGCTATCACTGCATCATGATTTTCCTGATTTTAATGTTAAATCTGCCGTGATTTTGCTGATTTTTACCACGACTTTCTTACAGCCCTACACATAACAAGTCTACTTCAATAATATCACGGCTACAGGCAGGCTAACTGCAGTTAATGAAAACGACTTGGTCGCCGCTGCCAGTCACATTGTTTGGCTGCCTCATCGCCAGTCATATTCAATAACTAAGTCAACTTCCAGTCGTCAGTCAATATTTTGTATTATGTCAGTCGTATTTAATTTGACGACCGACTCATGTCACTACCAATGCAGAAATATATCACAGGATAAGAGTATATAAGACAGACCTGCTTTTGCTATTACTACAAATGGCACATGACCATAGAGTCATGTCTCTTAAGTCAGCGAAGCTTACCGGTCCCATGACGCAGATTATACGCTCCTTGAGGAGACGAGAATAGATGTCATAGGCCCGCTCGCCACGGCCAGTCTGCTCAATGACGAACGGAACGAGAGGCATCATTAATGAGGAGTTGCTGCAGCAGTGAAATTCATGTTGTAGAGAAACACAGAGGCTGCCAGATGTACGCAGAATTCTGCCTAAACCTCGCAACTGCCACACACACACATGCATTCAACTATCAACACACAACACATCATATTATTTATGCAGGCAACAGGCATGTCTGGTGGGCAAGCGGCTTGATACAAGTGGCCAGCACATTTACTAAGCAGCTGAAGCAAGTGCATTGGGTAAATCCAGACATTTCGTTAGCTTTTAAAAGCATTTAAATAAATATGGTGACGTCCACAAGGAAATCGGTTGTTGGTGGCTTGGGAAATACTTTTGGCACTTGTAGCTGCGGACTATTTCGGCACAACTAAATGCAACACAGAAAACATAGGACATTATTGCTCACTGTACTTAACACCAACAAAATAATAGCAAACACATGCCCATGTATGTATTTCCAGCATCTTCGGCCGCCGTAAGCAATCTAACAGTCTAAAAAGCCGCTTGCATCGACGGGTTACAGCTAGCAGCTAGCACTAGCGCCTGTTGTTACTTGTTAGCACACTGTCTGGTAGTCTCAAATAAACCGCCTCCAGCAGATTCAGAACTGTCTTGCACGTACTGTGGTTCAAGCTCCTAAATCTTCTCATATCACACCCATCCTCAGATCTCTGCACTGGCTCAAGATAAATGAACGCATTGAATATAAACTCCTGTCACTCACATACTAATTTCTTACAATCAGCCAACCTGACTACCTACACAATCTTATCTCTGTTCAGTCTACAGATAGAACTTGCTCCTCATCTCTTGTCACCCTAGCTCGACCATCCGTATCTTCGTCATTACAAATCACTAACCGCTCTTTCACATATGCATCACCTTACCTGGGGAATCAGCTCCCTTCTTCATTCCGTCAACCTCATTCTGTTCACTGTAATCCTGGTTCACCTCATCCTGCGCATATCACCTCATCACAGTCACCACCTTCGCT
>Ga0056114_1001802_pt1 | contig 10226 bp, 9 predicted proteins | sample WorMetHERISLAND1_FD_77005 | JGI IMG/M metagenome (GOLD analysis project Ga0056114, IMG submission 77005) | Marine gutless worms symbiont microbial communities from Max Planck institute for Marine Microbiology, Germany - Olavius loisae HERON... ... | reverse complement strand
TTGCGCCCGCCGGCGGGCGCAAGATCATCCAACAAGGCCTGCTACTGTCTGATGACTCCTGCAGGTAGAACCCGCGCACGTCGTCTAACAGGGTCATCTTGTCTGACAGCGAGACGCGGGTACCCAAGACCTAGCGCTCATTTTCCAGGGTGACGATCAATCTTAATACCTGCGGTCAGAACCCCCGGTGATGTAGGCTTTTATAGGTGTAGAGGGCGTCTTATTCCCGTCGCGAGCGTCTTACTGATCTCGAGTTCCAATGCCTGATCGGCATAGGGTCCCCGTGGCGCGGCTGATGATGAAGTCGGGGAATTTGTCGCCGCTGCCGGTCTGCTGCAGACAGGAGAAACCGCACTCGGCGGGTGGTTCAGGACCTTGTACGCCCGCTCCAGGCGACCGGGGTGGGTCAGGAGAGCCCCTGATCCATCTCATGTGGTCGATAGGCCAAGGGCTCCTCCGTGAACGGGGCCTCCAGATTACGTTGCAGATCCGCGCGCTATTCCACAGGTACCTCCCGCGATCAGTTGTGTTCCCAGTAACCATTGGCCTAGGCCCTCACCGTCTCCGCATTATAGTGCGCGTCGTCGTAGAGCATCAGATAGATGCCCAGGGCCTCGTAGAGCTTGTCAGGCTCGGCGATGAGTCCCCAGATCTGGTCTTCGAGGCCTAGAATGACGGCAGACAGCCTTGTTCAAGGTCTTGAGATAACTGTCCTGGGCCGCCTCTCCAAGCTTGCCGTACCGAGAAAACCTAAACTTTGCCGAGAGTAAGACCCAGTCATCACCGTAGCCGCTAGGCAGAGCCTGCATGGCGTCGAGCAAGGGCAGGAACTGCGGGGGTTCCTTCTGCTTCTATGACCGCAGCACAGGCAGCCCGATGCAGCTGCACCCAACGGCGGTGCCGCTCTAGACGCGCAGGTCGGTCCCCCCGGCCAGGCCAGCCTCACGAAATGTCAGTTCGTGGAACAGGCGGTTGATGAAGAAGCTTTTACTGCTGCCGGTGAAGGTTGATGCGGCCTGCCAGTCGAGTCCCAAGTTAGCCACCAGTGCTCCCATAATCCGGTCAATGGGATCCCGTCCGGGTTCCGCTGGTGAAATAGACGCCACGGACCAGTGAGTGCTCTTCATGCCGCCTCGGTTGGAAGACGTCCCACAGGAAGCCGTTCACTACTTCCTTGAGGGGGGACAAGCTGCTGCGAAAAGACGAAAATCAGAGCCTGTTTCTGCTGCAACCCGCGCTCTGGCTGCATACGATCTATGGAGTAACAAGGCTAGGAAAGCCAAGGTCACAAATTGCAAGCCGGTATTGAGTTTTCGCTTGCAGTTTTCTCATAACCTTCGACATGTTTCCAACCAAGCAAACGAGCGCTCGACAACCCATCGTTAGTCACTGCCGACAAGCTGTCTTGATGGTTAGGGAAAGCCACCGAGGTGCCTGCACTGTCAGTGACATCCGTTATCGCATGGGGAAGCCCTTGCGTATCCACAGCAATGTGCCGTTTGATGCCAGATACCTGCTTACCCGCGTCATCTTGTCTTCTATGGGCACCTTGTAAAACAGGTATGTTCACCGATAAATGTGAACTAACAAATTGATTATTAAGATATTTTATCTACGAGAACCGTATTTCTCAAGCTACCTTTATGTCAAAATCACTTTGATACAAAGATCGTAAGCGGGTCCTAAGTTCTAGTGCATCTCCTGGCCCCGTTGCTTGATAGTGTGGGCCTAGAGGCGCTGCTCGGTAGCCGTCTGCTACATCAGATCGGCTAGGCTGACCGCGCGACCAGGACGTCGCGGATGGGGTCCCCTGGCCGGCTCGCTCCGTGAGCAGGAGCGCTGGCCGGATTGGCCAGGGCCGTGTTTTGCTGCATCCCGGCAGGTCAATAATGAGATACCAGGGCAATTGATAGACGTAAGCTCCGCCGAGCTGCCCTTTGATATCCGCCTGCTTCAACACCGCCATGGCCTCGCTGAAACGTTCGTGCAGGGTCTCGAGCTCCCCGGCAGGGGCCACTTCCGCGGCATCCAGTTAAGGCTCGGGAGTATCCGTCATCCCAGGCCCGGATCAGGATCCAGATACCGACACAGACAGTCGGCTAGGATCTAGCGTGGCCTCATCTCTTCTATCGGATAAGAGCCTGCGAATCCGAACAGGAGCCCCAGGAGCCAAGTCAGTGCTGCCAGAGCCAGCACACCCAAGAGGGTAAGGAACTAGAGGTTTGCCTAGGGACCGGAATAGCTTCTTCAATGGTTGTTGTACACTATATCCTACCTAATTGATTAATTTTTAATGATTCACATTGAAAGCAACTCTAGGGCGTGTTGACATTTAGAAAGTCCGCACGGCAGATCCTAAAATAATCAAACGGTTAACGTAGGGTCAGCTGTGCGTGCCGCTTGGGTTGTGGCCATTCAATACATAAAAGAAACAGTTAGAGTTAAATGTCAACTGGATCTAGTATGTTCTCATGGTTCAGTTTAAGCCATCCCTCATGTTAAGGATGGATACTGACAGCCCTTAAGTCATCATCCTCACCGTCCTTACTCCAGATCGCGGCATCAAGCCTTGCATCATAAGCTTCCTCTGCCTTCTCCACCTGCCCCTCCGAGATTCGCTCCACACATCAGAGCCGAATATAGCCCCAGACCATCTGCTCGGAGACCTTGGAGAAGATAACCAGCTCCTTGATCAGGGTCTTGCAAGATCCTACTCTACCCCTCCGTAGGTCGGGCTGGGACCGCAAAGTATATAGACATCCCCATGATAGGGGATCGGCTCCCAGGTTTCCATATTCAGCTCCAGAGATTTGGTTGTCATTGACGCTCTGAATGATCTCAGTATCCGAGGCAGCATCTCGGTTGCTGACACACAGGATCGGATCGCCGTCCCTAGGATCCGCTGCCCACTCGGGTCCCCAATCCGCGGCTACCGATTCCGGGCAAGCTGTCCCACAGGAACTCGGCTTAACAAAGCTCCTGCATTAGGAATTGCAAGTCATCGCGGTTAAAGATCGCGGAAGGGAAAATCCGGATGCCGTTTAATCTATTCCAGCTTCATAATGTCCCCGAAAGCCGCCCCCGCCCAGCAGTCCGGTAACCAAGGCCAAGGCCGGCGCGGCGGGAACGACAGCCCCATCGGCTAGCTCCCTGCTGTTGCTCCAACGCCGTGAAGAAGGCTATAATGACTGAATGGCGCGTCTTGGCGAGCGGCGACGGAACGGGTAATTCAGGAGAACGGCGAACTCGCCCATACGGACTAGGCACCAGTTGAATGTCTGCGCTTCTTCATCCTGACCCCGAGCCACTCTGCAGCCCGGACCGCCTCGGTGGTGCCGACATGGCTGCTCGCCCTGCCTAGTCATCTGCTTGACATAGCGCCTCATACGGCCTCCTGCTCCACCACATCCCGCTGCTCTTGTCCGTCGTCGGCATGTCGTCTTGCTCCTCTGTCTCTGGCATGAATTCCTGCAGCATCTGTTCCTGCGGCGCCGGGCAGTAGTTGTTCGGGGCTCGGTCGAACCCCGAACGGCAACTGACCATAAACCACGGTCGGCGACTTAGCTCACGGAACCTGATTGGTACTTTGGTTGGAAAGCGTATCAAGTCGTGGTTCCAGATGAGCAATATCGCCCTCTATGTTGAGTTATGGAATAATACCTGACGCTAGCATTTAGTACGCTTCGTACGTAAGACCTTAATTTCCTCCCCCCAAATGCAGTCATATGCATGAGATTTGCTTAAGACTCTTCACTGCATCGCCTGTTGGCTAGTATTCAATATACTATATCAACCACTACCGGAGTAGAGTATGATCCGCTGTATCTCAGGAAATCGCTTAGGCCGCTGCAACCTCTTCTCGTTGCCAACCCTTCTCCGAGACTGCTAACACTTCACCCCGGTCCGTAGGCCATTCGGCGAGCACAAGGCGGGTCGCGGGGTTGCCGTCGAGCATGAAGGTGTGGTCCATCGGTCGGTGGGTATGGCCGTGGATAAGCCGCCGGGCCGAATAACGGCGCATGTATTCCTCGACTGTCCGCTGGTGCACATCCATGATGGCTGGTGTCTTCTCCGCTATGGCCGCGCCACTCTTCCAGCGGTAGCTGTCAGCGATGATACGCCGTTTGGGCAGGGGCTTCAAGAGAAAAAGACGCCTCGCGACGGGATTGCGTATACGTCGGCGGAACCTCTGATAGGGCACGTCGTCCGTACACAACAGGTCCCCATGCATGAGCAATGTGGGGGTTCCCGCCAAGTCCACCAGCGTGGGGTCTGCGAGCAGCGTACAGCCGGTGTCACGGGCAAAGGTGCGCCCGATCAGGAAGTCCCGGTTGCCGTGCATCAGGTAGCAGCTGGTGCCTGAATCCGTCAGCTTGCGCAGCGCAGCGCGGATCGTGGGATAGGGGGGTTGGGCGTCGTCATCGCCGATCCAGGCATCGAACAGATCACCGAGGATGTAGAGGGCCTGTGCTTCCCGCGCACGCTTGCGAAGAAGGTCGAGAAAGCATTTAACCGTGACCGGCCGGTCAGGGGCTAGGTGGAGGTCGGAGATGAAGAGAATCGCAGGCACTACGACGCTTCAATCCAATAATCGCAGGCGTTCCACGATTCGCCCCCCTGCTAGGTGCTCGGTCAGGATTTCTTCGACGTCCTCCCGGTCTACATAGGTATACCAGGTAGCCTCGGGATAGACTACGATCACCGGACCTGCGGCGCAACGGTTCAGGCATCCCGCCGTGTTGATGCGAACGCCCTTGGGACCTGCGATGCCCAGTTCTTTGGAACGTCGCTTCATGTGATCGCGCAAACCTGAAGCATCGCACTTGGCGCCACACTGGCTGCCGTCGTCCCGCTGGTTAGTGCAGAAAAATACATGGTAGCGATAGTAGGACATGATTCAAGATCCCCGACTGCTTGAATAATGGGCACAGGCTACCATCTTAAACTCGCCTGAGCGCCTGTGCACAATCAAAGGCAGCTACCATCGAACTACCCGCTTCATCAGTCATGACCACACGCAAGCTCAGCTCCCTCGACCGGGTCTTTGTCAATCTGGACCGGGCCGTACGCACTGTCTTCGGCAGACCGCAGACCACCAGGCGGCCCAATCCGGCTGGGAATATCGCCGAGACCGAACTCCCCGAGCAGGAACGCAGACATAGCGCGCGCCTGATGCGGATCAACCATACCGGGGAGATATGTGCCCAGGCCCTTTACCAGGGTCAGGCCCTTACTGCTCGCCTACCTGAGGTACGACGCGCCATGGGGCGCTCGGCCCGGGAGGAGAACGACCACCTCCACTGGTGTGAGACCCGCATCCATGAACTCGGCGACCGCAAGAGTTTCCTTAATCCGTTGTGGTACGCAGGCTCCTTCACCATCGGTGCCCTCGCCGGGCTGGCAGGCGACAAGTGGAGCCTGGGATTCGTAGTCGAGACCGAGCACCAAGTGGAAAATCACCTCGATAAACATCTGGACCAGATCCCCGTGACCGACCGCAAGACCCGCGCTATTCTCGACCAGATGAAGGCGGACGAGATCCACCACGCACAAGTGGCCAAGGCCGCCGGCGGCGCACCGCTTCCGGGACCGGTCAAGCTCGCCATGCGTCTGACGTCGAAGGTTATGACCCGGAGTGTATACTGGGTCTAGGGTTCCTTAAGAGGGACCCAAATCTTTAACAAACGAGTTAAGTTTGTGCCCTCCCCAGAGAGCAGTTGTCAGTTATCAGGTTGTCTGCCCCTGAAAACTGCTCCCTGAATTGTTGGGCACGGCGCACTGCCTGCCTGTCAGCAAATAGGTCCCTGGTGCGCCTCATCTCGACTCGTCGGTCTGAAGCGAATTAACGTATGAAAACGGTCGGATAGAGTTACAGGAACTAACAGTCAATCGTAGCGTAATCCCGAAGAAATTCTCGGGCAGCCGCAACCGCCATTTTTGATGACCTGAACCACCTGAAGAAGAGAAATCCGTGCTGCACTCGATCATCCTCTGAGAAAAAAAGTGTCCGACAATGAACGCCTTGGTCCTCAAGGGCACGTGCATAGGCCCGCGACTGAGCGAACAGACTGTCTCCCCTTCCCGCGCACAACCAGACCGGCGGGAGGTCTCGGGAAATCTGCCTGATGGGTGACGCCAACTCCGAGTTCCTTGTGTAACTGCGCGGATCATCGCCTAAGAAGCTGCGCGCGAATAGCTTTATAAAAGGGAACCGCGCATCCGGTACGGTGTCGAAGTCGTACACCCCGTAGAAGAGCAGCAATCCTTTCACGGATATCCCGCTCGCAGGACCCCGGCTCCCGATCCGGTGAAACAGGTCATTACTATGCAGGGCACTTGTATACCACGCGGCGATCTGGGCACCGGCGGAATCCCCGGCCAGGACAATCGCCGAGCGGTCGCCGCCGTAGTGCCCGGCATTGCGGTAGATCCAGTCCATGGCGCAGGTGGCATCCTGTAGCGGAGTGGGAAACCTGCTTTTCGGTGCCAACCGGTAATCGACATTGAAGGTAAGAAACCCGTTGCGCGAGAAGGTTGCGGCGATCCCCGCATAGATTCCTTTTCCGGCGCTGATCCAGCCGCCGCCGTGAAAATAGACGAGAATGGGCAGGTTGCGGGAGTTAGTGGATCCAGGCCTGAATATATCCAGGCGCTGATCAGCGTCGGACCCATATGGGAGATTGAAAAATACATCCAGGTTCCGCGTCAGGCCGAAATTGAGCAGGGGACTACCCAATCTGCCAAGAAGGTTGAAGCAGGTTTTTACGAGATACGCTTTGACATCCAGCACCGAAATCATGTCGGCTTACCCACACTCGGTGAGAAGTACAGCCAAAATAATACGGGAAACGGGCTCACTTTGGGAGTTGTACCTGGGTCACGAGCCTAGAGCGGCCACCTTAACCGGAGGTGAGAGGATAAAGATGTTGAACGCACACCCTTAATAAATTAATAAGTTCTAATTCACATAGTCTGCAGGAATCTGGAATCACTGATTTTGGGAAGTCCCATGCGTGCTCACTCTTGGAAGACAAGGGAACTAACTATTAATCTAGCATATGCTGTAAGTATAGTAGAAAATTTATCTTCTTTATCTTCCCTCGCCGTCTGTCCGTAATCGATCATCCACTTCAAGCTATTTCAATAAATACAGGATAACCCGTGCGGGGATTTGAGAAATGTTGGAAAATTCAAGGGTGTGAATTCTGCTAGGTTCTCACCGCGGCGACGAGCAGTAGGTCGACATGTCTTCACAAGTATTTGGATACGAAACGCACCAGGGTGATAAGGGGCATAAATCCGAATTGTCGGATTCCAACGAGATTCTGTTTCGCCGTTTTTCTCTGGATGGCGAAGATGAACTCCAGATGGGCGAGCTCCTGTTCAACAATGCCTTCCTCGGCCGCCCGTTCGACGTCGTCTGTCCCTGTAAGCAGTGGTTCTCCGATGTCGTCCTTGCTCCCTACATTAAATATCAGCGGGAGAATATCCACATTGCCGTTCACAAGTCCAGCGGACGTTTGATCGGATATCTCACTGGCTCTACGGGGGGAGGGCGATTCGAGAAGCTCCAGTACCGGATGGTGCGCAGAGAGATCGTGTTCCTCGCTGCGTCCTTGACCATGCCCTGGACATTTTTCAACCGATCCAGCCGCCTGTTTGCGACCCATGTGATCTTCAAAGGGGAGAGCGAACGTCCGCTCCATCCGCGATCGGGCGTGCACTGGCATTTCCAGGTCCACAAGGATTTCCAAGGCCGTGGTATTGGCACGAAGCTGCTGCAATGCTTCGTCGATGACGCGATTACTGCCGGCTTCGATCTGATCTGGGCGGAAGTATCGTCCTATCCTGAGAGACCTCCCGATTACTTCAAAGACCGAGGCTGGTTGATCTACGACGCAAAACCGACGGAGATCTTTTCAAGCCACGTCGACTTCCCAGTCGAGACTTTGTGTATCACCAACCCGATTTCAGTATTCAAGATGTCGGCACGTGCAGCCTGAGCCTTGCCAGCGCTCGCGGCGGGATGCGCTGCGCTTACCTGCTCGTTTACCTGCTCTACGGTCTTGAATTAGGCAGGATTTAGAGGATGCTTACATTAAGTGAAAGATCCTGTAAACCCTATTCCGATTGGAGCCTCACATTATTGACATTTAGCTCTGATCAACTGTTTTAACGTGTTAAATGGCCACTACACCCCACTGGTCCACACAGAGAGCCATTCTAAATGTCACCACGACTTAACCCCCCCATCTTGGTAGCTTTATCAGCCCCGCATCGGGTGCCCTTCCATGGTTGTGAGCAACCCGAAATCATATGGCACTTTGAGCGATCCAATATCCTGTGGTTTAGGATAGAAAGGTCCCCCCAGTTGTTAAGCAGTCGTGTGCTTGACAACTGGGGCAATGCGAAAATTGCGTTTCTATTCCGCGTCTTGCAGAACTGCCGGGAAGGCAACTTCTCAGGGTCCCTAAGGAGCGCACCCAATTGTTTTGGGTGTCCACGCCAGATTCAAGTGCCGGGCGGCACGCACTTCGTCCAGGCGGCGGACGGGCATCTGGTGGGGTGCACCCCTGACTAGGTCCGGTTGTTCCCGTGCCTCCGTTCGGATCTTTACCAAGGCGTCTACGAAGCCATCCAGCTCATCCCGGGTCTCGCTTTCTGTGGGCTCGATTAACAAACATTCGGGAACCAGCATCGGGAAATAGGTGGTCGGGGCGTGGAATCCGTAGTCCAATAGGCGCTTGGCAAAATCCATGGCACTGACCCCTAGCTCCTTGGCCTCTCGGTACAGAGTAATAATCAACTCGTGACCGGCACGACGTTTCCTGTAAGCGGGCTCGAAGCCGGCCTCGGTTAGGCGCTTGAAGAGATAGTTGGCGTTGAGAGTGGCAATCTCAGCCACCCGTTGCATTCCCTCGGCGCCGAGCATACGGGCGTAGACGTAGGCCCGTAGCAAGACGCCTATGTTGCCGCCGAAGGCTGTAAGGCGACCGATACTGTTCGGACGCCCCGTCTCGTCGAGCCAGGCATAGTGGGTACCGCTGCAGGTCACCAGGGGTACCGGCAGATAGGGCTCCAAGCGTTCCGATACCCCCACCGGTCCGGCGCCCGGACCGCCGCCGCCGTGGGGAGTAGAAAAGGTCTTGTGGAGGTTGATGTGAATCACGTCGAAGCCCATGTCGCCGGGTCGCACCTTGCCGAGTATGGCATTGAGATTGGCCCCGTCGTAATAAAGCAGGCCGCCGGCGGCATGCATCCTAGCAGCGATCTCCCGGATGTTGCGGTCGAACAGACCTAGGGTGCTAGGATTGGTAAGCATAATGCCGGCAGTCCGGGGACCAACGACATTATGCAGGGTGGCGAGATCCAGATCGCCGTCATCCCCGGTGGGGATCTCCCTGACTTGGTAACCGCACATGACCGCCGAGGCTGGATTGGTCCCATGGGCTGCGTCCGGGATCAGGATCTCGCGGCGGGCGTCGTCCCCCCTGGCCCGATGATAGGCGCGGATCATAGCCACGCCGGCGAATTCGCCTTGGGCACCGGCAGCTGGAGCCAGGGAGACCGCAGACATGCCGGAGGCCTCCTTGAGAATCTCCTGCAACTCATATAGACAGGCCATGAGGCCCTGACCGTGACTAGCAGGGGCCAGCGGGTGACGTCCCAGAAAACCCGGCAGCGAGGCCAGACTGTTGCAAGCCTTGGGATTGTACTTCATGGTACAAGATCCCAGGGGATAGAAATGGGTATCAATGGAGAAGTTCCGCTGTGACAATCGGGTGTAGTGGCGCACGACTTGGAGCTCGGAGACTTCCGGTAGATCGGGCCGCCGCTTACGGCGTAGATGTTCCGGTAAGTCGTTCGGCACCGCGGCCGGTGCAAGCGGAGCCTGAGCGTGGGCGCGGCGTCCGGGGCGGGATTGGTCGTGGATGAGCATGGTATTCTAAAGCATGGATTGGCGTAATCGCTCAGGCTCCGTCTCGTCATTTCGGTAAGTGTTGCCGGAATCCAGTGCCATGGATGGCAAAGACGGTGGGGGCATGAACGATTAAAAGTTAGCTGGTAACTACCTATTCCAATTAGTTTGCAGCCTTTTTAGGGATGCTTCTGCTACACTTTTCCGACTTTCTGCGCGGAAGACTCTTTGAAGAACTGATTATGCGGCTTTGCTTAACGCTTGCTCTAATGTTTCTGGAACCTCAATTGGAAGAGAGCCTATCTTT
>Ga0056114_1001801_pt1 | contig 10227 bp, 7 predicted proteins | sample WorMetHERISLAND1_FD_77005 | JGI IMG/M metagenome (GOLD analysis project Ga0056114, IMG submission 77005) | Marine gutless worms symbiont microbial communities from Max Planck institute for Marine Microbiology, Germany - Olavius loisae HERON... ... | reverse complement strand
GAAGCGTGGCTTTCGAAGCACGGCTAGTCTTATACTTGTAAGGAATGTTGTTGGCGTACTTCAACCGAAAAGAATACTTGCGGCATCGCGCGGTTTCCTTGCGGCAGCACGGCTTTCTTGTGTTGTAGTCGCCATCGCGTATAAACACGAATGATTGATTGAATGAATGAATGAATGAAATGCGCAGATGAATGTGAATGTAGCCTATCTATCCGTGTCCCTCTACCGCTCTTTCTCTCCTTGTCTTCTTCCTTCTGTTTCTTGTTTGCTTCACTGTAATCAGTTTTGTGTGTTTTTGGGTGTGTTTCTTTGTGTGTTTTTCTATTATCAACAAGTTCATTATTATGAGCGGCCAGCTTTGATGAGCCTGTGGGTGGCTTTTCTGGTAATCATTAATTGAATTATGTTGTTTATACTTCATTATTTTTATGTGCACAATGACAAATAAATATGTTTAATTAATTGATATTAGAACCAAGATTCTACACTTCTTCAATACGTACATTGAACATTTCCGTCTGTTTTTCGATATGAGTCTTTAAATTTGTGTGCATATGGAACTCTTTCAAAATTCATTTTATCGTATATTCACTCACACTATCTTCTGTCATACTATTGCTTTTATTTCTGATTTTTGTCAAGTTTCCTTCAAATCTGGAAACAAATTGAGTTCCATGAGTTCCATAGGTTATTACGCAATCGCATGAAAGGGATATCGGTCGCATCGTTCGGCTTCGTCGGCGACAGCTGAGTTTCTTGTTCGTATCGAACACCAGTTTGCTGTTAATGTCATCGGCCCTGCAGCAGCAGCAGCAGCAGTCACAGCGGCCGCCTATCTTGTTGCAGGCGCCACAAGAGGCCAACAACGAGTTTGCAATATTCTCATAAAGTGAAATCTGAAAACGGTTGTGGCAAGGCAAGAGCTGCAAGAAGAATCTTGCTGGTCGGCCGCTAAATCCATAAACACGGCAACGGTGCTGTTTCGTTCCTGCATACTGTTTTGTCTCGATATGCCTGCTGTTGTCGTGTTTGCAATTATTGCAGATTATTTGGCACCAATACGCCGGCGTGAACATTGCGGATATTCGGCCGCAGATCTAGTGATAGACGTGCTTGTACGAAATGTTAGGTCTACGTGAGCCCGGTGTGGGCTCGGGAGCTTTGTAGAATAAAGCCCACCTCGTTTCGTGGCCGAGTGTCATAAAAGGCGATAAAACCAGGGTAGTTTTGTTTGGCTGTATTTTGCATTGTTTGCTTTTTCTGGGTTGTGTTTAGTTTTTGTGTTTTCTGTCATTTTTAATTTGTCTTCTGTCCTGTATTTTTCAGCGTGAACCGACGTGAATAGCACTGTATAACCTAATTGTGCTGATGTGTCGTTAAGAATCTTCTCACTCACTCACTTATGTGAAAATAGAACTCGTGCTGTTTCAGAAGCGGCTGACTCCGGTTGATTGCTATACCATTGCATCGTCAGGTTGCTGTGCTGTCTGCGATCGATGCGATGCTGCGTAAAAGAAACGGACATGGATAATATTGCTGTCGCCGCTGCCGGTTGTCGCTATACGGCCGCTCGGGGTATATTACTTCCCAGATGCGTCGTAAAAGTACCGGGACATCGCTATAAGCTAAATCCACCCCAACTACGACCAGTAACAGTGGTTATACACAAGATAAGGCGGGAACCTGAGCGTGTTATAGGATTACGTGGATGCGGAACGCTGTACGGCCCACAAGGACCGACTACGTTTGCGATAGCCTATATTAACTTCAGTTAATGTCAATCACACACTTTCTATACATTTTTCGCATTCGCTGTCCTTCAAGCGAAGCTTTATTCACCATATAAAATAATGGTAAGTAAGTGAGTAATTCAGGGTATTTATATATCGCAATAAATTCTCGGAATTTTAGTTTTTGTTTTGCAGTTGTATCCGAAATTGCATCAAAATGACAATGCTGGCAATCATTTATCACATCTTTTAAGACTGTTGAAGATTAGTGAATACTAATTGTGACGAAGTGTAATTTCGCCGATGGACGAAACGGGCCAAACACGATCATCTCTATCAATGAGATATGATAATGAATTGGAAGAGATATAGAACGCATAGTCCTCGACAACGACAAAGCTTTAACCTCAGCATACCGAAGTTAGTCCACATGATTTGGTTGAACGGTTGCACGTGGAAAGCGAAAAATATTTGACAGGGGGCATCCGGCCTGTGGGGAGGGGTTTGCCTTCGATCAATGAAAATGTTCTCTTCTAATTGAGTAACTGTTAATTTTGGTACCTGTATGTCAGTGATTTTGGTGCAGGTTAGCGTGCAGAATTTTTACCTATATCTGTACCTTTTTTATTTATTGTACATTTGTACTAATATAGGTTAATTAAGACGTGTGTACCCATTTTGCGAATAATGCGATTATGCATAAACCAGTGTAGAACTAGAATATTAGTTGAAATAACTGACTTGGGTAAGCTGTAGTTTAATAAGTTGTACTGCGAATGAATATTTACTTAAACCGCAGTGTGGTTTCAACCTTGATGTTTGTTTACATATTGATTTGCGTTAATGTCATACTTATGAGTTGAAAGCAGAATCTATGGCATTTTGAATAGCTACTGCAGGTCCAGTCTTATAAAAGCGTTGAAAGTGTATACGCCTGCTTTATTAGGCCCTATGTGTCTGACGAAGTGCGATCGACATGGTGGCGCGATGGTCTAGTGGTTATAGCGCGCTCTACCGGCGGCCGCGAGGTCGTGGGTTCGAATCCGCTGGCTGCGGGCTGTCGTTTAGCAACAGTGGGCCAGCTGCTCTTTGCACCATGGGCCTGGGCTTACTCAACCCTCCATCCTCTCGGGGTCGGTAAATGAGTACCGGCTACAGATGGGAAGGTATAAGGCAGGTACGTGCGACGCTGCTTGAGCGCCTCTCTGGTGGCCGTGTCTACTTGGGGCGCTATAAAAAGTGCTCGACCTTTACCTTTACCTTTAAATAAATTCCTTGCGGGCCACGCGGACCATACATTGTCGATCTGTTTGTGTGTTGTTGTTTCCAGGTGGTGGCGATGGTGTCCGTATTCTTCATTATAGTCTCCATCTTAATTTTCTGCCTCAAGACTCACCCGAACTTTCGACTGCCGATCATCGCAAACCTGACGCTGACCGACTTCCCGGTCAACTTCAGCGTCGGGCCGCTCCCTGCGATGGCCACGACGACCGTCGACCGACGCACGTCGACGTCGTCAGGGGTGTCGAGACACATGTGGATGCTCGACAAGAAGAAGACGGAGCCGCACGAGGCTTTCTTCTTCATCGAGTGCGTGTGTAACGGCTGGTTCACGTTCGAGCTCATCATCCGGTTCATTGTGAGTCCCAACAAGCTGGCGTTCATGCGAGAACCAGTCAACATTATCGACCTCATCGCTACCGTCTCGTTCTACCTCGACTTCATCCTGACCTACCTGAAGAAAGAGAACGACGTCCTCGAGTTCTTCAGCATCATCCGCATCATGCGACTCTTCAAGGTTCGCACATCACGATGTGATGACCATTGTCGTATAATCACAATCGTAAAAAATAATAATATAGCGCAGTGGTCTAGTGGTTAGCGCGCTCGACCAGCGGCCGCGAGGTCGTGGGTTCAAGTCGGCTGGCTGCGGTTAGTCGTGTTACTCGTGTAGCAACCGTGGGCTAGTTGCTCTTTGCAGCCTGGGCCTGGGCTTACTCAACCCTGCATCCTATCGGGGTCGGTAAATGAGTACCGGCTACAGATGGGAAGGTATAAGGCTCGTGCGACGCTGCTTGGTGCGCGCCATGTACCCGAGCGCCTTTGTGTTGGCCATGTCTACTTGGGGCGCTATATCAAGTGTTCGACCTTTACATTTACCTTTTATAGTCATTTGTACAGCGCTGTTTGCGAATCCAGGAGCGCTAACAACAACTAGCGACGTATGCTCTACCAAATTTAGTTCAGTTTTGAGCGGAGCTTGAAAAGACCAGTGTCACTAATAAGATCGAGGTGGTGTGGAAGACTGTTCCATGCAGTGGGTCCAGCAAGACTGAAGCCGCGCTGTCCGAACTTGGTTCTGCACCTCGGCTTGACTTAGATAGCTGTGTCGGACGATCTGAGACCAGGTCGACTGTTGGAACGCGAAATAATACAATATAACGTGCCTTGACATGACTTGAGTGAGGAGAAGTCATAACGTTGTCGATAGGGTCTCACGGAGAGAACTTACGGCATGAAAAAAATCCCGCTCATCTTTTTTTGGTGTTTCAGTTTTTTCCTTCAGATTTTTGATCATGTATGGTAGACTATGCTGGCCACCTCAGCTTTTAAAACACACGTTAAACTATACTATCGCATCGTAACGCGTAATTCGCATGATTTGCAGAACGTAATGAAAGTGTTTAAGTCCGTTCATTGTGCTTAAAAACAACCCGATTACAAATGATAATGATCTTTCTGAATTACGCCTGCATCCATAGAGCGATCGACAGTTATGTCCACGATTATGATTATTTCGTGAAAATTCCTGGTTTGTTTGGAAGCACACGTATTTGTTAATTCGCTAAGTGTAGTCGTCATCTAAGGGGAAACAGGCTTAGGTTTGGTGACATGTATACGTGAGTTAACTGTTTGACGCCCACTATTGCCATACTGGCACAGGATGCTTTATAGCTGTACCCGACTACCCATATGGCAACAGTGGGCGTCAAAGTGTTTTAACGAGAATTCGTCGGAGGAAAGCTACTGAGGGTACGAAACTGTCAGGTTGTTTGATGCATCGCGTGCCGTATCGTGTAGCTGGTCATCTGAAGAGACTAATAACGACCGAGGTGCAGATGTATGGATAGCATGATGACGTTTTTACGATGACGACGTTTGCGCTGTCCTCTCGCAGGCTCGCAAGAAAGTTGAGCCGCGTTATTCGAAAGACTGCGTCCAAACGTTTGATGTGGACTTCGCGGAATGTTTATACGTTCATGATTTTATGTTAGTCGTCCACTTAATTACTAAAACGTCGGAGAAGGCGAGCAGAATATCAGACCGCGACAGAGAATATATTCTTCATCATTCGTAGCACAGCACAAAATATAAGTGATGGTTTATATTGGTTTCGCAAAATATCGCTTAACTACTCTGTATCTATGCAAAACAATATTTTTAGTACAGATTTCAGAAGTGAAGTTGGCATTTCCAATTTGCAAGTCGCCCGTTGAAGCGAAAAGCTGTAAATTGGTACGTGACAACTTCGCACTGTAAGTGGCTTTTCGCCTACCTACTTTGTGTCTGTGAAAATCCAGGTGAATAACAGCCTCGTTTCACAATGAACAAATAGCTGCACGGCTACGACATGCGATCCTCCTGATTAATTATGATGATTACAGATTATCACAAAAACGAATCATTTCCGATATGACTAGAATGGACCGGTGATCATTTTGCTCTTAGTTTGACGTAAATCGAGCCACATTTGACGAAGATATGCACGAAAAAAAACAATTTTTTACATTTTCGTTCCCAGTGACCTTGACCTTTGATCTTTAGACCTCAAATTTGCTCCCCTAGTTACTCTTGTCCAGCTAAATTGGAAGTTTCTATGGCTTAACTATTTCGAGAAAATTGGATGCACTGGACGGTCGGACGGATGGACAGACAGATAGACGGACGGACTGGGTGCAACACTTAATAAATACGGCCCTAAAAGAATCCGTTGCGTGGGAATTTAAGTCGACTGTGTCAAATCCAAGTACATCTACATGTACCGTAGGCCTAAGCCCCATGGATTGCAAAGGGAAAACGATCAGTTCTGCGTTAAAGCCGGCCCTCTGTTATCAAAGATGATACTCTCACAGATGGTTGAAAATTGAAAGTTCCGTCTGTTAATGAGCCGGCTTTCTAGTAGCCTATTTTGCGAATAGAATTTTCGTTGTTATCTTCCGCGTTCCGTAGCAGTCAGAGCCGTTACACATGACGCGGAACGTTTAACGGAGACGTCAGTCCCGGCAGATGACATCATCAACGACCGGCGACTATCGGCGCCGCCCAGCTGTTCATGCAACGAATAATATCACACATCGTCATCGGCGGTAATGACGCAACGGCGTGACGTCATCGAGGCGGTCACGTGACGCCGAGGTGCCTCCGCCCGCAGTGCTGCTGCATTATTCAGTGAAAGACGGACGGGACGGCAAGGTCGATCCTGACTGTGGCGTCGACTCGCATCGTAAAACGTTTGCATCGTTGACTGCCTCTGTCTGTAGTCTGTACCGAAAGTCGGCGCAGGCAGTAGACAGTAGAGGGGAGCTACGTGGGTCGTTTGGATCGTTAGCTTTCTTAACTGAACATATCTTCCTCGTTTAAATGACGAGCATCGTTCGTGTTTTTCGTCTGATAAAAAGTTCGTCTTAACATAAGAAACTTCAAAAGCGTAAAATTAGAACGCGCGCGCCAGCAATCGCAATACGGATCACGTGTCGAAGTGGTCCACGACCTGTGTGACCCATTGACGCATTTCCTGCCCTGATGCCTGATTACATGTGAGTTTATGGTTTAGAAAATTGAATGCGTGTCTTATTCGATAGAGCATTCTCCCATGCTGGTCCGTCTGCGTGGAACAGTCTTCCTGTATATCTGAAAGACGAAACGCTTACCCTGGAGTGGGCTTTTAGGCGTTCCCTGAATGTTTTCTATTTGCCACATCAACACAGGACGCATTAGAGATTTTATTCAAATAATAGTGTGCTAAAATCTATACAAATACAGGCAGCTGGCCAACAGCCACATCTTTTTTTTACCACTGTTGCCATAGATACAGCCGGGACCTGGAACAACCGAGCAGTGGAATTGGTGCAGGAGCTGGGCCGACAAATGGCAGCCGTCACTGAAGACACCAGGTAAACAACGTACCTGTTCCAGCGGCTGTCGGTGGCTCTCCAACGGGGGAAATGTGGTCTCCTTCCACAGCACTTTCAACACCGAGTAAACGCCGTTGTTGTCTTACGTGCTTAGTCTTCAATATTTTACCCTCGGGAATTGAGCACTGATGGGCTAATAACAAATCAATAACAATAAATTGTCTAAATACGCTGATCTTGCTTCTGATTACATCTTTCAGCCAATCGCAGTGGAAAACCTTGGTTCTTTCAATTCATCTAAGTCAAGCTTTTTATCTAATCTCGGTAGCAAAATTCGTGCATCATCTGGCGAGGACAAAGAAACTTCATTCCTTTTCCAGCGCATCTCTGTTCTTATTCAACGTTTCGCTTCTGTGCTTTTGCGCGACTATTTCACCAAGGACAGTCCGGACCAATAGCCTTCCAGACTTGATTTTAATTTCTTGTTTTTTACCCTCGGGATCTATACTCCAGAGGGTAAAAAAACAACAACAACAACAATAATAATAATAATAGTAATCGTTTATTAACGCTGATCTTGTTACCGGACCAGCTAATTCAGTCACCGGTTGGTCTTTAACGCCCACTGTTGTCATTTTTGATATCCGGGCACTCTGACGCTCGGGCTGCACTCTGACGCTCAGCCCGAGCGTCAGAGTGCCCAGATGTCAAACTAACAAATGACGGCTTAACCCGATGTGGTACAGAATGCTTTATAGCTGTATTCATATGGCAACAGTGGGCGTCAAAGGGTTATAGTTAATTGAATCGGTTCTAAATTCTAATGACTAAACATCGAACTCGTTTTACCTGAGAATCAATTCTGCTCGCATATTCCACTTTAGCCTAAACGTATACGCATCCTACCTGTAATTAGCGACTGAATGATGACTATAAATCGTCGCCTGTAGTAAAATTATTGTGAATGTGAATGTAAATGGCGACGTCTGTGCATACTACGTACGTATAGCCTACGTAATGACAGAGTAGGCGATTGTTTCGAGCGTGGATTGAATGCAATTAGTCTACACGCCTAATTGCTGCTCGTTGACGGCGTTCATTAGCCGTGAATATCTCATTCTCATCGTCATCATAAAATCATAGTCATCATACTCCTTTGGAATGGAGTCTCCAAATGCGGCCGGCCGTTTTCGAGATATTGGGCTCTAGGCGTATTGAGGTCACGAGTTTGACCTTTCGGGGTCACGTGACGTCATCGGTCACGTGATTATTTGATTCCCCTTAGGCCATTTCCTATTGGTGGTCCTTTGGAACCAAGCCTCTATCTTTAACGGTTTCCAAGATATTCAATGGCGAATGTGACATGACCTTGAACGACCTCTAAACAAAGGTCAAGGTCATTTATTATGGTGCCAATCGATTTCTCATTATACGACCTCCTATAGGGTATCAGTAGTAATTTTTGCTGTAGGATGCACCGTTTAGCCACAATACATAATGTCACAGACAGACAACGACGACAGACAGACAGACAGACAGACAGACAGACGCAACACTGTACCTACGGTCGGCTAAATAGTGTTCTGCCATTCCAAACTTAAGGCGTTTACAATAAGTTGTTACGAACGGACGGACATACGGTCAAACAGCTGAATGCATACTGTTGCTCACCGAATAGTATTGGATGGACATAAAATGCGTCAGGATTTGGCAGAATTATTGACAGCACCGAACACGTTAACGTCTGACGCTCAGGATTGAGCGTCAGAGTGCCCAGATGTCAAAAATTACAAATGGCGGCTTAACCCGGTCTGGCACAGGATGCTTTATAGCTGTACCCATATGGCAACAGTAGGCTTTAAAGGGACCACTGAATGGTTCGTGTATTGTTCTGTAAGTAAAGTGCCAGCGGCGGATATTTACGCTTGAACCGAACACCTGACTGGAATTGCACAGTATATACAGTGTTGCAATCAATAGGATTATTACAACGCCAGCTGTGACACTACCAAGCAGGCCTGCGTGGCTGCGCGGTGCGTTTTTGTTTCGCCGCCGGCCGCCGGAAATAAAGCTTATCACAGACGTGCGCACTGAAGGCGGATCACGATCCGTTGCATTCCCGATCCGCCCCATTGCACAACGATTGCAGTCGCAGATTGCGGACGCAGATGCAGCAGAATTTACGTTTCAATCTCGACGACGGTAGACAGTCATTGCAACGGAGTGAGATACGTATGTCAAAGTTCATTACCAAAAATCTATGCCCAAGCCCACTTCACCCGCAGACGCGCGATCCGTTTGTGATAGCTGGCGTTTGTGATGTTGACTATTGTTAATTAAACAAATATCGACAGTTGTCTATATAGACAAAGTGAACCGCGTGCTTGTGACAAGGCTGTTTGTTGTTTGTTGTAGTTTCTTTTTTTTCTGGCTACGTGTGCTAGATAAAGCTGAAAACTCAGCTTTCGAGTCCACGTTAAACTCGTCTATCGTATCTATCGTATCGTAAGGCTGCCGTGACGTCGGTGTAAGGCAGACAACAGTCGATCATCACGGTTATTCTGGGAGAAGGTGACCACTGTCCAGCTGACATCTGCCAAGCATCGTAATTGTGCAGTAAACTCGGTCAATCCGAATCATATTATCAACAGGACTCGGCCGACGAATGTTGATCACACGTGACTAATAGTTAATCAAATCTTCAGATGTCGGAGAATATGTTTCTAAAAAGCTATTGTGATTTAAACAGTCGCCGATGCTGACAAAATAGTTGTTGTTTTTTTTTTAATTTTATCATCCGTGATGTGAAATGAATCGACGGGGAGGCGGCGGTATCATTCAGTAATAACAAAAAACGGTTTATTTGATGAATAGATATGTCGCCAATCTCTCAAATTGGTGTGCTGAATGAGTTAACGTCCTATAACCCACCTTAATACGAGCGTCACCAAGAATAACTAGATGGTAACGGTCATAAAGATAAGCATACATGTAGCCTAGTCGGTCGTGACATTACACTCATGCGCGCACGGCGCACCGCTGCAGATTATGGTATTTAACTTAGTGTGTTTGAAAGGCGGAAGTACACGTAAGAAGAATATGAGAAAGGAAAGGAAATGTCAGAGAAGGTGTGTTGTGCGATCTTGTCACCAAATACGTGGGGATGGGGAGGGAGTGTTATCATCCAGTCTGAAGATGGCCCACGCGTCTTGTAGATACATGTATGTACTATTACATAACATAACATAACATAACATAACATAGCGGATGTTATGGGCGTAAGCGAAGTGCTTCTGTGCCCATATCGTTGTTTAGAATATAAAATTGAAAGACTCGAAAAACTCAAAATTCAACTCTGCTTC